>Ga0137415_10000688_pt1 | contig 32903 bp, 30 predicted proteins | sample CZODoug3_1_1_16f_FD_183082 | JGI IMG/M metagenome (GOLD analysis project Ga0137415, IMG submission 183082) | Vadose zone soil fungal communities from Angelo Coast Range Reserve, California, USA - CZODoug3_1_1_16fungal (Hybrid Assembly) | ecosystem: Environmental > Terrestrial > Soil > Vadose...
TTGGGGAAGACCACAACAGAAACAGCAGCTGCAATGAGCGAGTTCGATCCCGATACCGATTGGAGCCTAGTTGAGGACTAGCTTGCTCCGCTTTTGTGTTTGCCTAGCTTCATGGAATCGATGCTCTCCGCACGCCATCGGCAATTCCAGCGCTAAAACTGTCGGGTTACCGGACACTGAGAATTTTTGCTTCCCTACCGAGTTTGCCACCTACAACGCAGTCTCATACCCCTTTTGTTGGCTTCAATCAGCGTGAGCAGCGCGCTGATAATTATGGTTCTCCGCCCGCATACGTGCTTTTCTGCTGGCAACCTCCGCAGGCCAGCGAGCGCGATTAATGCTCCCAAGGGGCGTGCTGTCAGGTGTCGAGTTCGCTGTGACATCGAAATATGTGGCTTCGGAAGCATCCGCCGGAAGATGCGAATTCGATAGGAGGGTAAGCTGTGCAACCGTGTGAAACGGCGCGTCTGCTTCATTCCATTCGACGCTCGCGTTTTCAATCCAGAAGCTGGCATCCCGACACTTGCCCCAATAGGTCATCTTGTCGACGTCGAGAAACTGGACTCCGAAGTCGAAGGCGCTCATCTTGCCGTCCTCCTTGAGGTGCCGAATCAGTTCATCCTGCAGACCTTTCGGGTTACTCCTTTGCAGACGTCGCGCCGGGTTGCTCGAGAACGGTGTTGCTGAGTACTTCACAACGTCCATCGATCCGTGACGAAATGGTACGTTGCTCTCATATCTCAGTTGCTGATACGCTTTGATTTTCTGGTGTACCTGTACTTGCACTAAAGCGAGGGTCCTCAGCACTCTCAACTTGTCCCTGAACGGCAGAGACCACAAGCCGAGGCCCGGGTTCGGGGCAGTAAGCAGCTTCATAGTCGCGAGAAATGCAGTTGCGTCGTTAATGGGCAGAGTCTTCGTGTTTTGCAGTGAGAAATCTTGTCTGCCAACGGTCGCGCCGAGAGCAGCCGTGCCATCCCGAGTAAGGTCGACCGAGATAGACAGCGATCGGACGTCAGGCCTAAAGTCAGAGTTTACTTTCGGGTCTGCATTCCCAAATCGTACAGTAGCGGGATATACGCCGGGTTTCTTGAAAATCCCTTTCGCGAGCCGCGCCGCTAGTAGAGGGTGCCGACCGGCTGCGACATCCAATACTTCGAATTCGGCTCGGACGCAAACGCCCTTCGCATGGGTACCACGGCAGAGCGACCGGTGCTGCTGCGCGGCAGCATTCCTCTGCAGCAGGAGAGTCTTCTCGACGATCTCTTCGATCTCAGATTTTTCCCTGGCAAGGTTCCGCTCGGCATCGCTGCCCGTTACTCCGAACCATCTCGTCAGAAACAACATGCAAAACCTCTCAACTCAATTGCGCAATGAATTTGATCGCCGTGATGCTTGGCAGAAAGCAGTAGGCGGCGGCCTTCGTTGCAATGAAGCTTGAGAACCGTGTGATCTTTATCGGGGGCGCGCCATCCGGCTGCGGAATCGCGAAAATACTTTCCGCTGAGTCCTGGGTGCCAATCATTGGATCCTTCGATTTAGGAGGCAGCCTGACCGCCCCGGCAAATTCGCTGTCGTTGGCCCAGTGGCTCAGCACGAACTCATACTGATTCTCGATACTTGAGTTGATGAAGTAGCCGAGAAGCCCACGCTCGATGCCGTCGTGGGGTTTTGTCGGATCGTAGGCTGGTCCGTATGGCATGCCGCGACGGATCAGCCGGTGAGTATTGTTGCTCCCGCCGGGTTGGCCCTGGCCGGTGACGGGCTGGCCCCGCGGATTTATGCGGCGCATGTGCGCGCCGACGGGGCAGCGCAGTCCCTTCGGATCGCCTGACCCATCCTCGTTCACGTATTCGAAGTTGTTGAGTTGCTCAGGCGAAATCCCTCCCGAAGGGCTGGCGGTGTTCGGCGACAACGCGAGAGGAACTCCGTTGCGCCACCGTCCGCAAATCTTGGCGGCAAGAAGCTCGGGATCTATTTTGTCCTTGTTCGAGTGCAGGAAATTCTCGAATCCAACAACGTCGGTCTCAATCATTTTGAAGACAGCAAAGCTGCCGTTCCGGCCGAGTTCCGGAGGTTCCGGGACAAAGTAATTCTCAGCCTCGTCTAGCAAAACGAATAGCCAAGGTTCACAAGGCTGCTGGTGATCCGGCGGATATCGTTCCGGCCCGCCGCGAACGGTGGTGGTGCTGATGCCGTCGGTGTAGCCGAAATGAACCTTAGTAGTTAGGACCGGCTTGCCATCTCTCACCTCCATCAATGCCATCCCGTCGCCGCGCCAAATCTCACGAAAGGCGTCGGCTTCGGCAAAGAGAGCAGATAGCCGGGCACTATAGGTCGTCATCGCCTTCGAGCTGATGGCGTGCAGCGTCACCAGGACGTGATCGCAGCCCCTGCCAAAGCCACCGATCCAGTTTTGCGGTGCGCTGGCTCCGGTATCGCCCACGAATTCCGCTCGTTCGGCGGCGCCGGCGGTGAATGCGCCAAACGACTTGAATGAAAGCGTTGGGACGCGATTTTTGATCTCCAATGCAAGTAGTCCCGACCAAGTGATGCCCAAGTTGAGGCAATAGTCAGGCTTGTGGCGTGGAGGATCGGCGAGATTGTCTCCCGGTCCCGGCTCAAACCCAACGTGCCAGTCTTCGGCAGTGGTGATCTGCGGCGCGTCAGACTCGTCGCCGTTGACGAACCGTCCAAGCACTTTGCGCGCCTCGGCAGGGTCGCCCACCGTTAGTAAAAAATGCCGCACTATCGGCATCCTGTAACCGCGAAGGATGAATCCCTGAATATCGGCGAGATCGAGTACGGTTTTCGTGGTTGTTCGCGAGTCAGTATTAGGCGCGGAGATGTCATGTCCGCCTCGGCCGAACACGCGGCGGAGGAATCCTCCGCTCTCTTGTGTCGGTGGCTCCAGTGTCTTGCGTTCCTGGCTCATTGCTCTTTCCTGCATGATCCGCGCTCGCGACCGCTGCCCCGCAGCAGATCGGCAGACGCCGTGGAGGCCTGGCTATCAAGCCGTTGCGGACATCGACTTGCTATCGGCGATCAGGGCATGGATGTCCTGAACCGTGAGGCCTGGATATGCCTGGTAGAACCCGATCGGCGTGCGGTTCGCGCCCGCTGCAAAGTCGATGAACTCCTGGAGGTGTTTTCTGCACGGCGATGGCGGTGGGTTCTTCGTGAATTTGAATATAAGATCAAAGACTTCCCCGATGTTTTTGGTGAAATCGGCAATGTACGTCTCGAATGAGCCGTCATAGACAGTAAAGAAACCAATTTGGTTGTCCTCCAGCGGCACGAACTGTGCGAAGTGCGGCGTGCCGACTTTGTCGAGGTCTTTTGTTGTCCCGCGCCCTCTGGCGCGCAAGAGCAGTTGCACCTCGATGAAGGCAAGTTTTGATTTCATGGGCAAGATCACCAGGAAGGGCCGTTGTTCGCCCGCGCCAGTGACTTCTGCGGCGGACGCCAGAGCCTTAATCTCCTTAGCGGTCACTTCTGGATAGGCTGTATACAAATTTAACGGATGGACAAGATGATCCGCCGTCCAATCGACGAAATCGTCGGCGTGATCGGCGACGGGGGTGGGCGGCGGATTGTCCACATGGGGGAAGATCGCATCGAACACTGGCCCTGCATGCTTGGCGAACTCGGCCACCAGTTGGCTGAATTCGCCATCGAAGTCTCCGAGAAATAGCAGAGTCTTTTCGCTCAAAATTGTGAAGCGCGAGTAGTGAATCGTGCCGATCATCTCCGCCACTTGGAACAGCCCCGGCATTAGAGAAGGAACCTGCTCTGCCAGCGCTTTCGTGTCGGCCGGTGACTTCAAAGGAAACCTGATAGTAAAGTGGTTTTGGCTCATCCTGTTATCTCCTTCGCTAAGCGCGGAACGCCAAGCCGTTAGCCGCAGCGAGTACTTTCACAGCGGTCTCTTCGTCCTCTGTCAACAACTCGTAGTCGGGCGGCAGGAGCAAATACTTGCCGTGCCTTTCTCCAAACAGCGGCCATGACGGCTCGGCGATGGACGGTGCGCCGGGCGAGGTCTTCGGAAGAGAACCTTGTGCGTTCGCCGATGCTGGCACTGCGCCACCGCTTCGTTCATGACTCTAAGCTGCGCTAGTTCATTACTCAGAGCAGAAGATCGCCAGAGCGATTCGCGTCAAAGGTAGTGATTATCGTGAAGTCGGAACTTCTCGACTACTGGCAGACCTAACAGATGGACTTGGAGGGAGAACGAGGCGATTTTGGGCGCTCCTGGGCCTAGCTCCCGATCAGTAGAGTTGCCAGATTCGAGCCAACGCCCCCCGACGTAGATCTTACATCTGGTATTTGTCCTATCTTTGCAAAGCGCCGCAAGCCATTCAATCCACAGGCCTTAATTTCTCACTTGACAAATAGTAACGGATGCGGTAATCTCTAGCCCAAGGTTCTGCTAACAGTGTCCCCGTTTCCTCCCTCCTTTTCCCCGCGACCCAGTCTGTTTTCGGAGAGCTCACGTCTACTAACTGCCACAGTACGCTGCTCACTTTCGCGCCCCCTTTGTTTTCATGTACTTGTGAGTTGCCCCTCCCGGACGATCGATTTGCATGTCCTGTGCTTTCAGATAGTTACGAATTGCTTTTCCCGCAAATCCTTTCCTTTGATAATCATCTGCGTTGCCCGGGGTGTGGGGGTATGAGTTTCCTTCCGAACTCTCTATGCAAGCGTTTAAGTCTCTCAACTCCATTATTCACATACTCTTGCGGACTCTTTGTCGTCGGCAGAAAACCCAACTCCTTTGCAATCAAGCAAGTCCAAACTCTTTCAGCAAAATACCCGGGGTATGGGTATCCCGGACGCGGGACACCGGGAGGGGAACCCGCCTGCTCGGAGACGGGTGTCCCCTTCTCCGCCGCATCCTTTATATACGCAATACGCACACTTCTTGCGCCGCGGGATCCAAGACGCGCAACGCACCCGGCACGCTGGCCAGCGGAAACGCCGACGCACAACAGTTCTCGGGGAAGTTATCGCCCTATTTCCGCGATTGGAACCAGGACTTTCAGTCTGCTTAGGCTAGGATGGATTCGTCACGGAACCCAGATTCGCTCTTTCAAGGCGATCGTTTGATCGGCACCGAACCTTCGATTGTTGTGCCCTTCGACCGCACCGACACAATCGTGAACGTTCCGCCTAGAGAGAGCAGTTGCTCGCGCATGCTGGTCAGCCCTGCGCCGTCGCTGGACCCCAAACTGATGCCAATGCCATTGTCGGCGATCCGCAGAAAAATGTGTCCGCCGGCCGCCTTCAACTCAACCGCGGCCTCCTTCGCATGGCTGTGCTTCACTATGTTGCGCAAGGCCTCGTGCACAACGGAGTACAAGCGCCGAGAAACTTCCGGTGGCATATCAGCATCAGCGGGCGTGCTTTCTTCCTTTAGATTAATCGTAATGTGATTTTGGGCACCAGTCTCACGGCATAGCTTTCGTAATGCGGGCGAGAGCCCTAGGTATTCGAGCGCGAATGGATACAGTTCGCGTGACAAGCCGCTGGTAGCTTCATAGACACCCGCAAACTGACCGCAGAGCGGGTCGAAACGCGACTTAGAAGAGGGCTCGGACTGGTCTCGGAGTTGCTCAATGTTGAGGCCAACGAGGGTAAGTTGTTGAATGATGCCATCACGCAATTCTCTCGCTATCCGGTGACGGTCCTGCTCTCGTGCGCGGATCAGGTCGTTGCGAATAGCTCGGGAAGACTCCTCGGCCCGCCGGCGTTCCGCGATGACTGCCGCCATCAGCAGAAGAGGTAAGGCAAATATGGCGAGCAAGGTGTGGAGGGCCAGGACATCTTCTGTCATCGAACCTGTTACTAGTACTCGGCCATACATGGCGTTCCAGATGGAGATTAGTGCGATGACCAACATCGACGAACTCAGCCCGCCGACACCAAAACGCACCGCTGACCAAATCAAGAGCAGCAGGGGAGCGTAGGTCAATGCCGGACTGCTGCTAGCGTCTTGTCTGCCAAATGCCAGCGCGGTGGCGAACACAACTGTGAGCGTGAGCAGGCCTAGCTCGACAATCTGCGCGAAATTTGCTTTCCGGATCCAGGAAACACCCTTCGTTCCGAATACCACAATGGTGGGCACGATGGTCATGTTGGCGATCACGTCGGAGGTGAGTCGCGTCGTCCACAGCATCCAGTAGTTGTGGCCCAGTCCAGTTAGGACCGTGTTGGCAGCATCCAGAAACGATGTCAACAGAGTTGAGAGAAGGACGCCGAACACCAAGAAAATGGTGACGCCCCTTACGCTGTCGAACAGAGGCTTTCCTTTGCTGAAATGGCGGATACAAGCCGCGCCTATCAAGGCTTCGCCGGTATTCCCAACAAACCATCCGAGGGAGGAGAGAAGAGGGATCCCTACTCGTAGTTGAATCAGCAGGTGAGCTGGAAGCACCCCCAACAGAAGGGCCCACCACATTCGCGGCGGAGCCAACAGAAACGCCGCCAGCAAAATTGCATTCGGCGGCCAGAACGTGCCGATGGGTGTTTCCGAGGGAGTAAAGAGAAAGCCGATCTGCGAACCCAGATAGTAGCTGACGGCGACCAACAGAGCGACGAGAGAGGTGTGGAGAAAAGGGTTGAGGGACAGGGTGGAATGCCCAAGACCTTCAACCGTTCGATTGGAGGCGCTCCAAAGCCGCGTGAAGGTAAAGACTGGCGCGCGGGTTACCATTGCCTTCTCCCAAGTCGGGTCATGAAGTCCGCTAGCACAGTCGCGAACCCCGACATAGCCTACAACTCCGCGACCTTTAAGACTACGCTACGCAGCACTCTGAAGATTCAGGCACAAATGCTGCGAACCAACAATCCTGTGATGCTTATGCTCGGCACTGTCCGACAACGGGGGCTTAAACCAAGCAAATCACCGGCATAAGACAGCTCCCGTTGATATCACAAAGTTATCAGAATCGCATCAATTTATCGGGTTTGGCGGTTGGAAGCCATAGTACTACCGTCAACTCGGGCAAGGGCGATTGGCGATCGAGACTCCAAGAGCAAGTCCGAAAAAGAGGAGGATAGGAACTCTGTACGTCATCAGCCCGGGCGGCCGCTTCTCTGCTGTCGAAAGTTATATCTTGCGTTGCGATTATCGGGAACGGCCCAGAATACCAGGTTGGCCCTGGCTTCAGCGAAGGGACACGAAGGACCGGCCCTGAGCAGCCAATCTCACGGCGTCGAGTAAGTCTCTCATGATGAATGCCTTGAAGACATAGCCCACCGCTCCAGCGTGTTGCGCAGCCTCGACAAATTCCTGGTCATTTTCGACAGAGCAAATCACAACAGCAGGACGATGGGACTCTCGCTTCAGTCTCTTAGTGAGTTGAATGCCATCAAGGGCTGGCATTTTTAGGTCTAGTACAGCCACGTCTGGACGGAGAGAGCGGATGGCCTCGAGTGCCAAACCCCCATCGGTCAGGGCCGCCACGATGTCGAATTCATTTTGTAAAAGGGAGGCAAACTGCTGCAAAAATGCCAGATTGTCGTCAGCTATCACAATGCGAAGTTTCATGCGAAAAAGAACCACTCCAAGAGCTGTGATCGATGGCTCGATGCACGGCAAGTTTGCGGTCAGTCCTAGACCTAGTCACGAAAGCACGGGTTAGCAAACCACCTCGCACGTCAAACTTCAAACCCGCAGGGCAAAGATTGAAATCAGGTTGTGAGCAAAATTGGAGACTCACAAAAAAGCCCGCAGCCTGATTTCAAAAAGAAGGATTACAGATGATTTCTGCAACGTCGTTGCGCAAGCGCATCCTTATGCGCGAAAAAGAAAGATGGAAATTATGGAAGGACGAGAACGGATCAAAGCAGAAGTCCACTGGCCTTCGGCAGGCCTGAGTCTTGTGAAAAGCGGAGCAGAACCTTGCCACGGTTTTTTACGATTGCGCCATTGCGTTGCCACCCACTCAACAAGCGGCTGACAGTGAACAGTGTGAGGTTCGTGGCAGCAGCCAAGTCCTCATTGGTAACTTCTACTTCAAGGCCGCCAGGCGTCTTTTGGCCAATACCTTGGGCGAGATTGAGGAGGATCGCCGCAAGTCTTTCGCGAGCGGAACCGCGGTTCAGATTTGCGTGGAGATCGAGATCCCAGGCTATATAGTCCGCGGCGATAGACAAGGCATTGTCCATCAACCGTGGATACTCCGCGGCAAGACTTCGGATCGTGGCGCGACCCCAAACAAGGGCGTGACTGTCCTTTAGCAATTCCGTGCTGACGAGATAAACGGAAGGCCGGGACAAGATAGCCATGCCACCGAACACGTCTCCGGGTACAAGCCAACGAAGGAGAATTCTGCGACCCTCTGGAGTAACAAAGAAATATCGGGCGCGACCTCTGGTCAGAAGAAAAAGATTGTTAGCAGGATCCCCCTGATTTATGGCGACAGAGTCGTTCAGGAGGCGCCGCTGGGTTGCAGCGGCAAGTATGGAATTCAGATCCCGTGGCAGCAATCCGTCCAAGAGCGGCGAACTCAAGCCGGTAATCGGCGCGACAGCCGACAGAGCCATAAAGACTCCTTAGGGCAAGCAACTACAGGTTAGCCCGGCTCGCGAGCACTGAGCACTGGCAGAACTACCAGCTTCGATAGGCTTAAGCGGCAGATGGAATATCTGCGGGCAAAAACAACTACTCGCAGCCTTGGGACACAAAGCGTTGACCCGAGTGAGCCAAGTTGATGGCTGGAATTAAGTCGGTGCCCAAGCGTGGTTTCAACACATAGCCCAAGGCACCAGTTTGAAGGGCGGCGTGGCAGGTGTCTGGATCTTTATCTACCGTCAGAAAGACAATTCTGGCGTCTGGATTGGCCTCCCGAAGGCGCTTTGCTGCTTGGATCCCATTCATTACAGGCATGGAAATATCCAGCACCACCACGTCGGGACGAAGTTTGAGGGCAGCGTCCAGCGCGGCTTGGCCATTAGTCACGGCATCCACAACTTCACAACAATCGGCAGACAGGAGTCCACACACATACTCAAGCATTTGCTGGTGGTCGTCGGCTACCAAAACACGGATTTTGTACACGCGAATGTCCGGCCCGATCAAACTAATGAAACACTGATCGCGAGAAAATTACTCTTTATTCGGAGAGCCGTCAGCGCGGGGACTAAGGTCACCAAATCTGGCATCTAAGTGACATCTGGGGGCGCCCAAGGTGTTAATGGTGCCGTTCTTGGAGCGGGATGTCAATCGGGGTCTGATTCGAGACTATACTTATAAGCTATAAGCTATGCTCAGTAGATTAGGGACAAAAGGATGAATGTTCGGCTCAATGTGCGGTCGTATGCCTGGCCAAGCGCTGCCGTGGCGCTCCTCTTGGGTCAGGTATTACTAATAGTCGCTACAGAGGCGGACTCGCGTTTAGCTAGTTACACTCTCGAATACTTCCCTTTGCTGGTGCTGGCTACGGCTGTTGCGGTTGTCAACTCAGTTCAAACCCCGAAGAGCAGCCTTTTATTTTGGGCGTTCCTCTCAGCCGGCATTCTGTTGTGGACAGCGGATATGTGGCTCGGAGCACGTTTTCAATCGAGCTTTCCGGAGAGATTTCGCCTGCTGGTTATGCTGTTTTCTGTAGGCATTTTGGCCTTTTCGCTATTCTTTGACATACACCGGCGCAAACAGACAGAAGAAGCCCTGCGAAGGCGAGATGCAGAACTCGCAGAGGCGCAGCGTTTGGCAAGGGTGGGTAGCTGGCAATGGGATCCGAGGACCGACATGGTCCAATGGTCAAAAGAACTCTATCGGATCGTCGGTCGCGATCCGAATTTGCCCGCTGTTAGTTACAAGGAACACTCGTCACTATTTACGACGGAAAGTTGCGAACGGTTGCGGTTTGCGGTCGAGGAAGCGTTGCGTAGCGGGAAATCATTTCAACTTGATCTTGAGATGATCCGTGCTGATCGGACGACAAAATGGCTCGTTGCTCGGGGCGAAACGCAACGCGATGCTACAGGCCATATAGCGCAGCTCCGCGGAACCGTTCAAGACATAACTGAACGTAAGCGTGACGAAGAAGCCCTGCGAGAGAGCGAAGAGCGGTTGCGTCTGGCGGCCCAGGCAGGAAGGATGTACGCCTATGAGTGGGACGCCACAACGGATTTAATCGTCCGGTCGGCGGAGTGTGCGGACATTCTGTATTGGATGGATGAGCCCGAGAAGGATAGTTACGAACGAATGTTAGGGAGCGTGCATGCCGAAGATCGCGAAGCCTTTGTCGCTACTGTGGCAAGCCTCAATCCAGAGAAGGCGGCCGGCCAAATCAGCTACCGCGTTGTGTGTCCCGACGAAAGCGTGGTGTGGTTAGAAGAAAGTGCGCGAGCTTTTTTTGATAAGCAAGGGACGATGGTGCGTATGGTGGGCATGGTATCGGACGTAAGCGCGCGCAAGTATGCCGAAAAGGAACTTTCGAACTTAAGTGCCCGTTTCGTCACGGCACAGGAGGAAGAGCGGACTCGAATTGCCAGGGAATTACATGATGATCTGAGTCAGAGGCTCGCGTTGGTAGCGGTTACGCTGGAGAGTCTGGGGCAAAACCTTCCCAAGAGCAAATCGCAGATCACGGCAGCACTACACAACTTGTGGTACAGGGTTGGTGAGATTTCCTCAGACGTCCATCAGTTGTCGCGCCGGCTCCATCCTTCAACACTTGGTCTAGGTTTGGGAGCTGCGCTCAGGAGCCTGTGCGGCGGAATTGAGCGCCAGCATGGCATCCGAGTGGTTGTGAGCTGCAGGGACGTTCCAGACGCGATCCCAAGTGATGTCTCACTCTGTGTATATCGCGTTGCGCAGGAAGCGCTGAGCAATGTTGTGAAGCACAGTGAAGTCAAGGAAGCCCAGTTGGAGCTTGCCGGAGAATCAGGTGATTTGCTGCTGCGCGTGGTTGATGCAGGGCGGGGTTTTGAACCTTCGGAAGCAGGACGGGGTCTCGGGCTGCTGAGCATGAAAGAGCGGCTCCGGCTTGTAGGAGGCTCCTTAGTGGTGCGGTCTCGTTCCTCCCAAGGAACGGAGATTTCGGCTCAGGTGCCGATGCAACAGGATTCTGCCAAGCCTCGGGCCGCCACCGCGGGCTCATGAGTGGAGGATGGCCATCTGAAAGCGCTGATGGGTGACGTTACTGAAGCGATGATTGAATTTCAGTTTTCCTCCTGTGCTCTTTTAGCTTGGCGCGGTACACCATTGCTCGTGTCTCGAGGAGTTCGGCTTGGGCCTTCCGCTTAGTTTTTTTCAGCACCAATGCGTAGTTCTCGAGAGCGTCGATCACTGCCGGGTAGTCAAGCGGTGAAGACTTTTCGAGAATATTAAGAGCCCGTTGGCACGGCGATTCAGCCTCAGTGTAGTAGCCACGAGCCAAATCAGCGGTGGCCACTTTGTTGAGACCAGTGGCCACCGCCGGATGCTGCGGACCCAAGAGGTCGATCTTGATTGTCACTGCTCTTTCGAAGAGTGCGCCGGCCTCGTCGTTCTTGTGTTGAATTAGATAGAGCACGCCTAAGTTTTCCAGCGTCTGCGCGAAATCCCGCGATCGGACTGGAGTGGCTTTCTCCCAAATGTCTACGGCGCGTTTGTAAAGCAATTCGGACCGGGCAAAATCGTGTTGAACCTGGTGGAGTGTGGCGAGATTGGCCAAGACAGGCGCCAACTCCGGGTGCTGTGGGCCGAAAATAGCTTCCCGAATGGTCAACGCACGCCGCAGTAGCGGCTCCGCGGCAACATGGTTGCCTTTCAATTCCTGAAGCGTCCCCAAATTGACTAGGACGGTGGCTACGTCCCGGTTTTCCGGTCCAAGTGCCCTCTCCCAAATAGCAAGCGCACGCTTGAAAAGAATTTCCGCCTCCGCATACTTGCCCTGTGAATTTAAAGAAGCGGCCATATTATTAAGAACTGTGGCGACGTCGGGATGCTCTGGCCCGAGAGCTTTTATGCGAATGGACAGTGCGCGCTGCAAAAGCGGCTGGGCTTCTACGTACTTCTCTTGCGCCTCGAGAAGAGTGCCTAGGTTGTTGAGCGCGGATGCCACATTGGGGTGCTCTAGCCCGAGCCCCGTTTCCCAAATGGCGAGCGCCCGCTGAAATAGGGGTTCGGCCGCTGCGTAATTGCCCTGCTTTTGTAAAAGCATGCCTAAATTGTTGAGTGTGCTAGCAACGTCCGGGTGCTGTGGTCCAAGCGCCTTCTCTCGAATGGCTAAGGCGCGCTGCAAAAGAGGCTCGCTTTCCGAGTACCTGCCTTGCTCTTTGCGAAGCGCGGCCAGGTTCGCAAGCGCCGTAGCTAGCTGCGGATTCGACCCAAGACCCTCTTCCCAGATCCCCCGCGCGCGCTGCATGAGCGGGTCAGCCTCTGAGTATCTGCCTCGCTCTTTGTAAAACATGGCCAAGTTGTTGAGGATGGTAGCAACTCCCGGGTGTTGCGGTCCAAAAGCCTTTTCGCGGATATCCAGCGCGCGCAACAGGAGAGATTCACCCTCTGTGTAGTTGCCTTCGAGCTGTTGAACCGCAGCAATGTTATCGAGGACAGTAGCGATGTCTGGGTGTGTGGGCGGCAGGGTTTTTTCCCAGATAGCCAATGTGCGCTTGTAGAGGAACTCGGCGTCTTTGTACCTGCCTTGCGATTGGTAGACTGCGGCTAAGTTATTGAGGACCCCCGCCACCTCCGGTTGTTCGGCTCCGAGAGTTTTTTGGCGGATCGCCAGCGCACGCTGGAGAAGTGGTTCGGCTTCCGAGTACTTGCCTTCCTCGCGACGAAGCACACCGAGGCTGCTGAGAACGACAGCAATGTCCGGGTGCTCTGGTCCAAGCGCCTTTTCGCGAATATCCAAGGCGCGCTGAAGAAGAATTTCAGCTTCCGGATACCGGGCTTGTTCTTGAAGAAGGTTTGCTAGATTGTTGAGCACACCGGCCAACTGGGTGTGGTCCGGTCCGTAAATTTTCTCGGAGAGGTTCAAGGAGCGACGGTAGAGGGACTCGGCGTTAGCGTCCTTTCGTCGTACATGCTCCAGCGAGGCGAGATTATTGAGTGACGTAGCTAAGCGAGGATCACGCTCTCCGAAGTCTTTGGCCTGCTGAAATGCGCTGTTGAAGAATTTTTCAGCGTCCACATAATTCTGTTGTTGATAAGCTCGCAGTCCAGCCACATTTTCGTTTTCCCAGGAAGCGACCTGGGCAGAACCGGTAGTAGCCAGCAAAAAAATCGATAGCAGTACAAGCAAATACAGATATTTCATCACCATACCCTCGACTATCGAAATTCTACGAGCAGGAATATTTGTAGAAACTGTCAGAACTGCTAGTGCAGCGAACAGTTGAAGAAACGGAACGACGCAGAGGTGATCTAGAAAACTAGGCCTGAGCGGGTTGCAGATATTTAACCAGAAGGACCTCGTTGCCCTTTTCGCTATAGACAAGCTCATCGACGAGGTGTCGTGCCATCAGGAGCCCATAGCCACCGGGGCGCATTCCCTGCGCCTCTCGAAAGAGAGCATGACGAATGGGGTCGTACGATGGATTATCGACCGCCGCGTGGTGCAGTTCTTCCAACGAAAAACCCTCACCCGGATCTTTGATCCTACACATAACCATTTTGCGTGTGCGGATGTAGGAGATTTCGACGTACTGGCTGGGATCAAAGGTGCCTCCGTGCTCGATCGCGTTCAACAACATTTCGCGGAAGGCGGTTGCGACCTGATCCGCTTCGGGTTCCGGTAACTCGGAAATCTCACGGAAAAAGTGCACCAACCTGTCGGCAGTTTCCCGGTCACAGCGTGCGATAACACTGATCCATTCTGCTGTCGCGGAGACCACTTCGATCCCGTCGTCCCAGCAGGGTCCCAAGGCGGCAATGCGCACCATTTCCGTAAGTGACGCGGCGGAGAACGGTTTTGAGAAGTAGCTGAATGCGCGCTCCCGCATCGATTCGACGACGTCTGCCGGAGTGCTTTCGTCGGTGAGAATAATCAGACGAGTGTGCGACCGGACACGGCGGATCTTACGCAGCAAATCGACGTCCTCTTTGGCCGTCGTCTTTGCGGCGGTGACGATGAGGTCGTAGGACCTAGCCTCTGCCAAATAGAGCACTGTTTGGTTGTCCGGCACACAGACAATGTCCCATTCGCCCGGCTTGAGAGCTTTGCGAAGGATGGCGTTGACCTCTGGCTCGGGGTCAACCACAAGTGCAGTCCTTACTGCGATCGGTCGACCATCTGCTCGCGGAGCGGTACCCATAAACTCCCTATAGCTCTTCAGCCGGCTGCAAGAGTTTCATTGCTCGCAGGACGGCTGGCAACTGTCAGATCGACCAGCTCCCCACAACGAGTGCGCATTCCGTTAGGGAGTTCCAAGTTGGACTTGGGCGCGTCCTACACGGAGACCACCGCCACCACGCAAGGGAAAGCGTCTCTATTTGTCAGCGAAGCGCAAGCATCCTGGCTATAGAACCCGATATAAACGACGGCGCGCCGCCGGGTCGACGCAACTCTCCATTTTTGGACGTATTTCCAGATTCTCTTCGGCTGTCAAAACTGACAGTTGCTCAGCTCTGTGGGGGTTACTACAGTGATCTAGCCAGGAGAACAACGCGTAGGTTGTGCCTAACACCTGCGTGGACGTGTGAGGTGGCGTACTCAATTTCGTAAAGCGTTTTTGGGCCCTGATGCATATCAAGACTTAAGGAGCACGACAATGGCTGAAGAATCCCAGCAGCAGCTACTGACATCAGAAACGCACCTGCTCGAGATGCTGGGCCAGGGCGCCCCAATGTTGGAAATCTTGAATGAGCTTTGCAACTTTATTGATACCCAGTCGCCAGGAGCGATTTCGACTTTTTTCTTGCTGGATAGCAACGGAAGGCGGTTCGGCTCGGTCGCGGGAGGAAAAGCTGCGAAGAGATGGAACGACGCTATCGACCACCTAAAGGTCGAACGATGTGCACCTTTCTGCGGTCCGGACGGCGACATTGACAGTGATCCCCTGTTCGTGGCGCACCGCGAGGCGGCGCGCCGTCAAGGTCTGCACGTGGCGCGGTCGATGCCGGTATTTTCAAGAGAAAGGCAAATGCTAGGAGCCTTAGTCTTGTTCTGTCCACAGACTCAACGTCCATCGGAACAAAGCGTACAAATCATGGAGCGAGCGATCCATCTCGCATCCATCGCGATCGAGTGCCACCGAAATGAAGAAGAGCTGCGCGAATTTTCCAGACGGCTTAATCAATCTCAGGACGATGAGCGGCGGCGCATTGCGCGCGAGCTGCACGATAGCACGGGCCAAAAACTTAGTGTTCTGGCGATGAACTTGGCCATGGCAGAAAAGCAAGCAGCGGCGCAAGGACAAACCCTCAACGAAACTCTGACACAGTGCTCATCGCTCATAAGTAATATTGCGGATGAAATCCGCACTCTTTCCTATCTGTTACACCCGCCCATGCTTGATGAATGTGGTTTGGACTCGGCCATCGCGTGGTACGTCCGAGGTATTAACCAGCGCAATGCTCTCCACGTGGAAATGCAAATGCCACGCAAATTGCAGCGACTCTCAAAGGAAGCAGAACTTGCTGTTTTCCGCATTGTCCAAGCCAGCCTTACAAACATTCACCTGCATTCAGGAAGCGACAAGGCGATCGTCAGGATCAAGCAAGATGGTGAGGGTTGCACAGTCATCGTAAGCGACACTGGCCACGGAATACCTGACGCAGTGCTAGACCGGTCCTCACAAACAAAAGGGCTTGGCGTCGGAATATTGGGAATGAGAGAAAGAGTGAAGCAACTTGGCGGCCGCCTGGAGATAGAGACTAGCGGGAATGGTACGCGCGTGAAAGCAATGATCCCCGGGCATCATTTTCGAACGGCTCGAGCAGTTCGGCATCGTCATTTCATCGCTGAGGTTCAAGCCGAAAAAATCGTTTCCAACGAGGACAAGGTTTACCTAGATGATTCGCCTCGGACCTGACGCTGAGTCACCACGGATATGACGCGCTCTTCCCTCGCCAGTGCTTGCTCCAGTTTGGCGTCATATCCGTAAATGTCTTCAGCAAAGTGTATTTCCCCATCTTCATCGACAGCCGCAGTCCCATAGATGATCAGCACCGGTATCGTGGTAGTTGGATTGACTTGTACATTCCCTCGCGTCCCATTCATGAAAGCCCGAACGCGATCTAGATCCCACCCTGGATTGTTACGCAGGACCCAAGCGGCGAGACCCGCCGCTTCTTGTACGCGGATGCATCCATGACTCAAAGGGTGCGGTGCACGAGAGGTTGACCGCCGTTCGTCCGCACCGTGTAGATAAACATTTTCCGAGTTGGAAAAGCTAAGTTTAACTAACCCGATGGAGTTCTTGGGTCCCGGTTTTTGCCGTACGTGCAGTCTTCCCGCCTTCAGTTGGCCTAGAACAGCGTCACTCACACGCCCATCGGTAATGACCGTGCCGTCCGACGCCACGATTTCGAAGTGGTTCCTGGGAAGAAAGCGCTGGTCTTTCTCGATGTGCGGGATGATTTCCTGTCGCTCGATACTGGGTGCGACCTGCCAATACGGACGAAAGACTACCTGCGTCAATTCCCCTTCGAATAGGGGCGATTTAAGATCATATTCCGTCTCCACCGTAACGGTCATGGCTGTAACTTTGCCGCTTTCATCAGTCCCGCGCAGCCGGAACTCCGGAAGGTTGATTACGATGGGTGGCTGCGTGAATGTGTGCGACACCCAACGCCAACGCTCGAGGGCTAGCCGAATCTGGCGAACCCGCTTACCCAAGGATATGTTCAGCTCAGCGATTGTCCGGGCATCCAGCCGCCCGTGAGGTGGGTCGCCATGCCTCGCCTGGTAGTGTTTGACCGCGTCGACTAAGGGACCCTCGAACATGTTCGAGTCGGAGGAGACCTCCTCCGCTACGGGCAGGTCGCCAAATAAGCGCAGCAGGTGCGCGAGGCGCGGCAGACTTGCGTAGACTTGTCCCGGAACCAGCGGGTTGCTAATGGGACGAAGTCTCTCGCCGTCGTCTCGCCTTGCGAGTTTCGAGTATTGCAGTAAACAGGCGAGCAGGTGAACGTATTCCGGAAAGCTCGGCTCAAGTCTTCGCAACAGAGTGGCGGGGTTGCTCGAAGAAACCGTCAGCGCTCGCAAAAAGTCCGCCAAGTCATATTTTGTGTTTCCCACATCAAGTTCGAATTTGAAACCTTTGGGATTGGCGCGACCGAAGTGGACCGCGCGGATGTAGCGCATGGCAGAGACGGTCAAGGCCACATCGAAGCGAACCAATTCCAACTCCGAAACAGACTCACGGAGGTTCGCAAGCCGACCTGGCCACCTTGGACCATCGTAGTCTTCAGCGTTCAGACCTTTCCTATCTGCATCTCGCAAAATTTGAATGAGGGCAAATGCTTGAGCTCTGGGCCGGCCGCGATGAATCCAAGCCAGTGAGTAGCCGTCGGAAGCGTAGAATCTGGCAACCTCCGAACGATAAGGCGAAAAATCGGGCCAGCGCAGATCAGAGTGCCGCGCGGAATCGATGATGTCGCGGAGGGCGGCTACGCCAGCCGCCGAAGGATCCTGGCCGACCGGACCGGTGATCTGGGCTGTGACGCGAACAGCAATCCACAAGAATAGGAAAGCAAGAACCAGTGTGAACGCAAAGCAACTACGCAGCGCTCTGGACATGTTTGCGCCTGTTTTCTAGTGCTGCTCATTCGTATCCCGAAATCGAATGCGCTCGGGGTTAGCAACAACACGATTCGTGTGACTCTTCGGACGCTATCGCGGCCTGAATGACGCATGCACTGTCAAAACTGCCAGTGCGGCAAGTTAGGAACTGAGGGACATTTCTCGGTTGAGTGGCCGGCACACAGCAAGCAGCTCACAGTGGCCGCCTGCTGCTCTTGACGCGCGCGCCCTCTTTTCTTTCATGGGAGTGTTCGCGCTACTTCTGTTTCTTTGGATAGAGGAAAGCCACCTGGAATCGTACGCCCCACGGTGAGGAGGGCGGCGTGCTAGGCCGCACGGCGTTCCCAAAAACGGCCAGTGAGACGTTGACCGGTTGAAATCCCAAACGAAACACTCGTCCAACGCCACCGCCTACGGGCACAACCCACTGATTCCCGCTTGGGGCATTCCAATTGGCAGTGATGATCGGTGAAGAGGTCAAATACCAGCCCTTTTCGAGGTTGTAGTTGATGAAGTACTGAAACAGCATTTGGTTCACATCCGGTCGAGCGGATTGTCCACTCACTGACCAAACATTGTTCACCAGCGCACCAATGGTCCAATGCTTGGGCTGCACCAGCGCCACAACCGTCGGGCCAAGGCTCCATTTGCCCTGACCCAAAGTCTGATTTGTCGCCGTCGGCAAAACTATGGCGGGGCCAATACCCCAAATCACCTTGTTAACCTTGACGGGCGAGAAAAAAAAGCTCGGGTTCATGTCGCCGAGCCCATAAGCGCCGGTACTTTTCTGGGTGACGTCGGGCTGCTGGACTAGTGGGATGATCACGCGAGCGATCATATTCCAGCTCTCCGCAATTCGAATCGGGATGACGGGCTGAATATTCAAAACGGTCTGAGTGCGGTCGAAGGGGCCAATATTCGGATTCACGTTTTCCTGAATAGGGACGCTGACCAGGCTAGCCACGGGGTTTTGGATGGCTTTTACCAAGCTTTGCGACTCCTCCGCATCTGGCTTTTGCTGTTGTGCGTGGCTAACCGTGGCCAACAGCAGCAAGACGGAAACGGCCAAGTACGCGCGATGCTTAAATTTCATAGACACTCCGTGGTACAGACAGTACTTCAGTTCAATTTGTTGCGATTTGATGCTAGGGAACGGGGAAAACCTTGGAAACATTGCTGGACGCGAGCGAGAATTCTTAAGACTGTCATAAGTGACAGTTCTCGCGGTTAGCCAGTGGTAGGCATCAGGAAGGGCGGTGTCGAATGGATTGTCAGTGATGCGGAAGGTGACGGGGCATCACGCTTCGTACGATGAGCCACGCATGTCTTGCGCCTGCAGTCTTTCCGACATGCACCTTCATCCAGCAGAGTCCGCGATGGCTGCCTTCCCGGAGCAAAATGAAAGTTACCAGGAGAAGGACGCCTAGACCTACAAGAGCGGCGACGACCACGAGCCAGAAACGGATTTCCTCGAGGAAATAGGAGCGCGTCGGAGAAACCACGGCTGCGGCGATCAACAGCAAGACTCCACGACTGGGAGGCTTGGTCCTGCAGAGCATTTCCCACTGCGCCGGTTCTTTCATTGCAGTTCACCATTCGCGACACTTGCTTGCCTCGAGGCCGAGTGCACGTACTGGCGCCGATGGCTAGGGCTTTGGGGCCTGCTCCTTCGGAAAGCGCAAATTCCACACGCCAGAAAAAACCAGGGTGCGCCCTTGCGGACGCGCCTTTGCCGAATACTCGGGCTCATATTTGAACGTGAAAGTCAGGCCTTTTGCCGGGACGATGAGATTGGCTTGCAGACCAACGGCGTGAACTGAATAAAAGGGCACGAGCCTTGCAGGCAAACCAAGAGGCGTGGTGCCGCGATTGTAGCTGACCTGCCATTGGTCGTAGCCAACTACCCCGAATTGGAATAGCGTATGGAACTGCCTGTCCAGCGGAATCACCTGCCCAAACCCCCACTCCATGGTAAAAGCTTGGCCCGGTGTAAGGTTCGTCCCCTGCTTCTGGCCATGGACTTCCCAGTCGGTGAAAAGGTTCGCGGTCGTTCCTTTGTTCTTTGTCAGATACACGGTCGTCCCGCTGGTCACGTTGTTGCCCCAGTATCCGGAACCGACGTTGCTCGTGGTTCCCGGAGCCGAACTATATCGGCCAGTGGGAGCGACGAAGCCATATCCGACGTTGAAGTCCGCGCGGCTGAAATGCCAAGCTAAGTTCACAGGCTCGACCCACATATCAGCAAAACCTGTACCCCCTGCGTTTATACCGAACGGCGCCACGCCCAGAGGGCCGCTCGCCGTGAGGGAACCGTTGGCGAATGGCAGCACCACGTAAGGCGCGAAATGAGCGCCAAGGAATTTGGCCTTCGGCACGTAAAAAAGGATGTTCTCTGTCGCCCAGAATCCGTAATCTCCCGTAATTCCCGGGACGGCCTTCGCACTTGAATTGTTGAGTTGACTTGCGGAGTAATTAATCGTGATGTTCGCGTAGGTGAATCCAGGGTCCGGCACCACGCCAGCATTCAGGCCATATTGACCCGGCACATATTGCCCCTTCTGTTGAGCTAATAAAGGCAAAGCGCTACAAAACAGGACGCACGCAAGAGTCATTAGTAATGACTTCATCTGAATGGTCATTGACTACTCCTTGATTCTTGCGCCCGGCAGCGCAATTAAGCTCGTGCATGCCAGGCGGCCGACTTTCGAAGAATGCTTTCTTAGATCTTTTCGAGCGGCTGAGGAATCGGCCGCGAATTAGAAGCTTCCGTAGGCTCCTTCCGAGAACTCATCCTTACCCCATCCGGTCCGAGCGAGAACTGGCAAAAGTGCCAGTTCCGTTCGCACTGGTTGTTCGTTAGCTTTCTGTTTGCAGCGCTGGTCGTGAGGAAGAATCAATGAGCGTGTGCTTTTGCCGTTCGCTTCGCTTCAGAAAGGAATACTTATGAAAGTTAGAATTCTCGTCGGTGTGGTGCTTGCATGTTTTACAAGTTCACTAGCCTTTGCACAGAACGTATATGTGAGTTTCAGTCCAGGCCATGACTTTTCCGAATATCATACTTACGCTTGGGGTCAACAGAAAAACCCCAACCAGATCACTAGCCCGTTCTTGGCGCAACAGGCGCAAACTCAGATCAATGCGCAACTGCAGAGCCGTGGGCTGCAATTGGTTCAAGAGTCTCAGAATCCCGACTTGATCGTAGTAGCAAACGGTGGGATGAAGACGCAGACCTCCTACAATGCCTGGGGTACGGGCGGGTTGCGATGGGGCGGAGGGATGGGCACTATCACGCCAGAACAAAGCGTCATTGGCACGTTGATTGTAGATCTGTATGACCCGAAGGCAAAGGAGCTGGCTTGGCGCGGCACGGCTCAAGACACGCTGGATCAGAGCAATTCTCAGAAGAACCTAGAAAAGGTAGACAAGGCTGTAGTGAAAATGTTCAAGAAATATCCATATCCGGCAAAGAGCAAATGAGCTCCCCAGGCAATTCCCTGCCCCGATGAAAATTTAGAAGTGGGCGCGACCGTAGTGTTCGGACTTGGATCCGTTCACAAGAGGAACTGATGCGCCTTTCGTGGAGTGAATTTTCGGATGTAATATGTCGCGATCGATGGGCCTAATTAGCAGAATTCAAGAGGGTATCTCGGAAAGTCCTGCTTGTTGCCAAGTCGCAGAGGACAGATCAATTTTGGTTCGGCATGACGGAGCGGCCAGAGCCTGACGCGCGCGCAAATACGCGGCCTCAATGGCGGAGCGGTCCCGAAGCACGGCGTCTGTGCAAGCGCCCCCGACCATTAGTTCGGCTTGTGCTCTCAACTCCAAGGACTGATTGGGAGTGTTGAGAAATGGCGCCAGAGAACCGATAGCGTCCAGAACCCGCACAGTCAATTCCACCGAGTTCTTCGTTGCCTGACGCAGCGGATCGAACCCTAAGGACAGGATTCGTTCAGGTGGCGTATTCTTCTCGAACACGCGCGCCTGCCCGTGACCGTCGCGATGCACTCGGTTATACACCTGTGCTTGCAAAATATCGCGCAAGCCCGCGGCCAGCGCGTCAACGCAATGTAGCGTTGTGAGGGGGTCGTCAATCGCCGGGGACATTGCGAGCAGTCCGATCTCCAGAATTTGTGCGATGGCATACTCGGGATCTTGGTGTAGCGATCGCTTCCGTCCCACCACCACTCCCTTTGTGAAAGCACGATGTAGCAGCTCGATGGATGCAACGAGAGGAAGTTGGCTACCGTCTGAACTGCCAACTGCGAGCACAGAACCCTCTAGCACAAAGTCTCCTGGCCAGCGCGAGAATGTGATCACAGCACGGCTGTCAACAGCGGCTTGCGTCAGAACCGCATAGTCAATGCGCTGCAAATAGCCGCTCGCGGGTGCCAAAAGGGAGAATTCCGGTTCGATTGACACGTGCTCTGGAGTCAGGGCATGCTCGGAGACAGAGCCCAACCTCCGCAATGTGGTCTTCAGATTTGCCTGAATCTCAATTAGCATGGTGTCCGCGTCGCCCATGCCTGCAACGCGGTTCACGAAAGAAAGAATCGCAGCGATGCGGCTGCGCGGTACTCTCAAGAAACTCAACATTCGATTGCTCCTTTGACGTTACTCGGAATAGAGCGTCAGCGAAGCTCCCAAGATAATCAGCAATATCGGCCAGGCGTTGTTCAGCGTTCGACGCCATTTGGTAGGTGCCTCTGACAGTCCTTTCGTAATGACAATTCCAAATCCGACTGACGCATACCATCTGTGTTGCAATTGAATACGCTCCATCAATGCCATTGGGTCAGGTCCATGCATGCCGGCCTCGTGGGAATGAAAGAGCAACAGGACGACACCCGCCAAGCTAAGCAGGGGAAAGACCCAGGCGCTCCAAGCGGCTTTTAGGCGGCCGCGAACTCGCTGGGTCTCGACGAGACCCAGGGCCAGGAGAATAATGGCAAAGACTTTATGCTGAAGGTCTTCCAGGTTGTGGCTTAGCGCGTAGAACGCACTCTGATCGCCCCACGGCCATATTTCCGTGTCGCTGAAAATGAGAACGAAGAACCCCGTTAGAAGAAAACAGAACGGCCAAGCGTAGCGGGCAAGCGGCCAGTACGCGGTAAGGAATTTTTGCGTCAGGATGAGAATGCCTGCCAAAACAATCAAAAGACCCGCCAGATGGTGGTTAAATTCGCTCTCGCGCCGGTCCGCCAGGAGTCTCGCTTCCGCGGCCCGGCCATCCTCGAGAGAGGTCACATGATCATGTTCGGTCGCCTGCATTTCGGGCATATCCGGCATACCCGACTCCTGTGGCCGTGCCGAGGGTGGTGAGATCAACGGAACTAAACCAAGAAGCAGAAGGACCGCCCCTCTACGCATTTGCGGAAATCGTTGAAATGACAAGAGACTCATCGACCCTCCCGAACTTTTAGAAATAGGTACGCGGCCAAGACCTTCAACCAAATCAAACCTAAACAGGATTCGGCCGACGAATCCGTTAGCCTCTAAAACCAGTTTCAATTCCTACTGCTCCTGCTGGGGTGCCTGCAGCAAAGCCGGTTGCAGCTTCGAGAGTTCACCAACCGTCGAAAGCCTGATAATGGCGGCTGCTGCACTGCACCTTACGGCGTGGTTCTTATCCGCCAGCTGCCCGAGGATCGCAGGCATCAAGCGGGGGTCGCCGCGCCGGGCTATTGCATTCAACGCGGCTACTCGGACCGTTGCCCGCTTGTCTGAGGAAGCCTTTACAAGAGCTTCACCAATGCGAAGATCCATACCGCTCGACAGCTTAGTCGCCGCCTCTGCTCGCACGGGTGATGAATAGTCTTTGGAGACGGCCTTCACGATTCCCCATCCGACACCGCCGTAGGGTACGAACCCAATTCCTGACTCGAACGCCAGCTCGGCCATCTTCTTGGAATTTTTCAACAACTGCTTATGTTCCTCGATGACACTCGCGCCGCTCTTGCGCTCACCGATCAATATTTCGTAGTAAGCGTCGTAACCGCTAGCGTCCCCAAGCAAAAGAAGGGCATTCGACGCAGCAAGAACGACCGCAACGACCTTGTCCCCTAGTGCAGTTTTTAATGCGGGGACTGAAGTTGCGGATCCAATCTGTCCCAAGGCGGTGGCTGCAGCGGCTCGCACGTCCGGATTCTTGTCCGAGAGAGCCTCTTCGGCGAGCATGACGGCACGGTGATCGTCCGTTAGAAATCCGAGCGCACGAACGGACGTAACGCGCTTTAGTGTGCTGTGACTTCTTTGTGCCGAGAGAAGAACTTCCCAGGCCGCTTGCTCTGAAGCTTGCGCCAATGCACTTCCGACGCTAATGAGTAGCAGACAGCCCGCGGTGAAAAGACGCCAATAACCCGAACGCGGCCTTCTGAAAGACGCTTTCAACAGACTCGCCATGCTGCGAGCACCCAACCATTCGGCTCCAAGAAACACTAGTAGGCTGATACTTCCGCGAGAACTGTCAAAACTGACAGTGACGTATTGAATTGATACTTACTATTTTAGGCGCTCGGTGTTAGTTCTCCCAGTAAGGTCGAAACGCTTTTCACTTGGCTGAACTTGAGAGTTGCCAATTGGAGCTGTCCACCAGCCGGCCAGAGCCCGCGTGTCGCGCTTCTTGAGAACTTCTTTCCGATATGGCCAATCGGGGGACATTTCTTTGGCCGCGCCAATCAACCTCCGGAAAAGAGTGGGACAATGAATGCGATCGGTGGCTTGCACTCTCTGGGGGAACGCTTCGTAAGAGCCCTGGCGCGCATACGTACCGGCGGTGCTCTGCCCGAGATCGACCAGGCCAGGGACGCCACTACGAGAAATGGAGCGTTCATCGTGCGCCAAGATGACATCGCTCCCAAACAAGATGGTCTGGAAGCACGTGATTATGGTTCACGGTTTCGAGACGTCGCCGACTCCGCTCCAATAATGATATGGATATGCAATTCCGACAGGCTGTACACATATTTCAGCAGGAGGTGGTTGGAATTCACAGGACGTCCCCTCGAACGTGAACTGGGGAATGGGTGGGCAGAAGGAATTCATCCTCAAGACGTGACAAAGGTTATTCAAACCTACTCCGACGAGTTTGCGGCGCGCCGCGAATTCAGAATAGAATACCGGCTCCGGCGCTTCGACGGGCAGTACCGCTGGATCCTCGATGCAGGTATGCCACGCTATGACACGGGCAAGAAGTTCCTAGGATACATCGGCTGCTGCACTGACATAAACGAGCGAAGGGCGACCGAAGAGGCATTCTTGGAAGTGAGCGGGCGCCTGATTGCGGCACAAGAGGAAGAGCGCGCACGTATTGCCAGGGAATTACACGACGATTTGAGTCAGCGTATGGCGATGCTTGAGATTGGCCTGGACCAATTGAAACAGAGGCTAGCTGCATCGTCGCCAGCGGTCAAAAAACAGGTGGCAGACATAAATCACATAGCGAATGAAGTTTCATCATACATCCACCACTTGTCGCATCGCCTTCATCCATCCAAGCTGCACAATCTAGGCCTGGTGGCGACACTTCATGGCCTTTGCAAGGAGCTATCCGAACAGAACAATCTGAAAGTTCACTTCACCTATTACAATATTCCTAGGATGATGCCAAATGATGTCAGCCTATGTCTGTATCGAATTTCACAAGAAGCGTTGTGGAATGTCGTAAAGCATAGTTCGGCACGCGAAGGACACTTGGAACTGTCGGGTCATGCTGACCAAATTGCTCTTTGCGTTTCGGACGCGGGTACGGGTTTTGATCCCGAGCTTGCGAAGGAAAAACCTGGACTCGGTTTGATTAGTATGAGAGAACGGCTGAGGGCCGTGGGTGGACAGCTTTCGGTTGAATCGCGGCCGTCCCGCGGCACGCAAATCTGCGCTCGAGTTCCGCTCTCTAAGAACGCAATTAAAGGTACAAACAATTCTGCTGCGCATGCAGTAAGCGCCTAGAGATCGAGAGGAAACGAATGGGTACTACTTCGAAGCTTCCACGTGTGATTCTCGCCGATGACCATACTATTCTTGTCGAAGCCTTCCGCAAGCTTCTCGAGCCCACCTGCGAAGTGGTCGCCACCGTTGCCGATGGGCATGCGTTGCTTGAAGTTGCGCCTAAGCTCAGGCCAGACGTCATTGTCCTTGACATAGCCATGCCCCTCTTGAATGGCCTTGATGCGGGCCGGCAAGTAAAGGAGATCGTTCCTGGAGTCAAACTAATCTTCCTAACGATGAACGAAGATCCTGACTTGGCGGTCGAGGCGATCCGGATGGGAGCATCTGGGTATTTGCTGAAGAAATCAGCCGCATCGGAATTGTTCAAGGCAATACAGGCGGCCATTAAGGGACAATCGTATGTGACCCCACAGATCGCCAGGGGAATTGAGACCTCATTCATTCGAGATCCTGAAGGTAACAAACACTATCAAACACTGACGCCGCGCCAGCGACAGGTCGTGCAGCTGCTGGCCGAGGGCAAGTCCATGAAGGAAGCTGCCGATGTGTTGAGCATCGCCACTCGCACTATAGCGTTTCACAAATACCGAATCATGGAAGATTTGAAGTTGAAAACAACCGCCGATCTCATCCAGTTCGCCATGAAGAACCACATCGTGGTGTCTTGACCAAACGCATACCTTCGTTCGGCTGTTAGTTTTGGCAGTAGTCTCTCATCGACCGAACCTCCAGCCTACCTACCAACTTCATTAGTTGGCTAGTCACACAGTTGGCTCGCCATGAGGTGAGGCAATTGTCTCGCGTGCGAATACTTTTGGCAGATGATCACCCGGACCTCCTGCTGATCGTCTCCGACCTCCTGAACTCCATGTTTGATGTCGTCGGCGCTGTCGGAGATGGGGAGTCCTTGCTAAATGCCGCTGCGTATCTTCAACCTGACGTTTTGGTAATGGATATTTCGATGCCGGTGCTCACGGGTATCGAGGCCGCACAAAGGCTGAAGGAGCGCGGCGACACAGCTCGAATCGTCTTCCTCACGGTTCATGATGACCCCGATTTCGTGCGCGCATCGTTGGCTACTGGTGCATTCGGATATGTCGTTAAGCCTCGACTTGCATCCGACCTTGTGCACGCAATTCGCGAAGCCCTTGCAGATCGAATCTTCATTTCTCCGTCCGTTCCAACCGCATCTTCGCGTTAGCAAAATAGCAGCGCGAATTGCGTCACACCTGCGCGACGTAGCTATCTCTGCTAGCACTTTTGACAGTTCAGATAATCCTTTGTCACACGTATGTTCCTCGGCGGGCGAAGTCTGATGAAGCCTCGGTCGATGCGACTCGGCAGCCGTGAGTGCTGAACAGCATTCGCTTCAGGAGGATTCGTGATGGTCCTTGTATTGACGTGCGCAGTAATAGCCCTATGCGGTTTGGCTCTCGTGCGCTCGATCGTTGCCTCCTCGCGTCGCCGCTAAACTGCCCGCAATTTTAAGCTGCTAGCGGTTTGCCAATCCCGGTCAAACGTCTGTTACTTCTGACAGTTTCAACCTCACCTCGTGTCCACTTATCCTGCGGCCCGCTGGGAAAAGGGGAAAGGACTCGGGTCGAGGCACACTCCACAGAGGAAAGAAGAAGCGCCTCTCGAAAGCCCCTCCGTCCCGGTCTCAAATGTCCGGTGTCAGGCAATCTTAAAGACAAAGTTGGTGTGCTCAGCCAGCGCTGACCGCCGCCGCTCGAGGAACAGAGGGAGGTGATTTGGGCACCAAGCGACTGCAAAGCGGGTGACGGATACCGCTCAAGGGAATTTGGACCGTCATGATAATTGGAGATCACATCAAAATTGTTAGTACAAATACAGAAATGAGGAAAAAGAGATGAAAATCAGGAATGCAACTCTGTTGGGCATTCTTCTGCTCTCTGGAACGAATGCCTTCGCGCAAGAGAGTGCACCAAGGATTGAAGTCTTCGGCGAATACTCCTACTTGCGCTTCAATCCGACAATTCCGCAACTGAAGAATCGTAGCTTCAATGGCGGGGGAGGAGGAGTGACCTTCAATATCACTCAGCATTTTGGAATTAAGGGTGAGTTGATGGGGTATGGGAGCACTAGCTTCAACGTAACTACGACCGCTCCAATCGTGACCCCTAAAGGAACGATTCCGGTGGGCACCTTCAACTCCCAAGGAAACATGTTCACCTATCTGTTCGGACCAGTAGTAAAGATTCCCACGAAAAGGTTTACCCCGTTTGCCGAATTGCTCTTCGGGGGATCAAACAGCAACGGTTATGCGAACCTCAGCAAGGCGATTGTTGCAGGTGGCGGAACCATCTCAGCAACTGGAACGCAGCACCCGTTTACTATGGCTCTTGGCGGAGGGCTTGATTTTCATATCAGCAAGAACTTCTCCGTCCGTCCAATAGAACTTGACTACGTGCTGACTCGCTATACGAACCCATTTTCGAACACGAACAATCAGAACAACTTCCGCTACACTGCAGGCGCCGTGTTCAGATTTTAGTCTCGGACACAGTGTTCCTTGCAAAAAACTAGGAGACTGTTGACGTAATGACTGCCGGATCACCGAAGTCGCAGTCTCCTATCTTCTTTTCTACGTTACAGGCAGGCTACCTTCCGGGTGAATGAATTCTACTGAACCAATCGATTTCTTTCGTCACGCGCGACACGCAGTGCATGTTCATTCTAGTTCAGTCAAATCGTACGCTCGTCTCAGCCATGACCCAACGCGGATCCGGATGAGATCTCCTCTCACGAGGAGAGGCACATGTTCCTTCATTGATCCCCCAGTCTCATCCGGATTCCCCCTCCGGCTCTGATGCGACGCACGTCACCCCAGTTCGCGAATCGGATTACTCTCAGAAGGCCCTGGCGGCCCTCCGCACTTTATTCAATGGCGTTCTCAGGAGAGATACCGCGGGGTCAGCCCCTCGAGCCAAGGCCGGCGTTTACATCCGAAGGCCACAAATCCATCCTGGAGATCATTCACCGATTACGACTCCGTCGCGCCAGGTTTCTCTGGCCTGTAACTTTTGCCAGTTTTTTCCAAGCTGGCTAATGCATATCGTGCGAGGCAGTGGCTTACACCAGTAGTCACAGAACGAGGAGTGTCTCATGAAGAACCTTGCCTTCAGGATGTTTTGCGCCCTTTCGGTCGCAGCCATCGCCGTTGGATCGACTGCCTACGCACAGGAAACATCCAAATTGAAAATGTCTGTCTATCCCGATGAAGCCTACACATTCGTCGACGGAACGGCCATTGGCCCCGGAAATCGCACGATCAAGCTGCCTCTTGGAACGCACAACGTGTTGGTGGCTAATTATGGTTTCAAGTTTTTCCAGAAGGACGTCACTATGGATTCGGGGAAGCCCACCATTCTGAAAGTGACGCTCGATCCCTCAGGGGATGAAGTATCAGGTCCGCGTGGGCGCATCCAGCTCGAGCTAGGGCCTCTCGCTCTCGGTGACGCCGGAGACCATGCCGTTCTGCTGAACGGAAAAACAGCCAATTATTTTGTCGGGCACATCGATGAGTTCAACAACGATATCGGCTGGCGGCAGGAACTGATCGTTCCGCCTGGGAACCACCAAGTTACCGTTACGCGAAGAGGCCAAGAAGTCTGGGCCGGAACGGTGGCTGTTGCTCCTAACCAGCGTGTGATCGTAACCATCTCCAACGGAAAGCAGAAAACCAAAGATTGGCAGGCTGGGGCTCAACCTGGGGCCCTACACCGATTTAGGGCAGGGACTGCGAGTTCGAGGATTGTGATCGCTCCCGTGAGTAGCGAGATCACCTCGACTCCACCAAAGATCGACTGCGGTCAACCGAGTCAATTGAAATGGACCTCCGCGGAAACGATCGACGCCGATATCAGCGGCATGAGCCCCGTCCCGGTGACTGGAGACCGAACCGTATCACCAAAGCAAACTACTGCCTACGATTTCACCGCGACCGGTCCCGGCGGAGTCACAAAATCCAGCGCTACTATTGAAGTCAACCCCGTGGTGCAGTCGTCTCTGACGGCATCGCCTGCAGAAGTGCAGTATCGGCAAATTGGCGATAAAACGATCCATGGAGGCGACGCCACGCTGAATTGGTCAAGTTCGAATGCTGATGCCGCTTCTCTCGAACCCTTCGGTTCTGTCGGGACCAGCGGAAACAAGTCTGTGGTCATGAAGCCGACTCAGACCACAAATGGACCAGTCAATGAAACAGTTAAATACACTCTAGCTGCGACAAACGCATGTGGTGGTTCAGACACGAAAACCGCGGCTGTCCACATCACAGGCTCCATTGAGCCGATTCCGGACGTACTACTGCACAGCGTCTTCTTCCCAACTGACTACCCTACCAAGGAGAATCCGTCGCTCGGACTAGTTCGCAGTCAGCAAGAAGCTCTGGAGGCTCTCGCGACCGGGTTCACAAAATATCTGGAATATGATCCGGACGCCAAGCTCTCACTGGCTGCGTATGCCGACGAACGTGGTCCAGACAAATATAACCGGAATTTATCTGAGCTCCGCGTACAGCGAGTCAAGGAGTTTCTGGTATCCAAGGGAATCGTTGAAGCCAAGATCGAGACGTCAGCCTACGGTCAAGAGAAGCAGCTTGAAAAGAGCGCAGTTATAGAGCTGCAGACCCAGAATCCAAATCAGCCTCCAGAGACTCGGGTGAAGAACTTCCGTGCGACATGGCTCGCCTACAATCGCCGGGTCGACGTCGTCCTTATTCCAACAAACCGGGAATCGCTGCGCTTCTATCCGAACAATGCACCTGATTCAGATCTCTTGTGGCAAAGAGCAAGGCCTGAAGTGCAGTTGGTTGAGCAAAACCAGTAACAGCATTCGGTCATTTGCTGCCAGCGGTTAAGGGCCCATACGCCGGAAAGGCAAGTGTATGTGGCCCAGAAGGGAGTAGAGCTTTGCGCGAACCAAGACGACATGCGCCAAACAACTCACCCTTGGGAAAAGCCATTCGGTTGGCCCACCATGGCGATTCCGCGGCTTTCGAGTTCATCTATCGGCTGCACTCGCGGCTTGTCTACAGCATCTGTTTACGCATGTTGCGAGACCCCTTTGAAGCCGAAGACTTGACCCAAGAGACCTTCGTCCTGCTGCTGCGTAAGATTCACACTTTTCGCGGCGAATCGGCATTTTCATCTTGGCTATATAAGTTAACCACTAACCTTGTCCTGATGCGCTTCCGTAAGAAAGTTCTTCAGTCCACGTCGCTCGACGAGATCAGTGCTCATGTGGAAAGCGGCGAAACGCGTAGTGAGATCGGCAGGCCCGACCCGTACCTCTCCGGCTTGTTCGACCGCATCAACCTCCAGGCGGCGATCGACCTCTTGCCGGCTGGCTGCAAGACGACTTTCCTTCTACATGATGTCGAAGGCTACGAGCACAAGGAGATTGCAGGAATTCTTGGGTGTTCGGTCGGAAATTCCAAGGCGCAGTTGCACAGAGCTCGCAAGCGGTTGCGCAAATCGCTTCGAGCAGCAGCGCAATGCACACACCACCAACAGCACAAGGCGACCGGCGATTCACTGGTATTGGCGAGTAGCTACTAACGCCGCTACGCGTCGTGGAACCAAGACGTCGCTGGGCCGCGGAGAGTGCGTCCCTAGGACGGGAAATTCAGACTGGTGCCGTGCGCGTAAATATTAAATCGGCTGAAACATTGGAGTTAAGTTATGAGAAAAAACGCGATCACGTTCCGGGGTCTAATTGCTACGCTTGCTTTTCTGCCGTTCGTTTGCGCTATCGCGCCGGACATATCCTCGCGCGTCGACGATCAATCACCCGTCACCGGCAGCGTGAATCACGACTCACCCGGCCGGATCATCGGCCGGGGCCAATCAATCCACATGAACGTCGATCTAGCGCTCGTCAATGTCACGGTTACTGATCCCTACAATCGCGTTGTGACCGGCCTTGAGGCCGATAACTTTCGCGTCTTTGAAGACAAGATCGAGCAGGAGGTTGTGAACTTCTCTTCAGAAGATGTTCCCGCATCCATCGGCGTCATTCTTGATCTGAGCGGAAGTATGGCCGACAAGCTCGGCAGAGCAAAGGAGGCTGCGCTTCAATTCCTCAGGACTGCTAATCCACAGGACGAGTTCTTTGTCGTCGGTTTCAACAATCGCGTCCAGCTCCTCAGTCGGTTCACGGACAATGTCGAAGACCTTCAGGCCGGCATGCTCACCATGTCTGCGAAAGGCGCCACCGCTCTGCTCGATGCGATCTATTTGGGGCTCAATCAAATGAAAGACGCACATCACGCTAGACGCGCTCTGCTAATCATCTCCGACGGTGGCGACAATCATAGTCGGTATTCCGAGGGCGACATCAAGCGTCTGGTTCGAGAGGCAGACACCCAATTGTACTCCATCGGTATTTTTGATCCGATACGCTACGGCGCTAAGACGATCGAGGAGCTCAACGGACCTTCACTGCTCACTGAAGTCACGGAACTCACAGGTGGACGGGCCTTCTCTGCAGGCGACCCAAACGAGTTGGCGGACATCGCAACGAAAATTGGTGAGGAGTTGCGCAACCAATATATTCTGGGATACCACCCAAGCAATAAGACCCATGACGTTCGCTGGCGGAAGATCAAGGTCAAATTACGCGTCCCCAAAGGGCTGCCGCCCCTCAGCGTGTTTGCCAAGACAGGCTACTATGCGCCAAATCTCTGAGCTATTCCAAGCTGCGGCCCTATTTACAGGGACGATCATTCACTACCTTCAACCCGAACGCCAACCCGACATCCATTCGGTTGCTGCGTATTTTCAAGTACTTGGCAGTGCCCAATGGCCGTGTAAGTTGTAACCACACTTCGGGCAAGTAGGTTGATTCATACAGCCTCCGGTTTTATTTCCCAGATGGCCGTTGCGAATGGATGGGAAGCCCTTTTCTAGCGGCGGCCTTTGTACGCGATGCATTCCGCTTGCGGGCTTTTGGCGACAGCAGTGTGGTTATGTGGCCTGCGATCGTGCCGATGCTGTCGGCCTTCGAGAGCACAACATCGATGCCGTAGATCGAGCCGAGTTCCTGATTTAGGCCGTCCGCGTGTACAGTGAACAGAATTATTTTAGGGCGGGGTTGCACCACCTGCAGAAGCAATGCGGTGTCTGTGCCGCTCATGCCGGGCATGGTCAAGTCCAGCAAAACTAGGTCGGGCCGCAATTCCTTAGCCATTTTGATGGCCTCGGCGCCGTTCTCGGCTTCGCCGCAAACTTTGAAGGGAGTGTTGGTCTCGACAAG
>Ga0137415_10000689_pt1 | contig 32894 bp, 16 predicted proteins | sample CZODoug3_1_1_16f_FD_183082 | JGI IMG/M metagenome (GOLD analysis project Ga0137415, IMG submission 183082) | Vadose zone soil fungal communities from Angelo Coast Range Reserve, California, USA - CZODoug3_1_1_16fungal (Hybrid Assembly) | ecosystem: Environmental > Terrestrial > Soil > Vadose...
ATGCGCCTTGGCCTGCTGTATGCTTTGGGACACGCTCTGACTGTAGCTCTCCTTGGCGGCGCTGTGATCTTCCTGCACCTTTCCCTGCCGGTGGGCATGGATCTGATCGGTGAAAGACTTGTCGGTGCCACGCTTATTGTCCTTGCAATTTATGTAGTAATCAGCCTGATACGGCACAAACAGGGCAAGCATCACGGTATCCACATCTCGCGTAGCCGCATCGCGCTGCTTATCTCCGGGGCACAGCATGCTGGCTGGCTCTTGCGCCGGATATACAATCCCAACGCGCCCAGACCTGCTCCTTTCAACTTCAAATACGACCGGTCTTCAGTCTTTATAGTCGGTGTTATTCACGGCCTGGGTGCCGAAACTCCCAGCCAGCTTCTTTTGTTCCTGCTCGCTGCCAATCTCGGCGGAACCAGCCGTGGCTTCCTTGGCCTGCTCTGTTTCGTCATCGGATTATTGATGATGAACACGCTCATGACCGCCCTAGCCTCTGGGGCGTTTACCGTAAGCATCCACTATCCACATCTCCAGGACATCATCAGCTCTGTTGTCGCCGCATATTCATTCGTCATCGGCATCACGTTCCTGCTTGGCGCATCCTCCAGGCTGCCACCGCTCTTGCATTGAAGACACCTTCGAGAGGGAGAATAGAATCCATGAGAATCGCTTACCTCGACTGCTTCGCAGGCCTGAGCGGAGACATGTTTCTCGGAGCGCTCGTAGAAGCCGGACTCGATCCCCAGATTCTGCATGAAGCCACTGCAGCCCTGAACATTGGCGCACAGATCAAGATCGAAACGGTCGATCGCAACGGAATCTCCTGTACAAAAGTGCATGTTCTGGAAGACGGAAAATCGGCGGAAGCAGCAACTAGCTCGCATGAGCACACACATCGGCATGAACACGAGCATGCAGCCGGGCATAATCATGAACACGCAGCCACGGCATCGCATACACACGATCACAGTCACTCTCACTCTCATGCGCATGGCCGCTCTCTTTCAGCAATTCGAAAACTCATCCAGGAGACGAGCCTTCCCGTCGCAGTGAAAAACACAGCGATTAGCGCCTTTGAACTGCTAGGCGCATCGGAAGCCCGTATCCACAACGTCCCAGTCGAGGACATCCACTTTCACGAAGTAGGCGCGGTCGATGCGATTGTCGATATAGTCTCAGCATCTGCCGGCATGCACGCTCTCAATATCGAAAGGTGGTATAGCTCGCCTCTCAATGTAGGTGGCGGTATGGTGGATTGCGCTCATGGCCGCTTCCCTGTGCCAGCTCCGGCTACCGCCGATCTTCTTCGCAATGTGCCCACTTATTCCGCAGACATCATGATGGAGCTCGTTACGCCTACTGGCGCGGCATTGCTGCGCGCGCTCATCCAGGAAAAAGGGGTTGCCTTCGGCACGCAGCCTGCCATGCGTGTGCAGCATATCGGCTACGGTGCCGGAAGCCGTAATCCTAAGAACTTCCCCAACGCGCTCCGTCTGAGCATCGGCGACGCAAATGAGACCAGCCACGAACATTCCGGCCACACTACTACAGATTCGATAACAGTCGATACAGTGACGGTTCTCGAAACTGCATTGGACGATCTCAGCCCGCAAATTTTAGCGCATGTCACAGAGATGGCTTTGCAGGCAGGCGCTTTTGACGTGATGTGCACGGCAGTGCAGATGAAAAAGGGGCGGCTCGGCACGTTGATAACAATTCTTGCAGACGACGCGCAGGCTCCCGCGCTTGAGCGCCTTCTACTTCGAGAAACCAGCACTCTCGGCGTCCGCATGCGCCACGAGCGCCGCTCCTGCATTGCACGCAAGCATGCCGTCGTACAAACCGCGTATGGAGATATCCGTATGAAGATTGGCTATCACAATGACGAAGAGTTGAACGCGGCCCCAGAATTCGAGGACTGCCGGAGTGCAGCGATCAAGCACAACATCCCGGTAAAGATCGTTCTTCAAGCAGCGATTGCGGCATACCGCCAGTCCAAACCGTAAAACAGCTATCTGTCCGCAAATTCATCACGGAATATCTGAGATCTATCAAATCGCATCAAAAGACAATGAGAGGAGAAACCATGGAACGCAGAGCCTTTATCAAATCAGTTGCATATGCCGGAATTTCTGCCGCATCCGCCGCCAGTTTCGGCCAGACAACTCCGACAGGCGCCACATCGAACCCGGTCAAGCGGCCCATGTCTCCTGACATGCAGTACCGCGAGCTTGGCAAAACAGGCGAGATGGTCTCCGTAATTGGACTTGGTGGCCACCACATAGGTAGACAAAAAGAAGCCGCAGAGAGCATCCAAATCATCCGCTCTGCAATCGACCAGGGTATTACGTTCCTCGATAACTGCTGGGACTATAACGATGGCATCAGCGAAGTGCGCATGGGTCAGGCGCTACGCGATGGATACCGCCAGAAGACCTTCCTCATGACGAAAATGGATGGCCGCAGTAAAGAAAGTTACAACAAGCAATTAGAGGAGTCACTCGGACGCCTCCAGACAGACGTCATCGATCTTGTGCAATTTCACGAGATTATCCGCTTTGAAGATCCGGACCGTATCTTCGCCGAGGGCGGAGCCATGGAGGCTGCAATTGCCGCAAAGCAGGCGGGAAAGATTCGCTATATCGGCTTCACCGGGCATAAAGACCCGGCGATTCACCTGCGCATGTTACAGGTTGCGGAGAAGCACAACTTCCACTTCGATACAGTGCAGATGCCGGTCAACGTCATGGATGCGCACTTCCGCTCATTCACAAAAGAGGTGCTGCCAGTAGCAATCAAACAAGGCATCGGAGTTCTGGCAATGAAGACCTTCGGAGATAACTATGTTTTGCAAAGCAAGGCGGTAGAAGCCGTCGAAGCACTCCACTACTCCATGAACCTGCCGGTATCCGTCATCATCACTGGCATCGACTCCAGACCTGTTCTGGATCAGGCGCTCAACGCCGTACGCACCTTCCGGCCCTTGACGGAAACTCAGGTTGCAAGCCTGCTCGAACGCACTCGCATTGCAGCTGCGACCGGCAGATTCGAGCCCTTCAAAACCTCATCTCACTTCGACGGTACGGCACAGAATCCAAAATGGCTTGGATAACACCTAAGCAGCCGCAATCCGATGAGTAAGATCGTTCTGCTCTTTCTGCGACTCGGCGCCGATCGTAAACGCGTCCAGAACGCCTGTGCCGAGCGCGTATCGTATGGCTTCTGACGGGCGGTTACGCATATCACCCTGGCCGAGAATCTTCATGCCAATAATCCCTTTGCCGTCGGCGCGCATCTGTTTGATAACTCCGGTCACCGTTTCGGGATCAGCATCCATATGAGAACCGATGGGATTCAGCCTGACTAGATCCACCTCAACCCACGGCGAAGCAGCAGCGGCCTTCAGCGCTGAAAGGCTGTGGCAGGAGACGCCATGCGCCCGGATAACACCCTTCTCCTTCGCTTCCGATAGAACGTCCATCACGCCACGGTACCGCTCTGTCCAATCGTCCTCGGTGACACAGTGTATGAGGACAATATCGAGATAGTCAGTGCCAAGTTCCTTGCGAAACCGGTCCAGATCGGCACGAGCTCCCGCCGGGTTCCGGTTGAAGGTCTTTGTCATTACGATCACTTTGTCGCGAGGAATTTGCTTCAACGCCTTCGCAACATAAGGATGACTCCCATAAGCATCCGCCGTATCGAAGAAACGCAAGCCATTTTCGTGATAGCCGTTCAGCAACAAGGTGCTGAAGGGATTCATGCCAAGACGGGTTTGATTAGATGCACCGCCCCATCCTACGGTACCCGTGCCCATAGCAAGACGGCTGGTCCGTATCCCGGTCTTGCCGAGAACCACCTCATCCTGAGCGTTGTACTTGCGCGTTAGTGGCGGAATATCGAGCGTGGCGGCTTTGAGCCCTCTTTTGCTAAGCCAAGCCGCGCTAAGACCGGTGACCGTTCCCCGTAGAAAATCTCTTCGTAACATAGCGATTCACCTCTATGCCACCTATTATGCGACTACTTTTGCACGGATATGCTTTCGCCAAAAGAAAAAGTTAGATAAAGCAGTGAAAGCAACGCTTGACAAGGGTTGCAGCAAATACATATTGTGTGGTTACGGTAACGTACACGATAATTCTCCCAGAGAATCGGTTAGAAGAATCCATTCCATGTACGCATAAAATTGCAAACTGAATTTCCATATGAACCATCCGGAGTGACGACAACCATGGTGCAGGGCCAGATCGTATGTGAAAAGAACAACATAACGGAACGAGCACCCGCGAAGTTGCGACTGCCCGATGCTCCCGCATCCGAAACTGGCCCAGTGAAGGCATGGGAAGAGCCTGTTGAGATCAGCACCTATATGCCTTCAGCACCGGATCGCAATCCTCTCTTTTTGGAGAAACGCGTCTACCAGGGCAGCAGCGGCCGCGTGTATCCACTGCCAGTGATCGATCGCATCGACACCGAACCACAAGACCGTGCTTGGAAAGCCGTACACCTGGAAAATGAGTACATTCGATTGATGGTGCTGCCGGAGATCGGCGGCCGTATCCACGTTGGACTCGACAAACTAAACAACTATGACTTCTTTTATCGCCAGAATGTGATTAAGCCAGCTCTGGTGGGGCTTGCCGGACCGTGGATTTCAGGCGGCGTGGAGTTCAATTGGCCGCAGCACCATCGTCCTGCAACTTTCATGCCGGTAGATGTTGCGATCGAACGCGACGCGGACGGTTCCGTCACCATATGGTGCAGCGATCACGATCCAATGGCACGCATGAAGGGGATGCACGGCATATGCCTGCGACCGGGTAAAGCATATGTTGAACTGCGTGTGCGCCTCTATAACCGCACCACTGACACGCAGACATTCCTATGGTGGGCAAATGTGGCCACGCACGTCCACGAAAAATATCAGTCGTTTTTTCCAAAAGATGTACGCTTTGTCGCCGATCATGCCAAGCGCGCTGTCACTGGATTCCCTCTCAGCCGGGATAAGTATTACGGCGTAGATTACGGCCAACGAGCAATCCATGGAGTACCCGAGAATGAGAAGCCAGGCAGCTTTGTGCCGGACGGCTCCTATCCGCCAAACGATCTGAGTTGGTACGCGAATATCCCAGTGCCTACCAGCTACATGATCGCTGGCTCACGCGGCGATTTCTTCGGTGGTTACGACCACAAGCATCTAGCAGGCATGGTACACGTTGCCAATCATCACATCGCGCCTGGGAAAAAACAGTGGACCTGGGGCAATCATGATTTCGGCTATGCGTGGGATCGCAGTCTTACTGATTCCGACGGCCCTTATGTAGAACTGATGGCGGGCGTATATACGGACAATCAGCCTGACTTCTCCTTTCTTGCGCCAGGCGAGACGAAGGCGTTTAGTCAATTCTGGTATCCCATCCGCGAGATTGGCGTGCCGGATCATGCCGATATAAACGCAGCAATCCGCGTGGAGTGTGAGAGCGGTATCGTTCATTTGCATCTGCAGGTGACAAGCGCTCGGCCACATAGCACTGTACGAGTACGCATCAACGGAAAAGAGTGTGGAACCTGGCAAGGCGATCTCTCTCCCCAAATCCCGTTACATCAGACTTTCCCTGCTGATTCAGTAAGTAATCTGGAAGTACTGCTGGAACAGGCGAACAAAGTTCTACTACGCTATGCTCCGGAAGAAATCGTGCCTGCAGAGCCGCCCGCCGTAGCTACGGAGCCGCCGCTACCTGCAGACGTGAAGAACAACGACGAGCTATTCCTCATTGGCCTGCATCTGGAGCAATACCGTCATCCCACTCGTACTCCGGAACCATATTGGCGTGAGGCAGTGCGTCGCGATGTTGGCGATAGTCGCTCCAATCATGTCTTGGGGCGTTGGCACATGCGGCGTGGTGAGTTTGCTGAGGCCGAGCGATATCTTCGTGCAGCCATTGCGCGTCTCATCGAACGAAACCCAAATCCCTACGACGGCGAGCCATACTACAACCTTGGATTAACGCTTGCATGCCTACAGCGTCCAGTAGAAGCCTATGACGCGCTTTACAAATCCACATGGAATGCTGCGTGGCGCGGCCCTGCATATCACCGCCTGGCAGAAATTGATTGCACTCGTCATGAGTGGACTACCGCACTCGACCACATAGAGCGCTCGCTGCGAGCGGATGCTGACAATCTGAACGCTCGCAATCTGAAAGCTGTTGTGCTGCGGAAACTGGATCGCTACCAGGAAGCAAATGAAGTGCTCAAGAATACCCAAGCACTCGACTCCCTTGACATCGTCAGTCAATATCTCATCACGGACGAACCACCATCCGACGGTCAGCAACGGCTCGATCTGACATTTGATCTGCTACGTGCCGGACTTTTCGACGAGGCCTTGCGTGTTGCCTCTGCGCCATCTTCCAATGCGAAAGACGGAATCGCCGCTATGCTGTTGTATGCCAGGGCGCATGTGTTGCATCGGTTGCAACGCGAGCAGGAGAGCGCATCCGCATACCAGCAAGCTGCTATTGCTGATTCCGATTATGTCTTTCCAAGCCGCTTGGAAGAGATGCTGCTGCTAGAAGAAGCCATCCGCGTAAATCCGAACGATGTGCGCGCGCTCTATTACCTTGGCAATCTGCTTTACGACCGTAGACGCTACGAAGAGGCAATTGCGCTGTGGGAGCGAGCGACGCAACTCGACCCCAGCTTCCCTACTACTTGGCGAAATCTCGGCTTCGCCTATTACAACGTCAAGCACGATTCCAAACGCGCTCTGGAGGCCTTCGCGCATGCGAGAACCTCTGCTCCCACTGACGCTCGCATTCTTTACGAGCACGATCAGTTGCTAAAGCGCACTGGAGCACCACTCGATAAACGTTTGGCTGCTCTTAAAGCAAATGCATCCCTCGTGGAGAAGCGCGACGATCTTTCCGTAGAACTTGCAACGCTGTACAACAACACCGGAGAGCCCGAATGCGCATTGAAAGTTTTGCTCTCTCGCCAATTCCAACCATGGGAAGGCGGCGAAGGCCTGGTCCTGGCACAGTATGTTCGCGCAAACCTCTTACTAGGCCAGCGCTCCCTCAAAGCACACGACACTACGAAAGCAATGCAATTTTTCGAAAATGCATTGAACCCTCCACAAAGCCTGAGTGAAGCAAAACATTTGCTGATGAATCTCAGCATGATCGACTACTGGCTGGGCGTAACTCATGCTGAGAATGGCGAGCAACAGAAGGCTCTGCTGCATTGGGAACGTGCTGCACGATATCAGGGTGATTTCCAGCAGATGCAAGTGCGGGCCGTCTCTGAGATGACTTACTGGAGCGCGATGGCGTTACGCCGTTTAGGACGTGAAGAGGAAGCGCATGTGCTCTTTCAGAAAATTTACGATTACGCGCTGGCACGTGAAGAACAGGAACCGAAGGTCGATTACTTCGCCACATCGCTGCCCGCGATGCTCCTCTTCGATGAAGACTTGAAGGAACGGCAGACAATCACGGCACGCTTCCTGCAGGCACAGGCACTGCTCGGGCTAGGCAAACGGCAGCAGGGACTCGACCTGTTGCGGGAAGTGCAGGAACTCGATCACAGCCACACTGGCGCTATCGATCTTCTACAAGGACGCGAAGGGTAGGAATGCAGGGACCAACAGGTTCGAGCTCACCAGCAACTTCGTCTGTTCCGGCTGAACAAACAGCATACGTCTGGGGCATCGCAATCGTTGCCGCTTTGGGAGGCCTGCTCTTCGGCTACGACTGGGTAGTCATAGGTGGGGCACGGCAATTCTATGAGGTGTACTTCCATCTTGATTCACCAACGTTGATCGGCTGGGCAAATAGCTGTGCATTGGTTGGCTGCCTTTTCGGCTCACTTGCTGCCGGATATCTCGCAGATCGCTATGGACGACGCCGCGTGCTACTCGCCGCGGCCATTCTCTTTGCAATTTCTTCGGCGCTCACGGGATGGGCATACACATTCGACAGCTTCATCGTGTGGCGTATCGTTGGCGGCACCGCCATCGGACTCAGCTCCAACGTCTCTCCTTTATATATTGCAGAAATTAGCCCTGCTGCAACGCGCGGACGTCTCGTAAGCCTGAACCAGTTCGCGATTGTCGTCGGCATCTTGCTGGCGCAGGTGGTCAACTGGCGCATCGCTCAGCCAGTGGCTTTGAATCTTACCGCGGATACTATTTTGCATTCATGGAATGTGCAGTATGGCTGGCGATGGATGTTCACTGCTGTGGTCATTCCCTCTGCGGTCTTTACAGTTGCCTCGCTGTTTCTCCCAGAGAGTCCTCGTTGGCTGCTGGTGCGCAACAGGAAAGACGACGCACGCGCCGTGCTGCAGCGTGTGGGAGGCATGGCTTACGCAGCCAGTGAAATCGCAGGTATCGAACATTCCCTGCTCGCAGAAGTTTCTAATCGCGCTTCCTGGCGAGATCTCCTGCGTCCAGGTATTCGGCGCATCGTTTTCGTCGGCATCGCGCTCGCGGTGCTACAGCAATGGACCGGCATCAACATACTCTTCAACTACGCCGCCGAGGTCTATCGAAGCGCAGGGTATGGAGCGAATGACATCTTTCTGAACATCGTCATCACGGGAGCAATCAATCTTGTCTTCACCGTACTGTCTATGATGCTGGTAGACCGTTTGGGCAGACGCTGGATGATGCTATTTGGCTGTATAGGTATTGGCATATCGCATCTTCTCTGTGCCTTTGCGTACCAAGCTGGATGGCATGCCTCCGCTGTATTGGTACTTACGCTCTGCGCCATTGCCTGTTACGCGCTCACGCTTGCGCCGGTAACGTGGGTTCTTATCGCGGAGATTTTTCCCAATCGCGTTCGTTCGCATGGAGTGTCTGCAGCGGTAAGTGGTCTATGGACCGCTTCCTTTCTTCTGACCTACACCTTCCCAGCAATGAATGCGCGCCTGGGAACGGCTGGCATATTCTTCGCATATGGCCTGATCTGCCTGCTTGGTTGCGCGCTGGTAGCCCGTTTTGTTCCGGAGACCAAAGGAAAAACGCTGGAGCAGATTGAAGCCTCGATAGCTTCTTAAGAGCATTCACTTATCTGTGCTGCTAAGCGCTCTTAAAACAATTGGATAGCGAATCTTGCCGCGCCTTGTGACACATTGCCCTGCCTACAATTCGTAACAACCCGCTTGACAATTCTTGTTTACAAAGATTACCGTTTTTCACGGTAACGTACACAGCAGAAAATATGTAAACAGTTACACGATGGTTTCCCTATTGGCCAAGAGAAACCAGAGCTAGCTGCTTCACTTTCAACATGATAGCCATACAGATTGAGAAAAGAGGTAGGACAAATGTCCATAACAATATTGAGGAGATTGACGCAGACAATCGTTGGTTTTAAGCGCTATGTTGTCTCGGCATCCATAGTATTAACGCTTGGGAGTATCGGTTTCGCGCAGGTGGACCAGGGCTCCATCACAGGCATCGTGCAGGACTCAACCGGTGCAGCTGTGCCAAATGCACAGATCACGGTAACGAACGTCGATACCGGGCTTGAATTGCAAACTAAGAGCAATGGAAGCGGTACCTACGTCGTATCTCCACTGAAGATCGGCAATTACAAGGTGACGGCAACGGCACCCGGATTTCAGACAACATCGCGGGAAAACCTGCACCTGGACGCTCAACAACGTTTAAATGCGGTGATGATTCTGCAGCCCGGTTCGGTTTCGCAGACAGTCACCGTTTCTGATGTAGCGCCTCTCCTGGAAACGCAGACTGGGGCCGTTGGACAGGTTGTCAGCACGGAGACGATCAACAATACGCCACTGAATGGACGCAATTGGGTATACATTGCGCAGCTCACTGCCGGGGTGGCGCCTCCCTTTGGCAATACCCGTGGCAGCGGTACCGGAGATTTTGTTGCGAATGGCCAGCGCGCGATGCAGAACAACTTCATCCTGGATGGCGTTGATAACAATACGAATCTCGTTGATTTCCTGAACGGTGCTAGCTTCGTTATGCGCCCTCCACCAGATGCGTTGTCTGAATTCAGCCTGCAGACCAGCAATTTCAGTGCAGAGTTCGGACACTCGGCAGGCGCAGTCATGAGCGCCAGCCTGAAATCCGGCACAAACAAAATCCATGGAAGCTTGTGGGAGTACCTGCGCAACACGAACCTCGATGCGCGAAACTGGAACGCTCAGACGACTTCTCCTTATCATCAGAACCAGTTCGGCGCGACGCTCGGCTTCCCAATTTTGAAAAACAGGCTCTTCTATTTTGGCGACCTGGAAGCGAATCGAATCTCCATTGGCCAGACAGGCATCTACACCGTGCCGACATCGTTAATGCGGCAAGGCAATTTTTCTGAGCTGCTGAATACTGGGCTGACGGGAGCCTCTAAGCCTATACAGCTTTATCAACCGAATTCCGGCGGAGCTGCAACACTATCCTGCAATGGGCAAAACAATGTCTATTGTCAGAGCCAGATCAACTCTATAGCGCAGAACATTTTGAGCCTGTACCCCCAGCCGAACGCCAATGGGGGGAAACTCCTCAATAACCTCGTTGAAAATGTCCCAAAGCGCGACAACACCTTTCAGTGGGACCAGCGTCTGGATGCAAACATTACTGCGAAGGACCAGGCATACGCGCGCTATAGCTATCTCCACCAGATTATTCTGAACAACCTCCCCCTCGGCACAATTCTTGATGGCAGCGGCTACGGCGGCGAGCGTGACAGCAATCTGGCCGAGAACTTCATGCTGAGCGAAACGCATGTCTTCACTCCTACCCTGACGAATGAGTTCCGGTTTGGATATAACTGGGGCGTCTTTACGTTTTTGCAGCCAAATGCAAATAACACCAACCTGGCAACATCACTTGGATTGGGAGGTGTGCCTAATCTGGGACCTGGCCAAGGCGGATTGCCACTCGGTCTGTTGTATGCCAGTAACGGCGTTCCTAGTGCCAATTCAACTTGCTGTGGTGGCGTGGTCTCGAATCAGTGGGGTTCGGTAGGTACCTCCGACGAATCGCAGAACGTGTATCAGATTCTGGATAACGTCACCAAAATTCTCGGTAATCATTCGCTTAGATTCGGCGTTTCATTTCAAGCCCTTCGCTTCTTCTATCGTTATGCTCCTGCTTCGTTAGGGCAATACACTTACAATGGCACTGCCACGGAAAACCCAGCTAGTCCAACCCTTACGGGCTATGCAATCGCGGATTTTCTCGCGAATCAAATGAACAGCGCATATATTGCGAATGCTCCAAACGTCAATAATGCACAGTGGTACAACTCGGCTTACGTACAGGACGACTGGAAGCTCGCGCGCAACCTTACCCTGAACCTGGGCGTACGCTACGACTACTACCAGCCCTATAAGGAGAATTCAGGAAGCCAGGCTAACTTCATTGCTGATCCGTCATCTCTTGGTATCGGTACTGGAACTGCGGTGTACCAGTTCCCCACTAAGGCCAGGAACGTAGATCTCGGCGCGTTGTTCCTGAGCACACTGGCAAAGGACAACGTCACCGTGCAGTATGTAGACAATGAGCGTCTGTCAACCACGCAGAAGACAAACTTTGCACCGCGTATTGGTTTTGCTTACCAAGCGCATCCAAACACGGTCTTTCGCGGCGGTTTCGGCATCTTCTATGGTGGCTTGCAGAGCCAGGGAAATACGAATCTCGGAGCTAACTTTCCCTTTTCAAACTCCGCCAGTATTCCTTCTCTAAACTGCCTCCCAGGAAACTGCCCATCGCTGGCCAGCGAAGGTATAACGCTTGAAACTGGATTGGTGTCACAGACTGGTGGAGGACTGCAAAACTTCGTCTCTCATCCTGGTTTCCATGCAATTGATCCAAAGATCAAAACGCCCTACACCATGAACTACAGCTTTGGCATGCAGCAGGCGCTATCGCCCAACCTGGTGGCAACGGTTAGTTATGTGGGCAATGTTTCCCGTCATTTGTCCTTGTACTACGATCCGAATACAGTGCACGGACTGTTCAATCCAAATATCAATACGCAGCAATATCAGCCTTTTCCTGATCTTGGTGGCGCAGGCACGATCCATTTCGGCGGCGTGAGCACCTATAACTCACTGCAGGCCAAGATGGAGAAGCGATACTCGCACGGGTTGAGCTTTCTGGCAACCTACACCTGGTCGCATGCTCTGGACGATAGTAGTGATGCAGGCGGACTCTCTTCGGCCATCGGTGACCGGAACATAATTCTGCTCCCGTACATTACAGAGTTCACGAACTCGGTCTATGACATCAGAAACCGGTTTACTCTGAACAGTAACTATGAGCTGCCGTTTGGCAAAGGCAGAGCATTTGTCAATCAATCCCCCAAATTGGTCGACGAATTCGTGGGAGGTTGGTCGTCAAGTCTAACCCTCGCTGCTCAGTCGGGTACGCCATTTACAGTCTCCCCAAGCAATTCTGGCCCCTCTGGAGGCAGCGCTCGTGCCATCCAGGTATCCGATCCTTTCTCTCCCGGCGGCGGTGAAGGTTGCGCCTCAAAGGTGCGAACCAAGGATCACTGGTATAACCCGTGTGCGTTTGTGGACCCATTGTCGGGTAGTCTGATCGCACCTCCCGGAGTAACGCCTGGTGCGACTGATCCAACGACTGGGCAGGCCAATACATATCGGTTTGCTTCGCCTGTTACAGACACAGCAACTGTGCTTGCTCTGCTTGGCGGCCGCTCGAACACAATTTACGGGCCGGGATATTACAGCATGAACATGTCGCTCTTCAAAAACTTCCCGATATGGCATGAGCAGTATGTACAGTTCCGTGCGGATGCTTTCAATGTGCTCAATCATCCGACTTGGGGCAATCCTTCCAATACAAATACAAGTCCGGGGGCTGGAAACATAACCGGACCAAAATTCTTCCAAAACAACACGCCGGATGCACGATTCTTCCAGCTTGCTTTGAAGTACACCTTCTAATGTAATTTCATGCGTGCCGCGTACAGACCAAGTACGCGGCACGCACTTCACTGATTTACACGCATTTTATGATTGAATCCCCTTAATTCCCTGCCATGAGGTACATCTCCGTGTTGAAGTTTCGTCTCGCCTTTCTCACTGCAGGTATAGTCTTCACCGTAAGCAGCCATGCCTTGGCGCAATCATCTCCGGTAGTTCTCTCCTCTCCAAATCAACAACTGGTGCTGCATTTCACGACGCAGCCGTCAAAAAACACAACCAGCGATGGAGACAAGCTGGTCTATTCCCTCACCTTTCGCGGCAAGCAGATCCTCGATGACTCGGGTCTTGCGCTTGAGCTGGACGGCCAGCCACCGCTCGGCTCCGATGTACATATTGTCAGCAGCGATGCAGGCCAAGGCGTGGACGACTACACGCTGAGCAACTCCAAGGTCAGCAAGGTACACGATGCTTACAATAGCCTCGCGTTGCACGTTGCTGAAAACAGCGGAAGTCATCGCACCATGACTGTGGAGGCACGCGCCTACAATGACGGCATCGCGTTACGCTACGTCCTGCCAGCGCAGGACTCCATCAAAAATCTGCATCTCCGTCAGGAAGACACGGAATTCCGCCTGAGCACCGATGCGACCAATTGGGCTTTGGCGTTGCCAAACTATCGCAGCAGCTACGAGAGCGAGTACGTGCAGTTGCCAACCAGCGCATTCAGCAATCAGGGAGGCGTTTCCAGTAATTTCCTCATCGGCCTGCCTCTGTTGATACACGAGCCAGGCGCGGCATGGATGGCGCTGATGGAAGCTGACATCGAAGGCAATAGCTCCATGTACGTGACGAACCCATCGGGCAATTGGGCAGGCCACTGGTTCGTCTCAAAGCTTTCACCACGATTCGATCATCCGGAATACGCCGTAGAAGGAACCCTGCCGCACCATTCCGCGTGGCGCGTGCTAATGGTGGCAGATGATCCGGGCCGGCTCGTGGAATCAAACCTGCTCGATGACCTGAATCCGCCAAACCGTGTTGAGGACATAAGCTGGATTCATCCTGGCAAAGCCTCATGGAACTGGTGGGTCGACGATGTAGGCAAAGATGGCAAACCAGCCTTCACGACCGAAAACATGAAGTATTACGTCGACTTCTCAGCCCAGTCCGGTTTCCCCTATATGATGCTCGACGCAGGCTGGTCAGCAGGACGCGACATCACCAAATTGAATGGCAAAGTAGATGTGCCAGAACTCGCGCGTTACGCTGCAACAAAAAATGTAAAAGTCTGGATATGGCTCTATTCCGGATCGGTGATGCAACAGATGAAGGAAGCTTTTCCGCTCTATGAAAAGTGGGGTGTCGCAGGCGTGAAGATCGACTTCATCAATCGAGATGATCAGGAAGGCGTTCAGTTCTATTACGACGTCGCACGTGAGGCCGCGCAGCATCACCTGATGGTCGATTTCCACGGCACCCGAACGCCCTGGGGAATCGAGCGCACCTATCCAAACGTACTGAGCTACGAAGGCGTGCTGGGCATGGAGCAGAATAAGGTCGGGCGGCGTGACAGCCCGGTCGATCGCTCAGTATTTCCATTTACGCGGTTGCTTGCCGGACCGATGGACTACACGCCCGGCGGCTTCAACAACGCGACAGAAGACGGCTTCGTAGGCCGCAACACCAGCCCTATGGTGATGGGCACACGAGCGCAACAGCTAGCTCTCTATGTGATCTTCCAGACGCCATTCCAGATGGTTTCCGACAGTCCACAAGCCTATGCAGGCCAGCCTGCATTTCAGTTCATCAAAGACGTGCCCGTCTCATGGGACGCAACCCGCGTGCTTAACGGCAGGCCCGGCGAGTTCGCGACCATAGCACGCAAGCGCGGAGACGAGTGGTATCTGGGCAGTATGACTAATTGGACACCACGCACATTGCAAGTGCCGCTGAGCTTTCTCGGCTCCGGGACATATACCGCTGAAATCTACGAAGACGCAGCGGATGCAGCAACAGAACCCAGGCACGTAACGATCCGCAAACAATCCGTGCGCAGTGGAGAAACACTCACACTGCATCTGGCTCCAGGTGGCGGCTGTGCCATTCGCTTTATTCCGCAGAAGGGACGGTAAAGCTTCCGCATGCCGTCCCCTGGCTTAGGTCTGTTGCAATTCCATCTCAAGTTCATCGTCGTTGTTGACAATTTGATTGGAAAACAGAGAAAGATTGCTGCGAAAGATTACATGAGGAACCAATCGTATGATTGGTTGCGGTTTGCCGCCTTCCAACAAGCACTTGAGCAGGCTTTCAAAGGCAAGTTTGCCCTGCGTGAAAGGCCGCTGGTACATAGTGGCCAGTACCTTGCCTCCTTCAATCAGCGGCACAAGCTCCTGAAAGAGGTCTGTAGTAACAACCTGTACTTTGCCAAGAAGCCTGAGTTCTTCAAGCGCCTTGAGGACTGGCAGGCTGTTTGCGGTGCTGAGATACAAACCTTCGGGATGTGTCTTGCTTCGCATCAGCGCAAGCGCCTGCCGGTATGCTTCCTTGGGCTTCTCGTGACTTTCGAGTGCTGGCAGCAGGCTCAGGTGTGGAGCCTGCACGGCAAGCGTCGCCGCAAACCCGCGCAGTTTCTCGGCATGGTCCAGCGTCGAAAGCTCGCCGCTAAAGATAGCGACATGCGCCTTCCGATTGAGCCTATAGGAAAGAAGTTCCGCCGCCATGGCCCCGCTGATCGCCGCGTGCGCTGCGATCGAGCCAATACGATCCGTGTTGGGTGCATCGCTGCCCACGCACATCATCGCCGTTCCGGCGCGAGACAGGTTGCGAATCAGAGGATCGAATTTGCGCGTGTTCCCTGGAATAAAAATGATGCCATCGTAGTGCTTCTTCAGTGCCGCTTCGAACGCTTGCGTATCGCCGACATCGAGTCTTGGATATTCCTGAAATTCCAGCGCAATGTTCATTCCCACGGTCGCATGCGCCGCCGCGCGAATGCCTTCACGAACGGGATCAAAAAAATGCGAGATATGCCTGGGCAGAATCGCCGCGATGGAAAGATGCCGATTCAGCTTCAATGCTTGCGCCGCAAGATTTGGCCTGTAGCCCATCTGCTCGGCCGTCCTCAGCACAAGCGCTTTCGTCCTTTCGCTTACGCCGGAACGTCCGTGCAGCGCCCGGTCGACAGTTCCAATGGAAATCTTCAGCGCTCGCGCGATGTCTTTGATCCCTGCGGATTTGCCTAAATTAGTCATATTGAGAACTGTTGTTTGTTCCCCGAGCGTACCGATAGATCGCCTCATGGTCAATGCTTTAAGTACACGGCCAAACGAAAAGATTAGGTTAAGGAGACTACGATGCCAACAACCCGGCGTAATTTCTTGCAGGGCGGACTTGCGCTGGCAGCATTGCCGTGCAATGCTATGGCCTTATTATCATCGCCAGACTATGCGCAGGATCAACTTTGGTACGCGCAACCGGCAACACGTTGGCTTGAGGCATTGCCGATTGGCAACGGACGATTAGGCGGCATGGTCTTCGGCGGCGTGGAACACGAGCGCATCGTACTCTCCGAATCGACGGCATGGTCTGGAGCTCCTAGTACGAACGATGTAAATCCAGGCGCCTTGGAGCATCTCCACGAAATTCGTCAATTGCTCTTCATTGGCAAGTATGTCGAGGCGCGGGAGCTCTGCCAAAAATACCTACTTGCTCATGCCACTTCATTTGGAACCAACCTGCCATTGCCGGAGTTGCAACTTACATTTCAAGAAAACGGCGCGTCGACGAATTATCGCCGGTCACTCAGTCTGGATGAAGCTATCGCGCGCGTAAGCTTCCGCCGTGGAACAGCGCAGTTCTTGCGTGAGATGATCGCATCGCATCCAGAGGAGGTATTAGCTATTCGTCTCACCTGCAATCAGCCTGGGCAAATCAGCTTTAGCGTAGCTTTTGGAGCAGTCTCGGTACCTGCAGAAATAACAGCAGAGGATAAGGACACACTTGTTCTGCGCGGCCACGCCTATGAGCACATGCACAGCAATGGGCGAGATGGTGTAGCGATGCATATCCGCGTAAAGGCGATTCCCGAAGCTGGCAGCATCTCGGCTACTGCACAGAGCTTGCAAGTGAAAGGTGCAGACGCTGTGACCCTCCTGATCGCAGTCGCCACAAGCTTTGGCGGCAGAGTTCCTGAGAAAGTCTGCACACAGGCAATAGCTCAAGCCTCAAGCAAGAGTTACGCCCAACTGCGAGCGGCTCACATTGCCGATCATCAGTCTCTCTATCGCCGCGTCTCGCTCGATCTTGGAGCAAGCAGCGTTGCAACAAGAATGCAGCCTACAGATACGCGCCGAAAAGCACTTGCCGCAGGCGCGAACGATCCAGAACTGCTGACTCTCTTCTTTCAATATGGACGTTATCTCACCATCGCTGGCTCGCGTGCAAACTCTCCACTTCCGTTAGCGTTACAGGGCATCTGGAACGACGGCCTTGCCAGCAGCATGGGCTGGACCAACGATTTCCATCTCGACATCAATACGCAGCAAAACTACTGGGCTGCGGAAGTCTGCAACCTCTCCGAATGCCAGATGCCACTCTTTAGTTTGATCGATGGCCTGCGCACGGCGGGCCGTAGAACAGCAAAAGAAATGTACGGCGCGCCAGGGTGGGTGTGCCACACCGTGACAAATGCGTGGGGATACTCAGCTCCGGGCTGGGGAATTGGCTGGGGACTATACGTCACCGCAGGCATCTGGATCGCTCTGCAGATGTGGGATCACTACACCTTCAACGCCGACGTGGAGTTCCTGCGCGCACGCGCCTATCCTGTCTTGCGAGAAGCTGCGGAGTTCTTTCTCGCCTACATGGTCCCGGAGCCGAAGCATGGCTGGCTCGTCACTGGTCCATCCGACTCGCCGGAGAACTGGTTTCTTACTCCTGAAGGCGAACATTGCGCCGAATCGATGGGCAATACCTGCGACCGCGTCTTCGTATATGCGCTCTACAGCATGTGCATCGAAGCCTCGAAGACTCTGGCAGTCGATGAAGAATTTCGCAGCACGCTTGAAAACGCGCGGGCCAAGCTGCCTCCTTTTCAGATAGGCCGTCATGGACAACTGCAGGAATGGCTCGAAGACTTTGAAGACGCTGATCCCAACCATCGCCACACCGCGCACCTTGTCGGACTCTATCCTGAAAACCAGATCTCTCCGCGTAAGACACCGGAGCTGGCTCACGCCGCAGAAGTCACCATCGAGCGCCGCATGAACACACCGAACTGGGAACAGAGCGAATGGGGCCGCGCCAACCTGGTCGTCTACCATGCAAGATTGCTCAAGGGCGATATCGCCCACAAACATCTCGCGGGCCTGGTGGCAAAAGCCGCAGATGACAATCTGCTCACCTATTCAAGCGGCGGCGTGGCCGGGGCCGAGCAGAATATCTTCGCCATCGACGGCAATACAGCAGGCTCGGCAGGCATCGCCGAAATGCTGCTCCAGTCGCAAGGCGGAGAGATTCAACTGCTGCCTGCGCTTCCCTCTGCATGGCCCAGCGGGTCGGTGAAGGGTCTCTGCGCGCGAGGAGGATTCCAGGTCGACATTGCGTGGCGCAACGGTGTTCTGCAATCCGCTGTCATTATCTGCAAGCACGGAGGCCGCATACCAGTTCGCTACCGCGATAGTGTCCTGAATCTGCAACTTCATCCGGGAGAAGTTACCCGCTTGCATCCTGGAAGCTTTCACCAGAATGGATAACACCACATACCAGCGATGAGATAGGAAGGCGGGCAGACGATCTACCCACCTCCCTATACGTGCTATTTTGTTTCACTGGCGCTAGCCAGGGTACCGACATCCACACCATTGCCCGCCGAGAAAACCGCATGCAAGGAGAAGCTGTCGTCATCACTGCATCCTGGCGTAAAGAGAATCGGCACCCCAACCGTTCGTGTGCTGGAAGGCGCGATGCTGCCCAGAGGAAACGGCAATGGCAGCAAGACATTTGCCTTGCATGAATGATCGAAGCTTACCGGTGCGAGCGTGAAGCTGTTCAGGCGCGTGCCGTTTGCCGAAGCCAGTCCTTGATTCGTCAAAGCGAGCCGCCAGAGCCGGAGATTATCCGGCCCTTTCTTGCTCACAATGGCACCGCTCAGGCTTGGCGTGTTGACCACCTGCCCGATAGTGATACTGTCGAGATCAGGCGCATAAGAGGTACTGCTGAGCTGGATTTGATTCGTACCCGCCTGCAGTGCTACCGAGATAACGGTGCTCGTAGGCGACTCGAAGCTGGTGCCGTTCAGATTAAGCGTGATGGGAGTCCCGCCATTGATCGCCACTTGGAACGATCTTTCTCCGCTGGTCAGGTAGTCGATCTCCATCTGATAGGTCCCGGCCTGCGGCACCGTCACATTTGTAAAAGTAACCGCAGTGCCCGCGCCTCCGAGGTTCCCGGCCTTGCCACCACTCGAACAGAAGGAGCAGCCCACATCGCTCGCACTGCCAGTCAACGTGGCGGCCTCGGCTTCATAAGTCGTAGACGCAGGAGGCGGTACCGCATTGCCACTGCCGCTGATCACGATGCGATCCAGATCGGCAGCATAAGTAGCAGGATTGCCGAAGGTAATGGTATTCATCCCCTTCGCAAGTGCGACAGACACAGTAGTACTGGCAGGAAGATTGAAGCTGCCTCCACCAAGGTTGAGCGTTACAGAAGGCGCGCTATTTACACTGAACACAAGAGCGCGCGGCCCTTGTGTCATGTAATCCACTTCCATGCGGTAGGTGCCTGCCTGAGCTGCGTAAACATTATTGAAAGTGACGGTATTTGTATTCAGAGCTGCGCCAAGAAAGCCAACCTTCGAGCCGCCAGAACACGCTGTGCACTGGTAAACAGCGGCATTTCCGGTCAATATGCCAGACTCAGCCTCATAGTTCTGACTGGAGGGCGCAGTCACGCTCCCGCTGCGGCGAACCTTCAGCAGACGAGAACCATGTCCAACCAGCACAGTGTTGAAGCTGCCTGTGAAGCTGCCAAGATTAATGCGATTCCAGACATCGCGGACAGATGTAGCGTTGGCAAAACCCAGGTCGCTCCACTTGACTGTTATGTTCATAGGAAATGCGTTGAGATTGAAGAGCGCAACGTACTCATAGCCATTGCCGGCATCCGCCATCCATACCGGCGTCACGCCGCCGGTCACTTGCACTGCCGGATGTCCGGACTGATCGACTGCAAGCAATTCGTCATTGCTGAGCGCCGACTTGGCATAGCTATCGAGCTGCGTCAGATCGCCCCCAAGATACATCGGCGCATTCGCTATGGCCCATATGGTAATAGCGGACTGCTTCTCGTCGTCACTGAGACCGTCTGCTGCTCCGTCTCCGACATCCAGCGAGTCCAGATCATTCCATCCAAGGGATGCACTTGCACTATGCTCCCAACCCACAATGTCATACTGACGCAGGACGATGCGCGGCCAGTTGGTCAACGTGCCGCAACGGCCTTCACACTCCACGTCGTCATCGATACGGCGGGCATTGGCAAACTGCTGCCACGTGCTCTGATAATCCTGGTCCAACTGCCAGGACACTGTAAACCAGATCGGACGGCCACTCACCGCAATGGCCTTCGACCACGCCTCTACATCCCCACGATTATCGATGGAAGTGCCGTTGACATATGACCCAGGCGTGACGCCATCGAGCTTGATGAAGTCGATACCCCAGGAAGCAAACAGAGCCACAACCGAGTTGATGTACTCCTGTGCACCCGGCTTGGTGAAGTCAATCTTGATGTGATAAGGATCGGTTTGCCCCGCGCTGAAAGAGTTGCCAGGTACATGCGGCGTCACAACAATGTCCTGAGTGTGATAAGGCGTGCCGAGAATAGGATAATTTGCATTCACGGCTGGTTGCTCAATGCCCGGAATCCAGTAGATACCGGCCTTTTGTCCATTTGCATGAATGTGATCGACAAGCGCTTTGATATCTGGAAACGTGGTCGTATTCGGGATCGGCCTCCCATTCCCATCAAAGCTTCCCATCCAGCCGGAATCCATATTGATATACGTGAACCCGTGCTCCTGCAGACCCGAAGTCTTCAGTGCATCCGACTGCGCCTGAATATTGGCTTGCGTAAGAAAATTTCCGTCGATGGTTTGCTGGCTGAAGGTACTCCAGCCAAGATATGGGCTTTGCCCAACACCGTTTACCTGGGCATGCACCATTTGCAAGGAAAGAGCTGCAGCGGCAAACAATACAACGGCGCGCACCACGCACCGCCTCCACTGCAACTCCATCTTTGCCACAAGGCTATAACCGCTCGGCACTGCGATGTGTTGTTTTATAAATTTTGCTCTCGTAATCATATTGCGCATGACCTGAACCCTTCTGAGCGTGACGCTCCATGTGTGGATGCTTTGATCGTTCACCAAATCTTCTATTCCTTCGCAAGAGAGTCCGGCCGTTCACTCAAACATGTTCAGCGGGGCCGGTATACGCTTGCCCTCAAGTCGGGGGAAAATCATTTCAGGCTTCTTTTGCTGGAGATTGTGTCGATCTGTCGATCGTTACCGATCGCTTTTCTCCAGATTTCGGGAAGCGTCAAACATAGTAAACGTGTACGATAACGAAAAGCTATAACGAAGCTGAAAATTTATTGGAAGGAATGGCCTTCAAATACAAAGGACGAAAAGATAAGGGCGTTTCAGATAGGGCGAAGATTCGGCTTTCTCCTCTCGCCTTTCGCTATTGCATGTTTAACGTTATACTTCAGCACATGTTCGACCTCGATCGCACTCGCATCTGCAAGACGCAATGTTGTTGCCCATACGACACGTGTCAGCAGGGGTGCCGGTCTGGCAGGTAGGACAGCCTAACAGTTCTTCCCATCATCCATATACAACGTGCCCCCGGCTGTAGCAGACTGGCGGCCTCAGGAAAACACTGTAGATCTGTGTGGTCTGGATATTCCCAGAATTGGTTTCAACGACGCATTAACTTTCAGAGGCTACGATGAATAAGCGATTGATATTAACAATGGCGGCGGCTCTTCTGCTCTATTTCCCTTCTTCCTTTGCGCAGGACGCTGGCAATCAGACCCACACTAGCACTGCCGCCGTCCCAGCCCCGGAGTGGCCTAAGGGACCGCAGGCTCCGAAAGATGCGCCAAATGTAGTACTGATTCTGATCGATGATGTTGGCTTCAGCGCAACCTCGACATTTGGCGGCGCCATCCATACGCCTACCTTCGATCAACTCGCGCTGCATGGGCTGCGCTACAACGAGTTCCATGTCAACTCGCTCTGCTCTCCCACACGGGCAGCGCTGCTCTCAGGAAGGAACAATCACGAAGTTGGCTTCGGAAGCGTTGCAGAGGCAGCAGCTGGCTATCCCGGTTACAACACTCTCTGGTCGAAGAACGCCGCTTCGATTGCCGAAGTGCTCAAGGCAAATGGTTATAGCACTGCAGCCTTTGGCAAATGGCACAACACGCCGCTGTGGGAAGTAAGCCCTGCAGGTCCGTATGATCGCTGGCCCACCGGACGAGGCTTTGAGCACTTTTACGGATTCATCCAGGGCTACGACAATCAGTACTTCCCCCGGCTATTCCGCGACACCGTTCCCGTAGAGCCGCCTTCGACGCCCCAACAGGGCTATAACCTCACCGCCGATATGACCACCGAGGCCATTCACTGGCTGCACTCGCATGAGGCAGTCGCCACAGACAAGCCTTTCTTCATCTACTACGCGCCCGGTGCAACGCACACACCTCTACAGGTTCCTCACGAGTGGATTGAAAAATATAAAGGTAAATTCGACCAGGGCTGGGACAAGCTGCGTGAAGAGGCTTTCGTACAACAGAAGAAGCTCGGCGTCATTCCACAGAATGCAGAGCTCACACCGCGTCCTGCAGGGCTGCCCGCATGGGATTCACTCTCCGCCGATGAGAAAAAGCTGCTCGCACATCAGGCCGAGGTTTACGCAGGCTTCGCCGAACAGACGGACTATGAGATTGGCAGGTTATTGCAAGCTATCCGCGAAGAAGGCAAGAGCGACAACACGCTCGTGATCGAGATCTTCGGAGATAACGGCGGCAGCGCTGAAGGAGGCCTTCACGGAGTAGATCTGCTATCCAACACAGGAAAAATTGCAAGCACCGGTGAAAGACTCGCCATCAGCGACAACCTGGGCAGCGAACTTTATATGAATCACTACGCGGCTGCCTGGGCATGGGCGCAGAGTTCGCCCTTTCAGGGAACCAAACAGGACGCGTCCCACCTGGGCGGAACACGTGATCCTCTCATCGTCTCATGGCCTGCGCGCATCAAGTCCGTAGGAGAAGTCCGCACCCAGTTCCAGCACGTGAATGATGTTGCGCCTACAATCTATGAGGCTGCCGGAATCGCATTCCCTGACGCAGTGGATGGCGTGAAGCAGATACCGCTCGAAGGCTCCAGTTTTCTCTACACCTTCGATCATCCGAACGAGCCAAGCCATCATCATGTGCAATACTTCGCTACCAGCGGAAACCGGGCTATATATAAAGATGGCTGGTGGGCCGGTAACCGCTACTCATCTTCCTGGGAACAGCGCAGCGGGCTTCCTCCGGTAGATCGCAATGATATTGACCGGCATCCCTGGGAGCTCTACAACCTGAATGAAGACTACAGTCAGGCGCATGACCTCGCGGCAAAATATCCCGAAAAACTGAAGGAGCTGCAAGCCCTGTTTCAGCAGGAAGCCGAGAGGAACCAGGTCTTCCCCCTGTTCCCGAGCCAGGAACATCAGCCCTCTCCATCAGCAGGTAAAACGCTCTTTATCTATCGTGAAGGCGTAGAAAGGCTGCCGAATAAAGTGGCTCCGCAGATCGCCGGACGGCCTCATCAAATTACTGCCGACATCAATATTTCTGCACAAGGCGGCGATGGCGTCATCATCGCTCAGGGATCGCGTTATGGAGGGTTCACGCTCTTCATAAAAGACCGTCGTGTGGTCTATGAAGTGAATGCCTATGGCAGGCAGGCGGGTAAGGTAGTTTCGCAGGAAACTCTCCCTGCGGGTGCTACGCACATTGAGCTTCAGGTCACACCGGATCCGGCATCTGCCAACGGTGCACCGGTCTTCTACTTCTTTCCATCCACACCACGCGCAGGCAAGGTCTTGCTGGACGTGAATGGCAAGCAACAAGAAGAACGATTCACGAATGTCGTCGGCGCATCAGGAACTGAGACTCTCGATGTCGGCAGCGACCTCGGATCGCCAGTGAGTCCGGAATATAAAAGCCCAAACCGGTTCACGGGTACGATTCAGACCGTGAAGATCGAATTGAAATAAATCGGAGAAGGTTCCCTCAACCTATGCGTGTATAGAGATTGCTATGCACGCATAGGAGAGTTTCTGCGCACTATGGATATAGTTTTGCCGATGTAATGGCCGGTTCCGGTTCCCCCGCTGCAGCGATGAGCTTCTTGAGTTCTTCCCGAAGCTCATCCGCCTTCTTGCGGTATTCCTTTCTCCCCGCAAGGTTCACAATCTCGTGGGGATCGCTGCGTTGGTCGTATAACTGATACTCCTGATAGGAAGCGCTCGCAGGATTTTTAGTGTCGCCCGTAATATCTGCAACGCAGTAGACCCAATCAGGCGTACGGATCGCCCGTCCCGTCATCGACTCGCTGATCTGAACAAGTTCTTTGTTCGGCCAAGCTTGTCTTGCTTCCGAAGAGGCGAGCAGCGGAAGGATGCTCTTGCCTTTCATCGATGCAGGCGCCTCGACACCGGCGGCTGCGAGAAGTGTAGGTGTGATATGAATGAGGCCGATCAATTCCTGAATCTGTTGAGGACCGCGAAAACCGGGGCCTTCAACGATCAAAGGAACACGCAACGAGCTGTTGTGCGTGCTGCGCTTATACTCCTGATTGCGGGTCATGAAGTGGCATCCATGATCGCTGAAGAAAATAAAAATGGTGTTGTCAGAAAGATGCTCTTCTTCGAGCACTTTTCGGATTCTGCCCACAGAACCATCGATGCTTTCACAGCAGCCGTAATAGTCGGGCAGCTGCGACTGCCAGTTGCCAGGAAACTGGCGGAGGTCCTGCGGTACAAACGCGTTTGCAAATCGCTCGGCCGATCCCTTCGGCCCAACAACGCGGGCCATATCGTTCTGATGATGCGGTTCCAGCTGTGAGATGAAAAGAAAGAACGGCTTCTCATGCTTCTGTCGAAGAAAGCGCTCCGCGCGGTCGGTGAGAAAGTCGACGCGGTACTCGTCCTTGAAACTTATCTCCTTGCCCTCGCCGTCGTAGATAGTGCCTTCGTAAGGATGCGATGTATGTTCGAGCGCATTTGCGCCCTCCCAGAGATCGAGAAACCCGCCGCGAAACTCCGGTTTTACATAGCCAGGACCGCCGCCTTGAGCTGCATCCCCGGGCGCAAGATGCCACTTGCCAAGAAGATTGGCTGTGTAGCCTGCCTTGCGCAATTCCCCGGCAAGTGTAGGCAGCGAAGGATCGAGCGACTCGCCATTGCGCCAGACGCCTGTCTCCGTTGCGTACCTGCTGGTGAGTAGCACCGATCTTGCCGGAGCGCATACCGGTTGATTAGTAACTGCATGCGTGAAATACGTACCACGCGAAACCATTGCGTCCAGGTTTGGCGTGCGAGTAGAACCATTCGCCCCAGCAGCACCGACAAAGTCCCACCGGAACTGATCGGACAAATAGAGAATAATGTTCGGCCGCGAGCGTGCTGTGTTGGAAGCTGGTAGTTCAGAAGCTCCTGCAATAGCTGCTCCAGTAGCTGCCGCAGTCCCTAACAAAAAAGCTCTTCGATCCATCGTTATTTTGTGCTCCTGACACAACGAAATCCAATGTTTGAAGCCGAACTGTCCGGAGTATTGGCAGTCCGGGCAGCCACGCGATAGCGATTGCAATAAGAGGCGTGGCAAAGAAACGACCCGCCTTTCATCACCTTGCTCTGCCCATTTGAAGGCCCAACTGGATCACGAGCATGAGAAGAAAAGGATGTACCGAACCAATCAAAACACCACTCCCACACGTTGCCAGTCACAGAGTAAAGACCATATCCATTCGGAGGAAAACTATCGACGGGACAAGCTCCCGCAAAACCATCTTCGGCTGTATCCTCAACAGGAAACTGACCTTGCCAAATATTGCAACGATGTTGGCCATCGGGAGTCAGCTCGTCGCCCCAAGGGTAAAGCTTCTGCTCCAACCCACCTCGCGCAGCGTATTCCCATTGCGCTTCCGTGGGAAGCATCTTCCCTGCCCACGATGCATAGGCCGCGGCATCATTCCACGAAACATGAACAACAGGATGCCTCAATCTATCTTCCACACTGGAGCCAGGACCTTCAGGCTGCTTCCAATAAGCGCCAGGAACCTTGCACCACCAAGGCGTCGCCGCCGCAGTATCTTCTACCAACGCTTCAAAGCGTTCAGCAGGGATATGAGACCAAAAGACAAATGACCATCCAAAATGCTCCGCCTCTGTGCGGTAGGCTGTCGCGTCAACGAATACAGCAAAATCTTCATTAGTTATAGGAAACTGATCGATAAGAAATGGCGAAAGAATGACTGAGCGCACCGGCCCTTCACCATCCGCAGGAAAACCATGGGTGTAGTCCGTACCCATGAGGAAGATACCACCCGGCAGAGAAACCGTGGGACGCCGAGAATCTGAATGCGCAAGGGCCGCATCTCGCTTCTGACTTATAGCTTCTTTGGGCGATATGAGACCCGTATCGTCATGCGAAGCCCTGGGCGCACAACAAGACGGAAGTTGCTCGCTCACATTGCCAGTCTCGTTTTCTCTTCCAGGATTGCAGGCCCGAGTTGTTTCTTTGCCTTCCATCATTGCGCTTCCCGTCTGGGTTCTTGTGCTACATCAAGTGCTTCTGTCCACGATCCTCTGTAACAGGCCAGAATCAGGGCGATGAAGTCTGCGTCTTATGCTAGCGCGAACAACAGAAGAGTGGCGCGGTCACAGCGATACGCGTCCCTAAGGAGCGGAAGCGATGTGCGCGTGCAAAGAACATATCGACCATTTGGCGGGAGCTCATTGACATGGCCATGGAATAGAACATGGTACTTCGTTTGCAATCAGCCTTGCAAACAGAGTATGAAGTTCCGGGAGCTATGACTGTAGCTGTCGTCAATCACTTTGCAAATTCTATTGACCGCAACATTGCAGTTGACCTCATGGCAGCTCTCATATAGGTTTTACATATGCGTTACTTCCCGAAAACCAGAGGTTGTTGTTGCGGCCTACCTTCGCGCGCCTGGTATACGGGAGGCAGCAACCCATCGGAATTGATGTAACGCAATCTAGCAGATCATCCTGATCTGCTACTCCCTCCTCAAGTATCCAGCCGTCGACCAAATGAGCAGCATAGCGCCTTGTCTTTTTGCCTGCTCTATAGTTGTTAGCTCGAAGCTCATTACGGAAAGTACTGGATATGGAAATCTCTGATTTCACTCTGTTGCTGAGAAAAATCGCACTTGGAGCAGTGGTCACCATAATCCCACTAGTGATTGTGGGCGGTGGAATATGGCTTGCACAGCACGTGCTTACTCCTTCAAAGAATCTATCGCGCTGATGAGGATGTTATGAAAATGGATACAGTCATCAAGCAAAGACTTCTTCGCAATGCGGCTCTCAGCCTGTTGATCTACGCATTGCCTGTCCTGCTTATGTTTCTCACGTTCTACTTCAGTGGCAAACGGCCCTGGGAAAGCACGCAAACAAGCGCATCGCAACTTGTTGCAGGACACGATCTGCAACAGGCTAAGAACGCAGCACTACCGCATACAGCCCAAACCATCATTCACAACTACGGCTTCATGATCTTTGTCGTCGCGCTTGGGATCGTCGAGTTTTCCTTCGGGCTCTACGATCACAAGTGGACCCGAAACGAGAAAATGCTCGACCTCGTATGCTTCGCGTTTCCTAAGTTAGTGGTTGGACCTGCAATCGCATTCTTTGGGCTCAAGATACTCCCCCTTCTCTTGCCACAAGGGAAGAACGCGCTCGCGTGGGTTCCATTTGTCTGGGGCTTCCTCACCATCTGTATCGCCGATGACCTGACGCAGTATTGGTACCACCGTCTACATCATGAAGTTCCCTGGCTCTGGCGATTTCACCGCACCCATCATTCTGCCCCATACATGGGAATGTCGATGGCAGGCCGTCAGAACGCCATCTATACCATCTTCTTCTCTCAAACATATGTGACCACTACGCTCGTCTATCTCGGCTTCGGCCCTGCTGCCATCGCAATGCACACAATCAAGAGCACAATCACAACGCTGGCCCACTCCAGCATCCCGTGGGATAAACCGCTGTATCGCTACAAAATCCTTCACCCCATCGCATGGGTGGTGGAACGAGTGATATCCACGCCTGCTACGCATCACGCGCACCACGCGGCAACGACCGACGATGGCATCGGATACTACAAGGGAAATTTCGGAAACATGTTTTTCCTGTGGGATGTGATTTTCGGCACAGGGCATATTTCCCGGCAGTACCCATCCACGTATGGGATCTCGCACTATGAAGGCGATCCCTGGCATGCTCAATTTCTATGGCCGATTTTCAAATCGAATATTGATGGAAGTGAGCTAGCTGCCGGAGGGCCAATCGTAAAAGAGGATGTAGCCTCTTCTGCGAAATTGCCGGAAAGATCTGCGCCTTCCGCTGCTACTCAAGCTTATCCTGACGCTCTCACAACCTAGCTGCTGTAACTACATAGATGGCTATATTCATGTATCTCATGCGCACAACCCGGTTAAGCAATCCTCCGACTCCAACTTGTCACTGTTGTCGTATGTTGACGTCTTGTATAAGCGCAAGACGATTCCGGGAGCCGTATATGCACGCATAGTGTCTTTTGATCACAGCTGAGATACCGAAAGTGCATGGTCCACGGAGTCGACTCCGTGGACCATTTGTTTTATCTGGGAGCCACAAACAAAAAATGCAGGACTGACCTTTGTACAGCTTGCCGTTCCTTAAAGAGAGGGTAGAACAGTGTCGACTAGAGATTCCTATCTATATTTCCGCGCTAGCCTGAAACATGCCGCGATTGCATTTGTACTCGTATTCCTATTAGGCATTCCCCGTGTCTATGCTCAGAGCTCCCAGATCTCCGGACAGATTCAGGATGCAAGCCACGCTTCTGTAGCCGGAGCGGTTCTGACGCTCACTCGTCTTGAAAACGGCGATAGCAGGAAGCTGACCTCCACCAATGAAGGCTATTACTCCTTCGCTCTCCTTCTTCCAGGGCACTATGTGTTGAAAGTAGAACGAGCTGGCTACGAGACGCAGGAGCAGACAGGAATCGTCGTCGAAACCGGGGCTGTAAGCGTTGTGAATGTAACGCTAGCCATCGGCAAGGTCGATCAGGTGGTGAGCGTAGATGCAACCGTTCCGTTGCTGCAGTCCGCATCTGCCGCTGTTGGACAAGTGATCGAGAACCAGACGATCAATAATATGCCGCTGATCGATCGCCGCTCTGCGCAATTGCAGCGGCTGAATGGATTCGTAGTTGGAAACGGAACAGGATCGGGCGCAACCTTTGCTATCGCTGGTGGACGGGGCAATAACGCCAACTACCTGATCGATGGAGGAACAGCGCAGAATCTTCTGCTTGGAGTCGCGACGCTTACCTTTGATCCTCCCATTGAATCTGTTCAGGAATTCAACGTCGCCATTAGCAACTACGCAGCCGAACTTGGAAGAACCGGCGGCGCAGTCATCCAGATGACGACTAAGTCTGGAACCAATAATTTTCATGGCTCTGCGTATGAATACTTCCGCAATGATGCGCTGCAGGCAACCCCTTATTTCTCTTCGCAGAATCCCCAGTTGCGCTATAACCTCTTCGGAGCCAGTCTCGGCGGACCCATTAAGAAAGATAAGACGCAATTCTTTTTTAACTACGAAGGCCGTAGAACAACGCAGACAACGACGAAAATTGTGAACGTGCCGACCCCTGCTGAAATCACTGGTGATTTCTCTGCGTTCTCAACCCCGATTATCGATCCATACACCGGCCAGCAGGCTACGTATAACGGAAAGCTGAATGTGCTTCCACCCAGTGAGCTCGATCCTATCGGATTGCAATTAGCTGCTTTCTACCCAGCTCCTAATGTGGCGGGCGCCTCCGCCAATAATTCCAATTTCAGAGCAAACGACCCAGCTACAACTGTGGTCGATGCCTATGTGGCTCGCATCGATCACACAATCAACGGCTCAAATCGGATCTTTGGACGCTTTCTGGCGCAGACCGACAATACGTTAACGGCTTCGATCTTCCCCACGCCAGGCACGGACAACTATGGGGTGCTCAGCCACAACTACTACTACAACGTCTCCGGCACGTGGTATCACAACTTCTCTCCGTCAGTTATCAATCAATTGGTAGCCACTTATACCCGCAGGCAGGCACTCTCTATTTCAGCCGGAGCAAACACTACCCTCGCCCCGGAAGTCGGACTCGGCGGAACCAATAGCAACTTCTTCCCTACAATCACCGTGTCAGGGCTGGAGCCTCTCGGCAATACCAATCAACAGGAACGATTGCAGACTCCAATCAATAGCAATCAATACGCAGACAATCTGTCATTTCAGCGAGGCGCGCACCAATTCAAGACTGGTGTAGAGCTTCGCACCTCAAACAACACAGATGAATACAAGCCGACTGCTGGAGGGTCTTTCGCGTTCAATAACACCGGCGTCAGCTCCAACGCCGCGCTGGGCAGCCTGGCAAACCTTCTATTAGGCAGGGTGAACTCAGCAACTTTGCAGGAAACCGAGACATTGCTCACGAAGGCATACAGTTGGGGCTTCTATTTCCAGGACGACTGGAGGGTCACGCCGACTCTCACCCTGAACCTCGGTGTCCGCTATGACATCGACTCACCACGCATAGAGGCGCACAACCGGCAAAATTCCTTCGATCCAACCGCCATCAACCCGGTCTCCGGAACACCCGGCATTATCACCTTCTCCGGGCGGAACGGTGTCAGCAAGTACGCGAACCAATGGGTCTACCGCAACGTTGGTCCTCACATTGGATTTGCATGGAATGCACGTCCAAATACTGTAGTGCGCGGCGGAGGAGCGATTCTCTATCCCGGCGAATATGATCAGGCTACGCCGATCGTTGCTTATACGGGCTTCTCCAAATCCATCACTCTTTCCTCCCCGAATGCTGGAAAAGGCACTCCGGCCTTCTTACTGAAAAACAACGCTGCTGACGGAACCGGCACAGCTTCCTATCCCAGTACATCGGATCTAACTCCAGGTTTTGGTGCGGTGACGGTGGGCAGCAAAGTAACAAATGCACCGCAGTACTTTGAGCCGTCGCGAACAACTGGATATCTTTATCAGGCAAGCCTGGATGTGCAACAGCAGATCGGCAACAGCCTGCTCTTCGACATCGGTTATCTCGGAACATTTGGACATCACCTGGCTGCCACCAATGCCGAAAACATCAATCAAATCGCTCCCGAAAATGTAGGCCTGCTTGCAACTACTTCCAACACACAGACACTTCGCCCATTTCCGCAATTTGGAAATGTGAGCATCATTGCCGCCGATATTGGCCAGTCAAGCTACAACGGCGTGAACTTCGGCATTCAGAAGAGATACGCCGCGGGCCTGCAATTTCAGGTGAACTACACATGGTCAAAATTTATCGACAATCAAGTCTCGAGGAATGAGTTAGCCGGCTATCCTGGTACCGATTCATTCACCGACTACTACCATCCGGAAAATCGTCGTGGCCTCTCCGGAAACGATGTGCGCAATCGCTTCATCGGAAATATCCTCTACGAACTTCCTATCGGCCAGGGTAAGTGGATTCACCCTAATTCGCGCATCGTAAATACGGTTGTCGGTGGATGGACCGTGGGCGCAATCGCGGAAGTGCATTCCGGTACCGCGCTTAGCGTCATCGACTCCACCAACAATACGGGCACTTATTCAGATGGCGTTCGTCCTAACATTGTGGGCGATCCGAATTCCCTCTCCCAATCCCGGTCACGCATAGCCAAAGTAGCTGAATGGTTTGACACGTCGGCCTTCGCGCAAAACGCGACCTATACTTTCGGCAATGCTCCGCGAACTTTTGGACGCGGCCCCGGAACGGCTACCGCCGACGCGTCTCTCCTGAAGGACTTTCACTTTGCCGAGATAACGAGTTTGCAGTTCAGAGCAGAGGCGCTGAATGTTTTCAATCACGCGAATCTAGCCAATCCAAACACTATTTTTGGCAATAGCGCGTTTGGACGTATTTCAGGACTGCAATCCGGGAATCAATCTCGAATCCTCCAGTTGGCCCTGCGCCTTGCGTTTTAACACTGGGAAGAAGAGGCATACACGATGAAAGAACAACCAGAAATGGCCGGTGTTTCGAGGCGCTCATTTCTCCACGGATTGGCAGCAATCGGAGTCGCATCCCAGATAAAGCCCTCCCCTTCAAAACAGCGGCCAAATATCGTCTATATCCACTCGCACGACTCTGGACGGTATCTTCAGCCATACGGTTATGACGTACCAACGCCGCATCTGCAACAGCTTGCGAATGAAGGTGCATTACTGCGTAAGGCTTTCAGTGTTGCTCCAACCTGTTCACCAAGCAGAGCCGCATTGCTGACAGGGCTCTATCCGCACAACAGTGGCATGTTTGGGCTGGCGCACCGCGGCTTCTCACTCAATAACTATCGCCAACACATCATCCATACGTTGAAAGCAGAAGGTTATGTCTCGGTGCTCGCGGGGATTCAACACGTTGCAAAAAATCCCGAGACGATTGGCTATGACAAAATTCTTCCCCGGCAGCAAACTGGCAAATATATGGGAACCAGTGCACGCGTCGTCGCTCCGGCGGCGGTGGATTTTTTGAACAGCCGTCCCACAACGCCATTCTTCCTCGAT
>Ga0137415_10000690_pt1 | contig 32890 bp, 39 predicted proteins | sample CZODoug3_1_1_16f_FD_183082 | JGI IMG/M metagenome (GOLD analysis project Ga0137415, IMG submission 183082) | Vadose zone soil fungal communities from Angelo Coast Range Reserve, California, USA - CZODoug3_1_1_16fungal (Hybrid Assembly) | ecosystem: Environmental > Terrestrial > Soil > Vadose...
CCCACCGGGCGTTTCGTGATCGGTGGACCGATGGGTGACACCGGTCTTACCGGTCGCAAGATCATCGTTGACACCTACGGTGGCATGGGACGTCACGGCGGCGGTGCATTTAGCGGCAAGGATCCGACCAAGGTCGATCGCTCCGCGGCCTACATGGCGCGCTACATCGCCAAGAACATTGTGGCCGCCGGACTCGCGGATAAGTGCGAAGTGCAGCTCGCCTACGCCATCGGCGTCGCCGAACCGGTCAGCATTCTGGTGGAAACGTTTGGTACCGCGAAGGTCGATCCGGCCATCATCCCGGATCTGGTCCGCGCCAACTTCAAGCTCACTCCCAAAGGCATCATCGAGTCGCTCAACCTGCGGCGCCCGATCTATCGGAAGACCGCAGCCTACGGCCACTTCGGCCGGAGCGACCGGGACTTCACCTGGGAAGCAACCGATAAGGCTGCCAGACTGGCCAGCGAAGCCGGCCTGCGTGAGCCGGCACTGCAGACTGCAAAGCGCTAAGTGGTAAGGAAGCCAGGGGACGTGGGCTGACGGGCCCCTGGTAACCTTTCCCGGCCCCCGTCAGCCCGGAATCCCTTTCCCCCGATTCGTGTATTCTGGTGGTCAAACTCTGAACCGGCTTTTTAAAATCTGGCCGTCATCATCAACAGGAGAGGTATGTCGACGACAACCGCGCAAGTGAACTGCGACGTCAAGAATCTCGAGCTCGCGGACATGGGGAAAAAGCGCATCGACTGGGCAAACCAGTCCATGAATGTCCTGCAGATCATCCGCAAGGAATTCATCAAGAATCAGCCGTTAAAAGGCGTGCGTATCTCCGCCTGCCTGCACGTGACCGCCGAAACCGCGAACCTCGCCGTTTGCTTGCGTGATGGCGGCGCCGACGTGGTCCTGTGCGCGTCCAACCCGCTGTCCACCCAGGACGACGTCGCCGCCAGCCTCGTTCGCGACTACAACGTTCCGGTCTTCGCCATCAAGGGCGAGGACAACGACACCTACTACCAGCACATCATCGCTGCCATCGATCACAAGCCGCAGATCACCATGGACGACGGCGCGGACCTGGTCAGCGTCCTGCACACCAAGCGCACCGACGTGCTCGACGGCGTCATCGGTGGCACCGAAGAAACCACCACCGGCGTTATCCGCCTGCGTGCCATGGCGAAAGAAGGTGTTCTGCGCTACCCGATCGTCGCCGTCAACGACGCCGACACCAAGCATCTGTTTGACAACCGTTACGGTACCGGCCAGTCCACCATCGACGGCATTATCCGTGCCACCAATTTCCTGCTCGCCGGATCAAAGTTTGTCGTCGCCGGCTATGGCTGGTGCGGTCGCGGTCTTGCCAGTCGCGCGCGCGGTGCCGGTGCTGAAGTGCTCGTCACCGAAGTCGATCCGACCAAGGCACTGGAAGCCGTTATGGACGGTTTCCGCGTCATGTCGATGAATGAAGCCGCCAAGATCGGCGATGTCTTCTGCACCGTGACCGGCAACAAGAACGTGCTTACCAAAGAGCACTTCGAGGTCATGAAGAATGGCGCCATCATCGCGAACTCCGGCCACTTCAACGTGGAAATCGACATTCCGACGCTTGAGAAGATGGCCTCCTCCAAGCGCACCACGCGCAACTTCGTCGAGGAGTACTCGATGAAGGACGGCCGCAAGATCAACCTGCTGGGCGAAGGCCGTCTCATCAACCTCGCCGCCGCCGAAGGTCATCCGCCATCCGTGATGGACATGAGCTTCGCCGACCAGGCGCTCTCGGTCGAGTACATGGTCAAGAATCATGCCAAGCTGGAGAAGACCGTTTACACCGTCCCGGTCGAACTCGACAAGCGCGTCGCCAAACTGAAACTCGAATCCATGGGAATCAAGATCGACCGGCTGACGCCCGAACAAGAAGAATACCTGGCCGGCTGGTCGGAAGGAACGTAGGTGTAGCGCGGGCGCTCTTGCCCGCGGACTCCTGTCGTTGAACCACGGAGCGGCGAGAGCTGTGCCGTGGGTTTTGCCGCTCTCTCACCTTGCACGTGAGCCGCATCGGGAGTTCAAAAACGCTGCGTGGGCTATGGTTGGCGGTGCCGAGGCTCGGTTCCGACGCCTATCCATTTCCCACAATCGCACATCGCGCCGGATCGACATCCCAGATGTAGGGCTCTTCCGGCAGCCGCTCAAGGCCAATCTCACCGGCTTCCATCGTTCCCGGTCTTCCCGCCCAGACCACGCGGAATTGCGCCTTCTGCCCGGCATACTGCACATCGAGAATCTCTCCCGGCTTCACCTGCGAGCGCACGTTCTGCAGGACCGCGCCCAGGCTACTGATATTCCGCACGCTGGCCAGTTGCATGAACGGCCGGCTGTAGCCGTCCACGCCCCAGATGCGCACCGGCAAGGCCGCATCCACGCGCGATTCCCGTCTCCGGTCCATGAGCGTCCCCCCTGCCAGCGTAAGACGGTCACGAGCTTATGCAATTTCCCGGGCGGTGCAAAGTAACACCGGTTACCCCCCTCCCCATTCCAAAGTCACCCAGAAAGGAAAACGCCGGCAATCGCGCCAGCCAGGGAATAAGCACGGAGAAACGAGGCAAAAAGGATGAGATCAGTTCAGATTGCGCAGGGAACAGGCCCCCGGCCCGCGCGGGTCACCGCACGACCCGCATGCTCCCGCCGACGCAGACGCGGGGCTCGAGGCCGAGACCTTGGTGGATACGGCAAACGTCGAGAGCTGAGGCGCGAGCTTCCGGCTGTTGCACTTCGGACACTGCGCCTTCTCGTCGCCATACACCAGCGCTTCAAACGGATGATCGCATTCCTTGCAGATGTACTCGAAGATCGGCATTTGATCGGCTCCCGTCGCCATCGCGGCACAAACTCGCGTCTCTATTTAAAATCAGAGTGTGGCCGTCACGCAAACCCTCTTTCAACCTTCCACCTTCGCGCCGCGCCGCTTCCTGCGCGGAGGCCACCTGCAGACTCTGGCTGGATTCTTCCTCACGCGCAACATCCATCTGCCCCCGCCCGAAGAGCGCTTTGTCGAGGTTGCCCCCGGCGTAAAGACGCTTTGTCACTGCCACTGGCAACCCCATCGTCGCACCGCCCTGACGCTGATCCTCGTGCATGGACTGGAAGGCTCCAGCGACTCCGGCTACATGATCGGCGTCGCCCAGAAAGGGTTGGCCGCGGGCATGAACGTGATCCGCGTCAACCAGCGCAACTGCGGGGGCACCGACCACCTCGCCCCCACACTCTACAACTCGAGTCTCTCCGGGGACGTGGTGGCGGTTGCGCAGAATGTTATCGAGCACGACCGCATTTCGCGATTCGCGCTTGCCGGCTTTTCCATGGGTGGAAATCTTGTGCTGAAGACCGCAGGCGAATGGGGCAGCGAAGCCCCTCCCGAATTCCGCGCAGTCGCTGCAGTCTGTCCCGCGATAGATCTCGCCGCCTCTGCCGATGCGCTGCACTTTCCGAGCAACCGGATTTACGAAGAGTACTTCATGCTCAAGCTGCGCCGGCGCTTCCGTGGCAAGGCGAAGCTCTTTCCCACACACTTCGACCCGTCCCGATTGCGCGGCGTGAAAACTCTCCGCGACTTCGACGACAAAATCACCGCCTTCTACTGCGGTTTTACGGGTGCAGTCGACTACTACGCGCGCGCCTCCGCCTCCAATAGCGTTGACCGCATCGCAGTGCCCGGACTGATCCTGCACGCAGCTACCGATCCCTTCATTCATCTGATCCCCGAAACGCGCCGTAAGATCGCCGCCAATCCTAACCTCACCTTCATCGAGGCCCCGGATGGTGGACACTGTTCTTTCCTCGCTGACGCTAACGGCTACGACGGCCGTTGGGCGGAGCAGCAGATCGTCGGGTTCCTGCGCCGCTTCTGAACCGGGGAGTGAGCGGAGAAACGACCATGTCACGAGAGTTGCGCTCTCGGTTTCTGCCCGCAACCCGGCTCTCGGCATCACGGTGCTGTCTTCAGCATTCCTGTACAATCTTCCGCGATGTGGCTGCGCCTGAAATTTCTGTCGATTGTTCTGGCGATGGTTGCATGGGCCGCGCTCGCGGCCGCCGAGCCGGTCTCTTCGCTGAACCGCACTGACTGCGTCAACGATTTTGCCGGGGTTCTGAGTCCTGCCACGGTTACCCAGCTCAAGGAAATGTGCCGCCAGGTTCTGGACAAGGCGCAAGCATCGGTGGTCGTGGCTACCATCAAATCCACCGACGGCGAAGACATCTTCAATTACTCCGTCGACCTCTATCAGAAGTGGGGCATCGGCCAGAAGGGTAAAGACCGCGGGGTCCTGATTCTGCTCGCCGTGCAGGATCGCAACTACCATATCAACGTTGGCTACGGTCTCGAACCGATCCTTCCCGACGGCAAGGTCGGAAGTTTCGGCCGCGAAGCCGTCCCCTATCTCAAGCGTGGAGACTATGACGGCGCGATCAGCCTGCTCACTTCCCGCATCGTCGATGTCATCGCAAAAGACGCCGGGGTCCAGATCACGACCTCCCAACCGCGCCGCATCGAGCCCCTCACATCGCGCCCCCAGGAGAAAGAAAAAGAGCTTTCTCCCCTGGCAGTGCTCGCGATCATCGTGGCCATTATCATCGTGCTCGCGGTTCCGCCCCTGCGCCGGCTCCTCTTTTATATGTTCCTGTTCGGCGGAGGCGGAGGCCGTGGTGGTGGCGGCTGGGGGGGCGGGGACTTCGGGGGCGGCGGCTTTGGCGGCGGTGGCGGCGGCTTCGGCGGCTTCGGTGGCGGCAGCACCGGGGGCGGTGGCGCCGGCGGAAGCTGGTAGGGAACAGGATTGAGGAACGTTATGGCTCCTGAAAACACGATCCCCGAAAAGCAAATCAGCGAGTTCGTCACCCGCTTGCAACAGGCTGCGGGAACGAACCTCGAGAGCGTGATTCTTTACGGCTCCGCCGTTTCCGGCGACTACGATCCCGGCTACTCCAACATCAACCTGCTCGTGTCTCTCAAAGACACCGCTTTGCCCAAACTGCTCGCGCTCGCCCCTGCGGTCGAAGCCTGGACCCGTCAGAAGCGCCATATGCCCCTGCTCATCACGCGCCAAGAACTTGAGCGCTCTGCCGATGTCTTTGCCATTGAACTCATGGATATGCAACGCCAGCATCGCGTGCTGTTTGGCCCCGACGTGGTCGCGCCCCTGCAAATCTCGATGCACCTGCACCGCGCCCAGCTCGAGTACGAACTTCGTGAGAAACTCATCCTGCTTCGGCAGCGCCTGCTCACCGAAGCCAGCGATGAAAAGCGCACCTGGAACCTGATCTTGCGCTCGCTCCCGGCCTTCACGACCCTTTTCCGCCATGCCATCATCGCCCAGGGACAGCCCGTTCCCGCGACCAGGCGCGAGTCTGTGAAGGCGTTGGCGGCCAGTCTCGGATTCGATGCCAGCCCGTTCGAGCAGCTGCTCGACATCCGCGAGCATCGCGCCCATCCTGAACAGTTCCGGGTTCAGGAAGTCGCCGCACGCTACCTCGCGGCCGTTGAGCAAGTGACCGCCGCTGTCGATAGAATGTTGGATCAATAAGATGATGGACCAACGAAAGGCTTCCCCAGGCCCCGCGGCACGCGACCGTTTCCAAGACTTTGTGTGGAGGAGAGCGATATGGGTAAAGGTTTAATCGTAGTGATCATTCTGGCGCTCATCGCGCTGGTCGTCTTTGGACAATACGTCGGCGTCCGCAACACGCTCGTCACCAAGAACGAAGCCGTGAAGGCCGCCTGGTCGCAGGTCGACATCGTTCTGCAACGCCGCGCCGACCTCATTCCCAACCTGGTTGAAACCGTGAAGGGCTACGCAAAACAGGAGCAGACCGTTTTTGGCGACATCGCCAAGGCGCGCTCGGCGCTGCTCTCGGCCGGAACCCCTGCCGACAAGATCGCCGCCAACAATCAACTCGATGGCGCGCTCGGGCGCCTGCTCCTTGTCGTCGAGAACTATCCCCAGCTGAAGTCGAACGAAAACTTCCTCCGCTTGCAGGACGAACTCGCCGGCACCGAGAATCGCATCTCGGTCGAACGCAAGCGCTATAACGACGCTCTGCAGGACTACAACACCTACGTGCAGCAATTCCCCAACAACATCTTTGCCCGATGGGCTGGTTTCAAGCCGAACGACGCCTACTTCAAGGCGGCAGAAGGTTCGCGCGAAGTGCCCAAAGTTAACTTCGGGACTCCGGCACCGCAGACTCCGCCGCAACCGGCGCCGGCGAGATAGTCCCGCGATTAAAGCGGGGGCAGGATTTGATCATCGGCATGCCGACAACCGGCTCGTCGCTGTGCCGATGCGCAGCCCTGCTGAGTCCGGTGTGCAGCTGCGGCTGATGTTTCACATGGAACATCACTTTCTATCTACATGAAACAAATATAGTTGCGATCTGTTAGTTTTTCCGAAATGGGGCGCTGGTCGAAACTTGAATCTATGCAGGTGGATTTCGCAGTCGAACTCGGCGCCGACGACGAAACTCTGGAATTCCCCTGGGCAGCGTCCGGCGATGGACCGCGCTACCACGATCTAAAACGCCAACCCGAAACCCTCGCTCTCATCCAGGAAGCGACGGGCCTAGCCGCACTCAGGGACTTCCTTGTCGTCGTGAACTCTCCAGCGAGCCTTCTGGAGAGCGCCAAGTGCGACGTCTGGGCCACCACCGAGATCAATCCCGAAGAGGAGATCTTCGGCGCCCCGTGGAAATTCGGCTCTTACGTCGATCTTGTCTTCACCGATCCACGCGCACGCTTCTCATTCGACGCCCACCAGAATCTGCTGCAGAAGTTGACCACCCTCCTCAAACGCGTTCCCGAGGCCCCCGCCTCTGCCGAATTCCTTCTGCGCCGCTGCTTCTATCACGAAGGCGAAAACATGCGTGAGGGCTTCTACGTGACTTTCTACTTGTTCGGCTATGGCAGCGATGAGGTCAGAGCGCGGCAGCAGTGGGGAATCGCGCTGAAACTGACGAGCCATGCGATCACCCGGTCGCCTTCAAGCCTCTCCCGTCCGTAATGCTTTTTGTATTTTCTGTATTTTCCTACCCCACTCACCTACCTGCCCCAGCGCACATGCGAGTCGCCTCGCGCGTCGGAGGGCCCATCCTGCTGTGGACATTCCGGCGAGAGGAGCGCCGGGTGGCTACCGGCGGCACCCAACGAGCCGCCCACGTTTCTCGAGCGGAGCCACCGCCAGCGGCGCCAAGGCATGGGTGAGATCGCTTCGAGTCCGGCGCGCCGCCGGGCCCATCCCCACAACTCCGGTCCATGCCCCTTCAGCTTTGTCCGCGCCATCGACAGCGCCAGCATCATGAGGAAAATCATCCCCAGCCCAAACGTCGCACCACGAATACTCTCTGCATGTTTTGGCAGAATGGACACTCGCCCGTACACAAACTCGATGTGTACCCAATACACCAGCAACGACGTCTGTCCCAGCTGGATCAGCGGACTGAATCCCCATTGTGCCGCGCCCCAGCGGCACCATGCGTAACTCGCGCACACAATGATTAGCAACAACCCCACCCGAATCAGAAAGAAATTCGGGCTGGTGTGCCAGAAATCGTAGACCGCAAACAACTGCCTGGGCTGCGCGTCGAGCCAGCGCGCGCCCTCGAGCAGCACCACTCCTCCCAGCGCGGCAGACAGAAAGACCCTTGCTTCGTGCTGTCGTGCCCAGTCCGCTTGCAGCAGGAATCCAAGCGCCAACCCCGCAAACGCGAAGGCTGCCCAGGGAAAAATCGGAAACATCCACGCCTGCGGCTCGCCCAGGTTATGCACGCCGTTCAGATATGACTGCAGTGGCCACGGCAGCCAGTTTGGACGCCAGCTTGTCCAAAGTGGCGGTGTCAGCAGCGAAATCCCCACCGCAACGGAAGCCGCTGAAATCCCCAGTCGAACCCGATGCCCCTTCGGGCCACTGCTCGCGAGTACGGCCCCGCACATCACCCCCATCAGCATCATCGACGCGCCGATGGTGTTTAGAATATCGACCCGGAGCAGGTCGCTCCACGGCGCCCATCCCCACGCGATCACGTATTCCTGCAGCCGGAACAGCAATCCAAACGCAAGGATCTCCGCCCCTCGACGAATGGTTGTCCGAGCAATCTGTCCCGGGGCTACATTTTTCTGTACCCGCTTGTCGGTGACCAGTGCGAAGGAAATCCCGGCCAGGAACAGGAATAGCGGAGCCGGCAATGTTCCGCCCAGCTGCGAGTACATAAAGAAGGTGGTCTTGCGCGCCTCCGGCGAGAGCCACGCGTCATAGCAATGCGTCTGGAACATCAGCACGCAGGCGAGGCCGCGCATCCAGTCGATGTAGCTCAGCCGGGATGTTTTGGCAGGAGGCAGGTGAGGGAAAGACCTTTCAGTCACGAACGCCGGGGTTTCTTCAAAATACTCCTGAGGGTGCGAATCAGCTCGGGAGCCTCCTCGCACAGCTGGGCAAAGCTGAACTTCACGATCCGGTCGAGCGTGCTCTGACCTTCGCGTGTCAGGCGCAGCAACACCACGCGGCGGTCCACGCCCGAACTGTCCCGCACCAGCAGTTTGCGCTTCTCCAGGCGGTCCGCCAGTTCCACGACCGTGTGGTGCTCGAGGCAAAGCTGGCCCGCGATCTCCTTGATCGTCGGAGGCGTCGCCCGCGGCAGGCCCGAGACCGCCAGCAGCAACTCGTATTGCTGTGCCTGCAAACCTTCGGCGCGCGCGGCATCCTTCCGGCGGCGCAGAAATCGTGCCAGGTGGTAGCGGAATTCCGCAAGTGTCTCGTATTCTCGCCGGGATAACTCTCCCTTTGCGGATCTCATTTTCCTGGGTCGGGCGCTGAGCATCAGATCCTCTTCCGGACACCGGCGTAACCGCAGCTGAGTTCTAATCAAAAGGACGCGTCGAACCGTCCGGCTCGGTTCGGAGGAGACCAACTGCCCGCCCCAACAGGTCCGAAACAAAACGCGGAGGCCATCAGGCGATCGGGCCTCCGCACAGATCTCAACCGCGAAATACGAGACGAAGTCCTACTTCACCGCGTCCTTGGTCTTCTCGGCGCCCTCCTTGGTTGCATGTGCTGTTTTCTTGGCACCCTTCTTCACCACATGACCGGTCTTCTTCGCCGCGCTTTTGGTGGCGTCCTCGGTCTTGATCGCGGCCTCCTTGGTGACATCGCCCGTCTTTTCAGCCGCGTCGGTGGTCGCATCCTTGGTTTTCTGGGCGGCTTTCTTGGTTGCGTGCGCAGTTTTCACGGTGGCCTTCTTGGTGGCCTCGGCCGCGTCTTTTGCGCCCTTGTCGACATCTTCCTTCATACCTTGCGCGAACATCACGCCGCTCACGGTAAGCAGGGCCAGCAGCAGGGAAGTACCCAATCTCAATTTCATAGTCGGTGTCCTCGAATCAGCAGACTTGAAGTCTTGGATTATCCAACACCCGAGGGTGGAAGGCAACGCATCGCCGCCCGAGACCGTGGCACCACTCGGGGCGACAACGGGTTGGGCGAACGTGAATGAGTGGGTGCTCGGCTTTCCGCAGTCCCGCGTCGCCAAGTAGGCAAAGGTGCCCCACCCGGCTGCGGGTTCGCTGGTCAATTTCCCAGGCCGTATAACTTCACGGCATTCCCGCGCAGAACCAGTCGCGCTATTTCGAGCGCGCGCTCGCGCGTGATCTCGCCGTCATTCACCATGCCGGTCAATGCCATAGCCAATCCGCGGCGCGCCGTCAGGTTGGTCGCATACCCTACTACCTCCCAATCGATGGGAGCGGGTCCTGGCGCAAGGTCGGTTCCGTACAACACCTTCTCGGGAAACCACTCGAGCCACTCCCGCAGCACAGCTGCCAGCGCCCGCGGTGGAATCAGCGCATCCTGCTCCGAAAAATCCGTATACACGTTCGGCTTGCCCAGAAGGAATGCCATCTCGTGGGTGTACGGACCCGACCCGCCATGAATCAGCACAAAGATCGTCTTCCGGAGCGAGACATCATCGAGAACAGACTCTAGCTGGGTCGGCCTCGCCCCGTCGACATCGAAATAAGTCCCACATCCGGTCCCGGTATGGATGTGCACGGCCATCCCCAACTCTCCCGCCTGTCTCGCAATCTCGCGGAACAACACATCCTGGACCTTCAACGACTCTGCCCGGCTCGGGGTTCCGCCTTTCGCGTAGTTCTCGTAAATCGCACTCGCGTCCTCTGGATGTGGCGTCCCGAAGTTCAGGGTCCGCAGGTACGCTGCCTCAAACTTCACCGCCAGCGCGCCCGCCTTTTTTTGCGATTCAAGCGTCGGCGTCACGACCTTCGCGATGTAGTCATTGAGCGTTTCCGGCAGCGCCGGCACATTTGCTTCCGTCATGTACTTCTTGAGGAGCGTCGTCTCGCGGGCATAGAAGGCTTTCTTGTCCGGCGTATCTTCCATGGCTTCTGCGTTTAATGGTGACATCAGCGCGTCGTCAAACGGCACCCAGCGAAACCGTGGAGGGTTCAGGCCACGCCCCATGGCGACCCGGTTCGCGAACAGCACCTCGGTTCCAAGTTGATCGAGGACCCAGGCAGGGAAGTGGTCACCTTGTTCGCGCATTACTTTCTCCCGGGCCGCAATCAATTCCTTTACATGAGCCGGATCCCGATCCTTGTACTTGTAGGCATACAGTTTTTGCCACGCCTCGAGAAACTGCGGATTCTCCACTCGAGCCATGACTGGATCCGGACCCGGCTCGAGCAGGTAACAAGGCAGCGCGTCAAAATCGTCATCGGTCTCGCTCGGGCCCACCACTTTGCTTACGTGGGTGTGATTGTCGACGGCTTTGATCTTGTTGATCTCCGCGAGTAAATCCGAATCCGCTGTCTGCGCTTGCACAGCAACCCACAGCGTCCCGATCAAGACCAGTAACAAAGGAATGTTTCTCATGCGTTCTTGTCCTCCTGGGTACGGCTCGATTCTCGAGAGTCTAGTTGCTCGAGTGAACTACGACCAGCGGGTTGCAGGAAGTCGGTCGTGCGGCGGAATGTACCACCACCCTCGCCCGTCGTCGCGGAGCCTCGCTGTAGCGGTGGCATACCAGATCTCCGGCGCTTTGACGGGGGGCATCGGAAGCCGGCGCGGCCTCGGCTCCGGACAATTCGACCAGGTGAGGAGACCCTCCTGCTGTTTACGAAGGCCGTTGTATGGAAGGCGGGTGCAATTTTTCCGGACAAGACGCTTCTCGAGAAGAAACAGAGATGACGCAGCGTCAATGATCAAGGGCCGCTTTACGCTTGGCCGATACCCCAGTCAGGTACCCGGCCGCATCTGAACGGGTCTTCAGCGCCGCCACCTTCGCAATGATATGGGCACGCTCTTGGGGCGGAGACAATGCAAGATCTTGACGCATGGCGGCCTGGATAACAACCGGGAGACTTCCCTCATTCACAGACTCGCCTGGCCTGGAGGGAGACGCCAGAGAATGGGCGCTCGAGAGGGCGGGCGACAGCGAAAGCAGTTCACTTGGCCCGGAACCCGCAGGAGCGGGCAGAGTGCTTGGACTGTCTGCTCGTGCGCTATTGAGCGAAAGTAGCGGAAGCACATTATTTGCGCTGCGATCACGCTCGGTCAAAGGCTCCAGTCCGAACAGCTTTTCGAGGGTCGCTGGGATCGAGGAATGATCGTAGAGACGGTGGTCGACAACGTTCTTGGGAATCCAGGGGGATATGACAACCGCGGGAACGCGCGGACCATATTGCTCAAAGGTGAACCCATTCTTGTTGTGAGCAGCGGTCGGAGTGGTGTCCGCCGGCGAGACGGCCGCAGGCGGGATTACATGATCGAAGAAGCCCCCGTGTTCATCCCAGATAATGATGAGAACGCTGCTCGTCCAGAGGGGGGAATTGCGGATCGCTTCATAGGTTGCCTTGATAAGGCCTTCGCCGAGCCTGAGATCAGCGAGCGGATGCTCCGAGGTGCTTCCTCGGTAGTCGTTGAGAAGGCAGTAGCTTGGTTCGATAAAGACATAGCTGTAGGGAAATGGCCCCTTCAGGTCGGTTGGGAAGTTCTCGTATTGCCGGATGTCGTCGAGCTGGATACCCTTCAGCGCGGATACCATCGGGAACACATCGCCCGCGTAGAGCCGGCCTTGCAGGCCTTTGGTGGTGATCCGATCGAAAATGTCTCCATTGGGGAAGGAAAATCCTGCGGCGGCCTCCCACAGTGCGATTTCTGCTGTGGTCGGGCTGTGATCGAGTCCCGCTGACGACGCCGCATGGACAAACATTCGGTTGGGCCAGGTGGGGCCCGGCATCGAAGCGTGCCAATGATCACAAACTGCGAACTCCTCGGCCAAAGTTTTCAGAACCGTAACCTGATTCGGCGAGTAACATTTCAATATCTCCGCTACCTCTCTCTTCTGATTTGCTTTGGCACAGGCCGCGGCGTAAGAAGCGACGAAGCCGGAGCCGTCGACCGGAGGGTAGTCTCCCCCGCTCGTGTACCTGGCGTCAGGCCCACACAGTTGACACAACACGTTAGCGAATTCGTGCCCTGGATCGACCACCATCGCGAAGTCTGCGGGTTGAGTGACCGTTGCAGTCGCGCCATCCTGGGAGTTGCTTTCCTTTCCCGAGAGTCCGTGTATGGCCGTGGTCAGGCCAGTGACCGCGTCGGTTCCGAAAATGCCTGAAAACCCAAGCAGGTGGTCGAAGGACCGATTTTCAAGCATCAACACAAAGACATGCTGGATCTGATCGAACATCATGGTTCTCTTCTTGGAGTTGATGCGGCGACGACCATCTCAAGAAACGGAGTTGGCTGCAGGCGTCCCCACGTACAGTCTTGGCGTTTTGAATTTTCTCATTTTGCAATAGTTTTTCGAGGAAGATTCTGCTTGGGTGTAGCGGCGCCAGCGTGCGACGTTTGCGGCTGACTTGCGAAGCATTACACAACGGGTTCGTGATAGTTGCGAGGTACAGTCAATCGAAGTCACTCCGCGATGGTAGCCGGTAGCAGACGCGGCGCCCATTGCGGGAAGGTCCATCGGAGCTCGATCCTGTAATCCACCGCTCGCCCAAAGATGCAACTCCTGGTCTTACAAACTGACGGTGTGGAATCGGTCAGACTTGATTTGCCTGCCACGCATTTGCGACGGCTAACCTATGTCGAGGGTGGGCATGGCTAGCTGAGATTTGATGTCTTTGAGGTGAATTCGATGAAAAGCAAAGACTCAAGACTGCCACTGGCAGGCCCAGTTATTTTAAAGGGCAACCCCGTCGCGGTCCGTTGATGACCAGCGACGGGGCTGTTTCCAGCCCTCCTCTCCGGGGTGCATCTTTAAAATAGAAGCCCTCCCCCAGAACTCCTGTGCCCTATCGGAGCGCAGAGTGACAGAAAAACAAAAAGGCCTTTCCCTCGGGACAAATCGGGCCTGCGTGCGGGCTCGTCGTTGGCCTCACCCTGCGTGAGCCCTTTTACTGCACGGAACTAGCCACCTGCGAAAAGATGTTGTTTGCATTCGAACCCACCAAGCGGATGGTGCCGACGACCACCACAAGGATGGCCGCGAGCATCACTGCATATTCTGCGATGTCTTGACCTTGATCGTTCACCCAAAGTTCGGAAAGGGTGGTCATAGACCACCTCCTTCGGGTCGGGGCTTTGGCGGGGAGGGCGAGCTGGTCACCCCGGCGAGGTGTCGATACTGCGCCTGGGGCAATGCGCTGTCAAGCTATGACCTTCGTACATATCTTTGTACGGAATCGTCCGTTGCAATGTGCGTCGAACGACGCCAGGCAGGAGAGAATCCGGGGCCATCTGTTGCCAAGACTGTTTCGGTCGAGAGAAAAAGGGCAGGGCTTAGCTTCCGCGAGTCCAAGATGCCCAAGCGAATCGGTAAGAACAGTTCGACCTGCACAAATGCGAGAACGCGGAACCGCGAATCCTGATTTCGTGTGCCCGCTTGGGTGCTGCCCAGTGCTCCGATTGCGGAGCCGCCCATTGCAACAGGGGTGCGGCAATTATGAAAAGTGAGCACAAGACGGCAACGGCCAAACAGATCAGCAGGTAATCCACTCGAATCGCCCACTGTTTCAAGTGATCGCCATCTTCCGCTACAAAAAGGACATAGGACTGCCGTTTACACTGCCTCATTCTTGAACCACCTTCCAGTACTCGCGGCCTCCGACCATCAGAAGGTATTTGCTACCCGTTGCGACCGGGAATGGCACGTGCGTGCGTAGTTACTAGCACAAAACGGGAAGACAATGAACACCGTGCTGGAGGTTGCTGAAAGTGCCTCGATCCTGCGAGCAGCCGATCATGGGGCGCGCGTCGGTCGAGGTATCAAAAGGCGCAGCGGGGCTAGACTCACAATCGGTTTCGCTTTCCTGGCGACACAATGCTCACCCAGTCCGAATCACGCACGTACATCAGCTCCGTGCACAGCGCGCGGCCCTCCTGGCACTTCAGTGCTGCGGGCCGAAAAAAGGTGGTTCCCTCACTTGTGCAAACAGAACCCCACGTCGGTCAGCGAGTCTCGCGATGAAGGGAATGAACCAGACGTGGGGTTAGTTATCTTTCTTGCTTCCAGTATGTGTCTAGACGATAGGGTGGAGCAGGACCATTTTCAATACGGTCAGTCTCTGATGCAAAGAACGACTACAAGTACCGCAATGTGTTTCTACAGGAAATCCTGTATCTCGTGCCGGGCTCCTGTTCTGATAGTTTTCCAGCCGGTGTCACTTCCCGATCTTGATCGCCGAATCAGAGAGCTTTGCGCGAAGGCCGTCGCGGCAGACGAGTCCGAGCTGACGGCAGTCCTTTCCCAGTTGAGGTCCGCTCTTCAGGAGCACATCCTTCTTATGAGAGGGATGGCTGCTGTAGCTCTGAAGCGCGCGGAAGAAAAGCACGCGCCCTAATTTTGGGGTTTCCCCGAGAAGCGAGCCACGACCTTTGTCTACGTGAACGACCTGATGGACAAAGCCTCATCTTTATTTCAGACTGACGCCTCAGCAGATGAAATTTCTCTTTGACGGGAGGCGACCACCTTGCCTTACGCAGTTTGGCTTCTATTCGTGGCGCTCGCTGGCTGGGTCGCAGGTGAGATCGTCGGTGGTGAGGAATACGGACGAGTGACCGATGTTCTACTTGGGATGGTTGGAGCTTTTCTGGTCCGTTTCGCCGTGGAGATCAGCCGTATTCCGCTGAACGATGTATATCTGCTTTTATTCTCCGTTTGGGGAGCTGCTGTATTGCCGGGAACTTTCAGGTTGCTAAGGCGAGACCGTGCCAGTTTAAAGGCAAAATACGATCGAGCGACTCCATCCTTGCATTAGCGCATCCTTCTCCGAGCGACTAGTTGTAGGCAGCACCGGCACCTCGTGTGACATTGGAAAACGCGTTGGACTTGCGTTCATCCAGAGCGGCAATGAGTTGCTCGACCAAATCAAGCACTCTCCGAATCCAGCTCGTCTGCAACAGCTGCGCAGAGTTCCCACCAGTCCTTTTTCTCAGGTGTTATCAACGCACCTCCAAAGGCTAGGTCGCGCCATTACGTCTGCAACGGGATTGCCAACCCTCAGGTTATGCGGCTAGGCTTTATTTACACGCGAGATCTGGTCACACGACCAGGCTACGCTGAGATGCGAGGAAGCTTGCCAGAAGTGCTGCGAGGCCCTCGTACCGTACTGCGAGCGGAAAAATAACCAGCTTAACTGCCTGCCCTTCTCTTCCGACTCAGCGCGGCCAGGCCCCTGCCGCTGGCCGCACGAAACCCTCGCGCCCTCTTCAACTACTTCTTCTCGAGAAACTCCTTAAAATGCTTCGCCACCGCCTCGGCCATCGACTGTTGATTCTTGCTTCCACCCCGCTGTTTATTCACGGAATAGGCCCAAAGCATCTTGGTCGACGACTGCTCGACCAGCTGAACCGACACATTCCCTTTGTCTTCGATGCCAGCGCAGGACGCGAACAAACACCGCGCGATCTTACCGCCTGTAGACTCTTGCTTGATCTCGACCGGCGCGGACTTCAGAATGTAGGTCGCCTTAGTCTGGTCCATCACCACGTCAGCGGGCACGCCTTTCTTTGCGAACGCAGCGGCGAGATACGTTTCAAAACCTTGCTGCGGTTCGAGGTAGACAGTGGGACGAGAGACCTGAGCGAAAGACACCGACGACGCTAACAGAACGAGCAGAACTGCAAGTTTCTTCATAATTTATCACCCCTCCAGCTTGTATTAATTACAATGCGGGTGGGCGCTGAACAAGGTTACGTGGGGAGTGAGACTATGGGCTGGGTCTGGCCCCCTCATCTGCTCTTTGTCACTGCGCGGAACTCGTTGATTTCGGCGTGCGTTTGCATGGATTGCCGCAGCTGCCTTCCTCATTCAAGGCAAATTGGTATATTCGCCTTAGGCCCGATGGCTGGATATCAGACCTCGGGATTGGGTGTTTCCTCAGGTGGTGGTCGTTTGTACACTCGGACTTCGCTGTGTATTGGCTGAACTCAGGAGGTCGCCCTTGTGCGACAGCTCAAAGCCGGAATCTCGAAGGCGAGCGAGAACGAGCGGCCCAGCCTCGGCAATGAACAGACGGGGCCGGGAGCATGCAATCTCTGAGTCCGGGCGCTTGAGATGGAACAGCTGACACCGAAAGGGAGCGCTTCTAACGGCAATGAGCAGTCGGTAAAATCGAATCGTGTCCGTCACCTACAAAATCGATGCCAATCAGAGAACCGTTCGGACCAAGTGTGCTGGATTTGTGACAATGCAGGAGGTTATCGATCATTTTCGGACTTTGGAGCAAGATCCCGACTGCCCAAACCTCCTCGACGTGTTTTTGGACTTGAGTGAAGTGGATTCCTTACCGGAGACGCGTGAGATTTCGACCGTCATCAATGAGATGAAGAGGATCCGAGGTCAAGTTCGCTTCGGTGTTTGCGCGATCCTGGCTAGCCGCGACGCTCTTGTAGGCATGATGAGGATGTTTGAGGTGATGGCAGAGGAGTGCTTTCGCGTGAGCTGTATTTTTCGGGTCGCGAATGAGGCAGAGGCGTGGCTCGTCGCGCAGCAATCCTCGGCTGATCACAAGCCGGATCAAGCAGGATGAGGTTTCCGTATAGTCCCTCGCAGGTTCATTGTGTACGCGAAGTCTGACTTAACATCTCACCTACCAATCCTTATACTTGGTTCCATCCACGGCGACTTGATCCGACTTGCAGAAGACATCGAAGACGTTCGGTCCGCCCCACGAAGACGTGTTCTTTGTCGAAAGCACGCCCCATTCCTGCTTGGCTATTGGATCAACGGGAATTCCGCGGAGAAAAGTCAGTTTCTTGCCGCTGTCCGTAGCCACGCCCGTAACAAGCGTATCGAGATTTGGAGGATAGCCTTCACTCCCGACCTTGATCTGGAACGCACCCTGATCGGCTGCTTCTTTGTAACGATGGATCGCGGCGCGGATCAGCAACAAAATCGCGACGCAACTCGTCTCGCGTTCGCTTTGAGTGGCACCTTTTGCCTGTGGGGACGTCGACCCCACCAGAATCACCATTGGTAGCGTTTGCTACCGACAACTTCAGCGGAACTTTCCTTTTGACCCCGAAAACGCCTGCCATGATCCCTCCTAGCGGCAACGTGCAGGTACGCCCGATTTTCATTTGTTCGTCCCCGTTAGAACCTCTCCTCCGACAGCAGGGCCATATGGTAGCCTCTATATCTGCCGATGAACGTTTTGCCTCCGCCTCGCGATCTCCTTCTTTTCATGACGGCTGCAATCGTGTTGCTGATCATTCCGGGGCCAGCGGTGCTTTACATCGTAGCCCGCAGCGTCGATCAGGGACGCAAAGCGGGGTTGACCTCGTGTTCAGGCATTGCAACCGGAGGATTGATCCACGTCCTCGCTGCTGCGCTTGGACTCTCGGCCCTGCTGGTCTCTTCGGCAATGGCATACTCCATCGTGAAATATGCGGGCGCAGCGTACCTGTTTTACTTGGGAATCAAGAAACTTCGCGAGCGCCCCGCCGTCGCTGACAGACTGAAGCCCATCGAGCCGGTATCATTGCGTCGCGTCTACGCGCAAGGTGTTCTGGTCCAAGTTCTCAACCCTAAAACCGCAATCTTCTTCTTTGCGTTCCTACCCCAGTTCGTCAATCCCACACGAGGACCCGTGACCCTCCAGTTCCTCGCCTTGGGAATGGTCTTCACCGTTATGGGCTTCATCAGTGACAGCGTGTGGGCGCTAACGGCAGGATCAGCCGCTGGCTGGCTGCAACGCAACCGGGCTTTCCTGAGCCACCAGAATTATGTTTCCGGAACCGTGTACATCGGTCTCGGGCTGGCTACGGCGGCAAGTGGATCGAGGCATACCTAGACGGACCATCGTCGTGCCAAAGACGCCTGCGCTGAGCAATCATGCCAAAGCAACGACGCGCTTGAAGATGGTAGCGCGAAGCTGATAGTCACCAAAGCCTTCGCAACCGAGAAACCGCCTGAAATGCTCCGGCAGCGCTTTGTGTGGTCCCATGGGTTTGGATCAGGTACTCGGTCTCGTTCGCGTTATTCACTTGGGTTGGGGAACGTCGATCTCCTGCTCCCCGCGCTTTGCGAGCGATCCGGGATCGAACGCGGCGAGGACCAGGCGTCTGTTGCGCTCGTACAAGATGGTCAGGTCACCGCCTGAGAGAGAAGTAGGATGAATGTTCCTGACATTATTCGCAACCTCAACGATTGTCCTGCCGGAAGGGGCGAACAGGAGAAGCTTTCCCGACACGCTTTCGGGAGAGCCTGTCGTTGATTTCACCAGAACCGCTGTCGCAATCATCCGCTGCGCGTTCCCATTTGTGGCGGCCACCCTGATGTCGGAACTATCACTCATGATGTGATCGTTGTCTGGAAGGAGCCAACGCGCCGCCTTCTGACCGGGTTCAATGAAGAGGATGTTCCTGGGTTTCAGTGCAACCACCACTCTGAATCGCGCTCCTCCACGATTGAGGGAGAGGTCGGCCCGCATCACGTTCGTTCCTACAACGACCGACGCACGCCCAAGCGATAGGTGGGCGTTCGAGTCGGCGGCGGCCACGACAGGAATCCCCCGTCTGCTTCACGATTCCGTTCGTTTCGCGCCACAATTCCCCAATCAAGAGAGCCCCAGAGCCGAAAGTGATAGCCCCAGCAGCGAGGAGAATGAGTATGGCGCTAATGCGCCAGAGGTAGCGGAAGAGTTTTTGGGACCTGCTCATAGCTTAAAGCCTCCGTTGCTAACGGAATGATGGAGCGTGGCTGGATCGTATCCACAGTGCTGTACGGTCTAGGTTACTTGCGCGTCGCTCGGTTACCGGTAGAAGGGCGATTTAGGCTGTGCCGGGGGTCATTCGGCGCAGTGCCCGATCGATAACAGGCGAAACATTGTGTCACTCATTGGCGCCTGGGCGCGCCGTGGGATGGCGCAATCACTTTGCGGCAGCTGCATCCTACCCGCATTGAAAGTTGCTGAGATAAAATGGCCGGGCCGGCATGCGTTGAGGCGGAGCCTAGCAACGAACCTGCACGATTTGGGGGTCGACGATCACACGATCAAGGCGATTCTGCTCCACAGTTCGGTGACGGTCACTCAGCGCAGCTACCTCAAGTCGTTGCCGAAACAATCGGTCGCTGCGCCTGTTGCCGCAGAGGACAACTGCTGCAACATTGTAGAGTACCCGGATGCTGTGGAAACCACCGCGTGCACGCACTGTGGAGCCACATGCATCAAAACAAAGACAGCGACCAACGACAGCAAAAAGCCGTTGCTGCCGCTCAACGCACTTGGCCCCTCGCCAAAATAGCCGGGCTTGAGTAACTAAATGGATATGAGATCACTACGAATCGGGATCTGCGTGATCGCAGCCGTCTGCGTCGCAGCAGACAAGCCACGGATGATAGTGGGTGTAAACACTGTTACCACCCAAGTGTTCGCGCCCGGGCGTTACTCTCACTTTCGATGTGATTCCGATGGCAACATCTATCTTCGTGTGTACACAGGGGAGCTAACGTCGCCAGTTGTCAAGGTCTCGCCGGAGGGCAAGTTGTTGACAACGTTCTTATCAGATTCCCCTAGCAAGCTTGTATCAATTCAAGACTTTTGGGTGACCAGTACGGGTGAGGTATTTGTGCTGGCGGAGAAAGGAGGCGGAGAGGGTGCCATTCTGGTTTTCGATGCAGACGGCAAGTCGAAGGAGGAGGTCTTGTTGGATGTTCCCGTTCGGCCAAACCAGCTGGCGGTGTTTGCCTCTGGTGATTTTCTGGTGGGTGGGCGGGAGGTGGTTGTTCCTCTAGAAGAGAGAAGTGTGGCGAATGGGAGTCCCTTTTTGGCAATATTCAACAGTCGCGGACAGCTGCTCAAAAGAATCCAACTCCCCAAAGACGTAAAACCTAACGCAAAGCAGCCGCTCACGCGAGCTGACTTGAACTACGCTGAAACCGTCGTGAATTCTGCCACCGAAATCAGCGACGACGGCACCGTGTATTTCGTTCGGCACACGCGAACCGGTCCGGTGTACGCAATATCCGCTGGCGGCAGAGTCACAAGGACCGTGCGTTTGAAGCCACCAGAGGGGGCGATACTCTCTACGGTCAAGGTGGCCAGGGGTACCGTAGCCGCTGAATTTGTCAAGAATGGCGCTGACGACGGTAGAGCGCTGTCGGTAATCATCCAAATCATTGATCTCAAGTCGGCTACCAAGCTAGCGGAGTACTTGTCCACTCCTCCGCTAGGGCCAGACTTTGCCTGCTACGAGCCGAATTCGTTCACATTTATCGCGTCGGATCAAAATGGCCATCTCACAATCACTTCGGCTGCTGGCCAGTAGTTGCGGCGCTGATCTGGGACAGGCTCCGGATGATCTCGGCACTAAGCACGGGCCACCCCTTTGGGGTGGTTGTGAGAGCCACAAACTCCCATCGGATACGCGGTCCGTGTTTTCAATAGGTTGCGTGGGAGTTAGTGGAGAGATTCAGGACAACCTTTCACTGCTCGTCCGATCGACCTTGGGAAAATCCTTGATGAGTCGTTTAGGAACCACGCGGCTGTTCACACTTGTGCTCTTTGCAGCGCTAGTGCCCGTCACTGCGAGCCATTGCGCTACGCACACTCCTCGCAACATTGTCGTGCGATGGAACATTGTGGTGCTGGAAGCAATTCGGAATTCGAGAATCGGCCCCCCTGCCACTGGGCGTGCGCTCGCCGTGGTACACACCTGCATCTATGTTGCATGGGCTGCCTACGACGCGAAAGCAATCGGTACTGAGTTGGGGGCACGCTGGGTAGACCGGAACACCAGAGGACCGTAGCCAATAAGGAGACGGCGATAAGTTATGCGGCGTATCGTGCGGCGGTTGAATTGTTCCCCGAGGCCAAAAGAACCCTATTTGATCCCTTCATGGCTCAGTTGCACTATGATCCGAGCAACGCAAGTACGGAAACAGCCACTCCCGTTGGTATCGGCAACACGGTATGCAATGCCTTTCGCTCCTTCCGCCGCCACGACGGCTCCAATCAGCTCGGCGACATGACCAAGTGTGGAAGACCGTACGCTGATTACACTGACTACGCCTCCGTCAATCCGCGCAGCTCGCTTCCGATCGATCTCGCAACTGTCAAAGATTCCAACCGGTTTCAGGCTTTGTCCTACAAGAGTGCTTCAACTCGCGCCACTTTTCCCGAACCGTTTCTCGGCGCACACTGGTTTAAGGTAGTTGCTTTTGCGGGTCCTTACGATGACGTGAATGCCCTTGTGACTTCGCAATTCCCCCCGGCTCAGTACGGGTCTGAAGCGTACGAAATGTAAGCGCGAGAACTAATGGAAATATCGGCGGCACTGACAAAAAATGATCTCGGAGTATTGGACGAACGGCCCCAGTTCCGAACTGCCTCCCGGCCACTGGTGTCTGCATGCTCAATCAAAGGCAAGACAATTCGGTGCTGTGGTGGGCCGGGAAAAGGCACGACGAACATGGACGGAGCTGAGTGGATGCGGTACCGGCAGGCCGACTTCCCAAGCCCTCCATTTCCAGAGTATCCGTCCGGACACACTGCATTTAGCGCGGCAGCCGCCAGGATTCTGCAGCTCTGGACGGGGAGTGATTGATTCGGAGCTTCGGTCGCTTTGGCGACCGGCTCCTCCGTCGTGGATTCCGCTACGCCACACTCCGACAAGACGCTCCAACGCGCTATCGGTCGCTTGGTCGCGGAAAGAGCCCCGACTGGATCCGCCATCACTGCCGGTATTGGCACAAACGTTTGAAATGTCTTCGCGCAGTACATTCGGCATCGCGAGCCCAAGGCCTCGCTCCGATGGCCCTGCCTGCAAGGCTGACAGCCACGGACTCCTCAAACGGTGTCCTGTCAGGACGTCCGGACTTCCGGCTACGAGGAGCTGCTCCTGTTACACCGATTTCCGTGAAAGCTTGTTGCAGATCGGGACCGCTTTTACCGAGAGCCAGCCCGAAGGGTGGCTTGCATCGCGAATCGTGGACGAATTAGAAGCGCATCGGCCACTTGAGGATCGCGTGGCCCATCGGCAACCTCGCTAATTGACAGCGACCAGGCTCGGATCGTTTGGAAACCATTTCTCTTCTAAGAACCTGTAATGTAACAAACCCTGCCTTGTACCCCAGTAGCGTCTCCAGCATTCTATTACGCCGGAGGATCTTAAAATGGCTGCCGTGCTCGTTCCTGATGCATTATGGGGTTTGATCGAGCCCCTTATCCCAATTCCGCTGCCCAAGCCCAAAGGTGGCCGACCGCGCCTGACGGATCGGACTTGCCTTGCCGGCATAATTTTCGTGCTGCGAAGTGCCATTCCTTGGCGGATGCTGCCGAAAGAACTGGGTTGCGGCTCCGGCATGACCTGCTGGCGGCGTCTGCGGGATTGGCAGCAGGACGGAACTTGGGGTTTGATCCATTTCGCATTGTTGAACTGGCTTTCACGTGATGGCCAAATCGACTGGTCGCGTGTTGTGGTCGACAGTTGTTCGGTGCGCGCGATTTTTGGGGGCTGCAAACTGGGCCGAATCCGACAGATAGGGCCAAACGTGGCAGCAAGCACCATTTGATTTGCGATGGGTCCGGCATTCCATTGGCAATTAAACTGACCGGAGCCAACTGTCACGATTCAACCCAGGCTTTCCGTTGCTCGACGGCATTCCGTCGCTCCAAGGACCACGTGGTCGGCCGCGCTGTCGCCCTGATTGTATGCTGGGGGACCGGGCCTACGACGCGGAGCACATCCGCCGTGCTTTGCGCGCCCGCCACATCCTGCCCCTGCTCGCAATGCGCAATACGGAACATGGCAGCGGGCTGGGGCAATGGCGCTGGGTCGTGGAACGCACTTTCGCATGGCTGAATCAGTTCCGCCGTCTTCGCGTGCGGTATGAGAAGCGGGCAGATATGCACCTGGCACTTCTAACCCTCGGGTGCACTCTGATCTGTTGGAGGTTCCTAGAAGCCCAACGTAGTTATCCGGTCTAACCTACAAGGCCAGGTGGATTGCTTCCGGTTGAGCGAGCATTCGGCCAGGAACATTGGTTGAACTTCAGCGCGAACTTTAACTTGCGCTCGCAGAGGGACTTCTTTCAACATGGCATTGTGTCGGTTAACTCCCGGTAACGGGGAGTGCCCGAAGTCTGCAGTTCAGAACTCAAGCCTCAGTGAAAACATAATCTGACGCTGCGGTGCGGCGCCGCCAAATGCTGTATTGATAATGGTCCCGCCGTCCTGACAATCCACGCAGGTGATCGGTTTGTCGAGATTGACCTTGTTGAAGAGGTTGAAGATGTCAGCACGAAATTGTAGGGAAACGCTCTCTTCCAGCGGGATACTCTTGGTGACGGAGAGGTCGCTCTGGAAGAAGCCGGCCCCACGTAGCGAATTCCTCTCAGTGCTTCCAAACGTGCCTGCGGCAGGTCGCTGCCATGGTCCGATGGTGTCTCCAGGTGTGCCGTTGAGCTGTAATGGCATGCCACCCGTGGTGGTGAAGTAGCCATTCCGACTCCCGGTGATGTGGACGGCTCCGACAAGATTAGGGCGGCAGGGACCGGTGTCTCGGTCGATGCCACAGCTTGAATACGACGGAGAAAAAGGCAAGCCGCTCTCCCAGGTCATAGTTCCACTGAGCGACCAGCCCCCGACGATGCGGTCTGCGACCCGGGTGGCGCCTCCGAGAAAAGTCTTGCCCCTTCCGAAAGGCAGTTCAACCAGACCTGTCAAAACAACAACATGCTTGCGGTCCGTGTTGGTGACACCATAGTTAAGCTTTGGATCGATCGCATAATAGTCGCCGTCGTAGCCCCGGGCTTCCGACCAGGTGTAGTGCGCGCGAAACTGGTACCCCTTGCTGAAGCGCTTGTCCGCCACCACTTGCAGCGAGCTGTAATTATCGGAAGCATCGCTGCCAAAGTAGTTAATTTGCTGCGTCCATCCGAATTTCTTGAAGAATGGCTTTCGCTCATTGGTATCGAGGCTTCCGAATCCCACGATGGTTGCCTGATTGGGATCGTAGTAGGGTAAGTCACCGGCGAACACGTTAGTACCTTTGTTGGCTACATAGCCGATTGCCAGCGACAGGGTCGGGGTGAGCTGGTGTTGTACGGTAACGTTCCACGCGTCCAACGTAGGCAGCCTTACCTTCCGCGGAAGGGCGGAGGCTGCAACCTGGTCGGGAAGCCGGAATTGTCCGGAAGGTGGGACCGTGATGAGAGTGGGTGCGGGTGGCCCTGTCGAGAGATCGAACACGCTCCCAGTGTTGGAAGGCGGATTGAGTTGTTGTGCTACCAGCACGGGCAGGTTTTGTGTGGCCGTATGCCCAAAGACCGAGCCAAACACCCCAATGTCAAAGCTGCGTCCATAGCCCAACCGGACGACCGTCTTGAGTGTGGCCTCGTAAGCAATGCCCAGACGAGGAGCGAAGTTGGTGAAATTATTCTTCACGTTTCCCTGAAGGTTGACGCTGCCAAATCCGGCCACATTCACCAAGCCCGTGCCGAGGTCCACCCATCCACCAGCGCCCTTCCCGGTAACCGACTGCGGGAAATAAATCTCCCATCGCAGTCCATAGTTGAGGATCAGTTTGCGAGTGACGCGAAAGGTGTCTTGGCCATAGAAGAACCATCGCTTCTGACGTTCTCCTGCATCGTTAATGCTACTTACAAAGCGGCTGAACGAGCCCACGTCGCCGAGCAGGAGAGTGGCCAAGCCCAATCCACCGCCGGTCGGGCCCTGAGTCCGCGAATTGAAAAAGAACAAATTGCCTGTGCGTGAGACGGGGCTGGCCACGCGAAGGTTCTGCGCGTAGCGAAAATCCAAGCCCCACTTGAAGATATGGTTACCGGCAGTCTTCGTCCAGTTGGTTACCCATTGAAACTGCTGCTCGTTTTCCAGTAGTGGGCAACCGCAGAGATGGCCGAAAAAGAAATAGTCGCCTTCCTTTCCTTCAACTAAAACGAACGGCATGCCGGAGGTAAGGGTATCGCCCAGGTTCACACCTGGGATCCCTGCGTCTTTCGCAGGTGTTGCTCCCAGGTCGTTAGGTAAGACGTTGACATGGTAGCGGAAGAAACCAAATCTGAAGTCAGTCAGGAGGTGGGGTGTGAGCACATAATTTACCCCTGCGGCGATGCTCTGGTTCCGAGCCAGTGACTGACCTGCAAAGCTGTCGGGAGACAATCCTGGGCCTCCTCCAATGGCTCCAAATGCTCCCATGGCATTGTGTCGGAAGTCAGCGAAGCTATATCGGCCAAAGAGGTCCAGCTTTTCCGAGGCATTGTAGTCGATGCGAATATTGAAATCATCGTCGTTGAATTCCTCGGTTCCGGATGTGATGAAGTTCTGCGTAATTCCCGCTCCGGACACGTTAGGTCCTGGCAATAGCTTCAAAAGGTTGACAGCCTGGGAAGCTATGCGGCGCCGCGGGATCTGGTTATTCGTGAACTGATTGCCGGTTGCTGGGTCAAAGAGGGACTGTGGGTACTCACTCAGATCGCAAAGCGGAACCGCCGGATCAAGACAGGTGGAGCGAACTAGAGCAGTCGGCACGTTGAGGCGCACTGAAGCTCCATTGGAACGCCTTGTTCCTTGATAGTCGCCGAAGAAGAACAGACGGTTCCTAACCAGCGGGCCACCCATTGAGCCGCCGAACTGGTTCCACTTTGTGGCAGGTAATGGTCTGTCCGGTGGCTGAGTAAAAGGGTTCCGAGCCTGACCCCAGCCGGTGCGCCGGAACTCGAAAGCGCCGCCATGCAAATCGTTTGTGCCTGATTTGGTCTGGACGGTGATGACCCCCGCCAGCGCCTGCCCAAATTCCGCGTCATAATTCTGCGTGGTAACTTTCGATTGGGTAATGGATTCCAGGGTGGGATTGATCACGATAATTCCGAGGATAGGGTCGCGATTGTCAGTGCCATCCAACTGGTACGACGTGCCGCTGAAATGTTGGCCGTTTACCATGATCTGAATACCGCCCTGCGGGTTTTCGGCCGAGGTGTGCTGCCAGCCGAACTGCGACGTGCCCGGAGTGAGCAGTTCGAGGCTGGTGAAGTTCCGGTTTAGCAGAGGTAAGCTTTCGATTTCTTTCTCGCTGAACGTGGTGGCTACATCGGAGCGGTCAGTTTTCATCAGTGGTATCTCTTCCGCAGATACCGTGAGTTCTTCTTCACCGACCCCGATGTGAAGTTCTACATCAACTCTGGCGGCCTGGTCGGCGTAAACGGGGATTCCCGTAGATTCGACAACCTTGAATCCACGGGCTTCCGAGCGCATGTCATACTGGTCGGGAATCAGGTGAGTCACGCTGTAGTAGCCAGTTTCGTTGCTGCTCGTCTCAAACCTCGTATTTTTTTCAACAGACGTTACGGTCAGTTTCGCTCCCACCACCGCAGCTCCGGATTGATCTGTGATAGTCCCGAAGATGCTCCCATAGACAGCTTGAGCACGTGCAGCTCCAGGCACAAGGACACATGCACCCAGGAGGGCCAGAATCGTGACAACAGGAGCCAGTAGACTTGCGGCTCTCGGAGCTAACTGTAAGAGATCTTTGTTGTCAGAACAAAGCTCAACCCGGGGATTCCGCAGACGGGCAGGTTTACCGAAGGGGGCTTCAGGAGCCGGCGGTAAAGACACAGGGCAACCCCCAAGCGCTGCCTGAACTCTATCACCCCCGCTCACCGTATGTCAGGACTTATCTCAGAACGCCTAGGGTCGATAGACTCCGCTGTGACTCTGACAAGAGACCGTCAGAAATTCTCTATCTGCCACACGTTGTTGTAGACGCTGGATTCAGCCAAGGCCAGCGATCGTCCGTCCGGTGATGGGATTGCGCCCAATATTTCGCTATTGCCGGAACGAATCAGGACTGAAGCTCTGCCATCGAGCGTGACCTTCAGCAGTGCACTCTCTCCTTCGGGAGTCTTTCCAGCAACCAGGAGACTCCTTCCATCCGCGGCCCAGGTGATGCTGCCCAATTCGTTCCGTCCTGTTACGGGTACATCACGCGTTTTGCCCGTGAGAATGGAACGGAAGCGGATCGTTCCCTTAGGACTGGGACAAACCATCGCACGTTGCGAGCCATCGGGAGACAAGCTCCAATTACACAGGGGATCGACTTGCGGTGAGCCTGAACTCTTGCCGTTCCTCACATCAAACCGGAACGTTTCCATGGCATCGCCTTTGGCAACGCTGTACAGGCAAAAGTTCAATGGCAAGTTCGCACATTGCACGTTCCAGATGCCGACGTCCTTGAGGACCAGGCGAGGGGTTCCGCCGCCTATAGGGATGGCGAAAAGAGAGGATTGAGTTTCGAGGCTGGCGGACTTGGGTGTCGAAATATATAAGATCTCGGAACCGTCAGAGGTTACTCTGGGCTGCTTCAGCAGCTCAGCGCTAGTTGTCAGACTTTCAGCCAAGGGCTGATCGGTAACCTGTTTGAATATCGCTGAAGTACCGTTTCGATCAGAATTAAACAGGACTGCCTTGCCGTCGGGTGTCCAGGCAAACGGGTTGTTTTCATTCTCATCGAGGGTTAGCCTCCGGTTCGCCAGCAAATGGGTGCCGTCCGGGGCCAGCGCGCCGATGTAAACACTCGACACCGAATTCTCTCTCAGAAACGTCAGTACCTTTCCGTCGTCGCTTCCGGTAACTTGCGAAATCCAACCGATTCCTCGGGTGATGCGTTTCGAGGACTCGCCAGGCTTTGCAGTTGGTTGGAACAATACCGTCCAGAGGCTTGCGCCATGGTGGTCAATTTCATCCCCGAGGGTATAAACAAGGCGGCCATTCGGCAGCCAGTGCAGCGCGGGACCTAAGCGATTGTCAGAAAAGAAGGTTTGGGCACTTGCCTTCCGCCATTCGTTAACCTCAACGGCACCCTCTCGCGCGTTGTACGCCTCACGCGCTCTGATGTAGGCGATTCGATTGCCATCTGGAGACCACGTCGGCTGCCCCACCCAGGAAGACGTGTCGCTCGCAACCTTAACTGGATCGGTTCCGTCGGAACGCATGACCCACTCTTCTTGACCAAAGCCACGGCTCTGGAAGGCGATGTGCGCCCCATCCGGAGACACTGAGCCTCCCGCACCATCATTTGTGAGCTGACGGGGAGTACCCCCGAATATCGAAACACTCCACAAACCTAGTTTGCCGGGCTCCTGTTGGGAGACGACTAAATGAGATCCGTCCGGAAACCAGTCGTCCACATTATTGGCAGAGAAATTTGGTGGCAGGGGCACGGGGTGGGTTTCGCCCGTGCGAATCTGCTTCAGGTAGATGCCTGTACTGTCTGAGTAGGCGAGGAACTTGCCGTCCCGGGAGACCACCGCGCTCCTCACGCCATTCTCCAATGAATTCGCGGTCAGCTTACGTTCAATGACCTCCATCTGCCGCGATGGATGCCGCCACAGGACCCACACTAGAACGGCAACCATGATCGCTGAGACTAAGGCGATGGCCATCCAAAAACGCAATCCGGCTGCTTTCGCCGTGAATCTCTCAGAGCGCTCTTGCGGAGCTCCCGGCGGGGCTGCAATCGGCTTGTCCACAGGGCCGATGAAACGGTAGCCGCGGCGCGGCAGGGTCTCCACAAACTTGGGATTATCGGCATCGTCTCCCAATGCCAGTCGGATCTTGGCAATCGCCGCATTGAGAGAGTGGTCAAAATCGACAAACGTGTCCCCCGGCCAGACCCGCCGTCGCAGCTCTTCGCGGGTAACCAGCTTGCCCGAGCGTTCCAGCAGCATGGCACAGACCTGAAAGGGCTGGCCCTGCAAGGGCACCTTGACCCCGTCCTTGTAAAGTTCGCCGCTCAGCAAGTCCGCTTCGAAGATTCCGAAGCGAATGGTCTGCGCAGAACGGCTTACTTCGTCCATGCGGAACACCAGCCTGTGAATTCGAACTCTAGCACCGTTGGTCAGCTTCGCCAATCCGCACTTGGAAGGTAGCTCGCCCAACCCCCCGCCCGACAACCAGTTACCGGTAGAGGGTAATAAATGGTTAAACAATTCACCTGGCGATGATTGAGGTACCTGTCGGCGTTATTCACCGTTGCCCTCACCGCGAAAGCGGAGGAGGTGAACGCGATGCACCGCTTGCTTTTCTCCAGTTCTTTGCTGGTAGTCCTTACACTGTACACAGTCGATTTCAGTTGGTCTCAATCTGCGGTTGCCTCGGCGATCACGGTTGCCCTTTACGACGATGTGCACCTTTCCGCGCGAGTGTTGACCGACGCTCGGGATGAGACGAACAGGGTCTACAAAAAAGCTGGAATCAACATCTCCTGGATCGAGTGCAAGTCATCGAAAACGGACGCTGCACCCGATTTGAGATGCCAGGATCCACCTTCTGCGACGCATCTCAACTTACGAATTGTCCCCCATGCTTCGACATCGAGCGATGGCATTTTCGGCGTTGCTTTCCTCTCCGCTGCAGGAACGGGGGCTTACGGCGACGTCTTCTATGATTCAGTGGACAAGCTGGACCGAGATTGGCATGTCGGTTCATCGCGAGTATTGGGGCATGTGATGGCGCATGAACTCGGCCACCTACTCCTGGGTCTGAAAGCGCACTCACGCCATGGCATAATGTGCCCAAGCTGGCATGGGGACCAACTGCGCCTAGCGAGCATGGGAGCTCTGTTGTTCTCGGAGGAACAGTCCCGATTCATGCGAGACAGGTTAGCGCGTTAGCCGAGGCCGCCAGACCACCTTATGAACTACCCCTCATTCCACTTGCCGAGCATGCCACTCGCTCATGGTGCTTTCGTGCGTGCTCGTCCATTCGTGACGACTTCCAGTGCGGTTCGTGATTCTGGTCGGATGACGCTTAGAACTCTATCGAAACTGCTCCGCAGAGGAGGTGTCTTTTTGGTCGCAGATTGGGGCGGAGCGGTTCGGATAGACGGCAAAACCGTAAACAATCCGCCCGGACGAAAAAAACGGTATTGCCGGATAGTGGGCCGCTGCGAATCTGTGGAGGGTTTTGTTACAGGCTCTAAGTAAATATCAACCTCCACGGCTAAGCCCACACCCGCTGCGCTCTTCTCCGTTCGAGTCCGAATCGGCGTTGGTGGGCGTGACAGGGGCATGACAGCCTAAGCAGGTACGGCTACTGCACCGTGAATGCGTTATCCAGCGAGTATGTCTCTCCGGAAGGCTTGGTAACAATCAGTTGGACCGGCCCGGCGGCTAGGCTGGGGACGAGTACCTGCAAGGTGTTTGCATCCACGAATGACGTGCTTGCTGAGACTCCATTCGCTGTAACCACCGCTCCTGACTGAAAGCCGCTGCCGGAGATCGTAATGTTCGTGCCCACTGACACTGATGTCGGAGTGACGCTACCAATCGCCAATGGCGCGATATCCATTTTCACAGCCGTCAATCCGGCATTTGTGATTAGAAAAATGTTCTGGCCGTAGGCGTCGATCGTCATGGCGTCTGTGACCGGCTGTATCTGTTCAGTCAGGTTGATGCGACGCAACAGTGCTCCGTGGTTCACATCGAAAATATCGATGAAACCGGGGTACGTGACGTTGAGATTGGTAATACTCCCATATGGGATATAGACGAGACTTCCGCCGTCAGGGATCTTTTCTAACCCCAGCGAAGGATATGGTCCTGGAGACTGGAAAACATCCTGCCAAGCTAGATAACCAAGCAGATTTGCCTTGGAGTCAAGCAGGCCACTACCTGTTGCAAAAACGGTTCCGTTCTCAGAGATGGCGGCGTTTCCGCCGAAATTCTCCAGAACCGAGTTTGTTGACCAAGTATTGCTTGCGACGTCGTAAATCGCAATCCCCTGCAGACCGCTGATGTCGGTGGTCGCCAGACCAACTTTTGAGCCGTCCCCGGATGCGGCCATAGGAAAGCCTTCGGGCTGTATACAGAAAGAACCGATGTTGTTGACGGCAGTTACTTGCAGAGTCGACAAGTTAAGCTCGTAGAAGGGGCCGCCGCAGCCGACACTCTGTGTTGTCTTCGGCTCGACGAATGCCATGCCTGTACTAGTCGTGTTACCGCTCAATGGCAATTCTTTGGGCTCGGCGCACAATGCAGGTCTTAGGACATCAGGAATCGCAACCGATGCTGCCAAAGGTCCGCGGAAGTGGGCGCGCGCGCATTTACACGCCCCATGATCGCTCCATTCAGAGCGATTCCAAGAATGCCAACAAGCCATCACCTGCCCGGAATCGGCGGAATCCGGTGCCGATGCCAGAGGCCATCTCTTCAAGATGGCTTTCAAGCGTCCGTACCAAAGTGCCCTCCCACCCACCGTCACCGAAAAGTGAACTCCGATAGCAGTCTATCCGTTCCAAAGAACAGGAAGTGCGATGCGCCTTCTAACTTCTAACCTAAGAGGCCGACGTGCAATTTCTTTGCGGTTTTTCGCAAGTCGTCGTCAAGCGTCGCCAACGGCAAGCTTCGACGAATGGCCAAATCGAGGTAGATCGCGTCGTAACTGGTTAGTCGATGTGCTCGGCACAATGCAAGAAGGTGCGTAAACGCGCGATCGGGAGCTTCGTCGTCTCGCTCGAGTCCGAGCTTGCTCAAGTCAGCGATGAAAGTGTCAGACTGCGTCGGGATGATACGCCCCTTTCGCTCCGCCATCGCGAGGACGTTCGTAATTTCGACGAACCACCAGGCAGGCACAAGCGCCGTCTCGGTTGCCAGTCGATTCAGCAAGGCCGCCGTCTTCGGAGTCGCTTCGTCGTGGAACAGCCAAGCCATGGCGACGGAACAATCAACGACAAACGCCGCGCTCATCGGCGGCCCTCGCGAATGAGATCCTTGATCTTCAAGCCGCCTAGGGATAGACCAGCGGCGAGCTTCTGAATCCGCTCAATGGCAGCGACGCGCTCCTTTGGGCTTGCTTCCTTTTTCACGGGCACGAGCTTGGCCACAGGTGCGCCATGTTTGGTGATAGTGATCTCCTCGCCCGCCTCCACCTTTTCTAGCAGTTCGGACAAATGCGTTTTTGCCTCGTAAGCGCCGACAGTGTTGCTGCCCTGCTGTGTGGCCACGAGCGTATCCTCCGTACCGACTAGTATACGACTAGTGTAAATGATGTCATGTCAAGATTCAACCCCAAAGTACGGGCGAGCGCACCCACAACATTTGGTTGGCGGATTGGAAAGAGTGGTGAGCCCCCTCAGAAAAGATTCCAGCTTGGCAAGGCGAATCTCACCTCGGTACTCAATCAACTAGAGCAGGAACGCACCCGTCTTGCGTCTCAACTTGAACGTCTCAATCAGGGAATCTCAACCCTGAACGGTGCAAAGAGCAGCGGAACGCGCAAAGGAACAATGTCCGCTGCGGGTCGCGCCAGGATCGCTGCTGCTCAACGGGCAAGATGGGCTAAGGTCAAGGGTCGGAAGGTTGTTTCCATCACCGCTCGCAA
>Ga0137415_10000691_pt1 | contig 32870 bp, 36 predicted proteins | sample CZODoug3_1_1_16f_FD_183082 | JGI IMG/M metagenome (GOLD analysis project Ga0137415, IMG submission 183082) | Vadose zone soil fungal communities from Angelo Coast Range Reserve, California, USA - CZODoug3_1_1_16fungal (Hybrid Assembly) | ecosystem: Environmental > Terrestrial > Soil > Vadose...
CCGGGTCCGCAGTGACAGTTAACGCCGCACAGCCGCTCCACTTACCCCCCAGCAGGCATGCACGATCTGTTACTGCGGACCCCCGGCACCCGAAGCGCGCCACCACAGTTGTTCACGATCCCGCGGACCACCGTTCAAGTGGTTGCAGGCGGCAGCTCAAAGCCGGGATAGACGAAGGCGCGCGCAAGCAGCGTACACTCCATCTCGGTGACACCGTTACTGCGCAGAACGGCATGCCAGCGACTCTCGACTGTCTGCTTCATCTTATCGATGAGGGACGCTGCTTCAGCTTTATCCAGCCGAAAGCGCTCACACTCACTCAAAAGATTTTCGCGATTGGCGTAGCGATTGAATCGCCCGACGGTGAGCGCCAGATCCCGCCGCTCGACACTGATCAATGGATTGGGCGTCAAGTCATAGGCGGGAGCAAGCTCAAAGTCCTTCCCCGGGGCAATCAAGCCATGGTTGCGGGGATGATCGTCCGTGTTGGAAATTAACGCGTTGAAAACCATGCGGCCGAAGAGCTCACGCAGGTCGGCCGACGCGCGATGGCTGCGCCGGCGAAGTTCATCGGCCAGCAGGAGATAACTCCAACGGGCACGATCGGCAATCGTGTCTCCGGCATCGAGAACCGTGAGGGCACTTACAAAGCGATGGCGCAGGTAGCCAACGGGGATCTTCACCCGATCGAAACGACGCACGAGGAGAATATCGTCACCGCCCACCTCCACCACACGAGCATCGGAGACCCGAAGCCCGCATCCGCGCGCCAGCGTGAGCATCGAGGCCTCGACGCGCGCGTTGTTCCAGCGATCGCCTTTTTCCGGAAACTTCGCGATCCAAAGTCCCTCATCGTTCTCGACCACGTTTTTAGGCCGCGCTCCGCCGACCGACGTACCAGGCTGGATGAGTTCAGCAAACTGCGGGGGAAGGGTTATGAGGTCATCCGCCTCCACAGCCCGGGCGAACTCCAGGAGCTTCTCGAGCGCAATCACCTGGTTGAAGCGCATCGTGGGCGCGGGCGGGGTCTTGCCGCGGCCGAAAGCGAGCGCCCCCACTCGATCCTCGGGGGAGTGCAGCAGGTAGTCGACCTCCGACAAGCTGATGTTGTTTAAGTGTCGCTCGATGATGCGGCGTCCCCAGGCATCCGGGGATGCATCTCGCAGGCTCCCGAAGATGCCCTTCAACTTCACCGTCTCGAATCGTCCCGGGCGCAGTGGTAGCTCGAAGGGATCGAGCGGGACCGCATCCTCCCGGTCGAGATAGGCCGGGTTGTAAACAAACATGCCCATACTCACGCCGGTGCGCTCGGTCTGCTCGAAGTAGCCTGCGGTAACGACCTCGAGCGAACCAGGGAGTTGCAGGTAGACGTAGGCGCGATCAGAAGCCGGCATCGATCGAACCCTTTCTGGCGCGTGCACGTTTAGGGGTGCGGGCCAGTTCCAGCTGCTTCCCCTCTTCGTCATTGTCCGGATCCAGCAGGCTCGCCACCTCTGCCTCCAGACCCAGCGTCCAGATGAGCGCCAGATAGGCGCCGATCCCAGTTAAAAGACTGCCGGCCTCGACCGCGGCTGCGGTCTTGTGGTTTACACCGGCCCGCTCGGCCAGCTCCCGGAGTGGGATGCGACGGCGGGTCCGGGCAAGTCGGATGCGCGATCCGAGCATCCGCGCGACCTCTTCGACGGCGGCTGGGGCCGTCGCAGCGAACATGAGTGGGCGTGGCATATTGAAAGGGGCATTACGGCTGTTTATAACCCTTTCAGTATACATCGCGGTTCAATCATTGCTCAAATAAATTATACTGAAAGGGGCATTATCGCGCATAGTGCCCCTTTTAATCGACTCCGCAGATACCTGAGCTGAAAGAGTCCGAGGTGCACCCTATTGACCTGCTGAAAGTCCGGCCCTGTTTTACCCAGCGGTGGCTAGAGGCTCACGATTCGCTCGAAGTCGGCCCAGGAGTTGGCGACGATTTCCATGCTGACGGGGTTTCTATTTCGGTTGACGGCGACAGTTGGAAGTAACCGATTGTCGTAGACCTAACAAACCCTTCCGGCCGTGCACCTGAATCGTCAACATACTCACACAGCTCAGTGGTGCTTCCTAACTCTAGAATAAGCAACAGTTCGCAAGGTGACTTTCGACACCTGTCAGTGCCGGTCTGCGCAAGTACAGTTCCCACCATGGACTTCCGGGTCCGCAGTGACAGTTAACGCCGCACAGCCGCTCCACTTACCCCCCAGCAGGCATGCACGATCTGTTACTGCGGACCCCCGGCACTGAGATTGTCCTGCCACCTTCGTTTTCTCTCGAGACACGGGCGAGAAGGCGTCAGGCGAGCTATTCATCGCCAGTTTGGATGCGTCGAGCCAGTGGCCTCCGAATTGCTCTCACATGCGGCAACATTGAACGTGGGGTTGACGGGGCTGCCTCGTCGCACTGTAAATGACACGCTGCCGGGGACTTGGACGATCACTTCCATGCCACAAACTGCCAACGACTCGCTCATCGCCTCCATCCATGTAGGCAAGATTGCGCCGCTCGGTCCGAAGGCCGTCCCGAGCGGTTTCGTCAAACACCGCGTGCACAGTCCTGTCACCGTTACTCACACAGGACTCGTTGGCGACGAACAAGCTGATTTGAGCGTACACGGGGGACCCGATAAGGCCGTCTATGGCGATCCGCTCGCGGCCCTTGATCTGGAGGCCACCGGGAACGATCAGATCGGCATGCTCGCAAAATGCCGAAGCGAAAGCCGCTCCCGAGCCGCGATTCCATCCGTCCTGCAGCTGCAGATATAGCATGCGCAGATTGGCATCGTCCGCGTGGTTCGTCTGCAAACCAACAACCTCGGAAGGCGACATCACGGGCAACAGCGCGAGGGCGAGCACTGCAAATCTCAAGAGTGGAGCCGGACCGCAGCGCCCGGGCACAAGGGGGAAAAACGTCGACATTTGAACCTCTCATGGCGAGCACAGGCGGGCCCGATGACGCATGCACTGACAGTAGCAGGCGAGGAGAAGACATCGACGCCGTTCACCGACAGGCGCTGCCGTTCACCGAAAATGAAGGATCGGCCGGCGTGGCCGCCGCGTTTGAGCACGAGTCCAACCTCTCACCTCTTCGCCCAACCGCCGGATCCGGGTTCGCGGCACGGACGAGACAGCGATGATGAACACCAACACGGGAACAATCCACGGCACATGTCGATTCATGCGTCTGCCTTCCTAGAGCTTTCCGCAAAGATTTCGCCACGCGGAGCGAGTCGCTCAAGAATAGCCTCGGGCGCCCCCGGCTGGCCGAGCCCGAGTGTTCACGGAGTTTCTCAGAACGCCTGGCCGTCGGCCAAGTGCCCCAATCGGGTTCGCGTACGGCAGTCCGCCTGATTGGGCCTATCCAGTAGTGATGAAGTCGATTTGCTGAGGAGACGGTCCGCCGGGGCATGATGTGCCGGTGGGCACACGACGCATACGACCCGATGCGCTAGAGAAAAGTGGCGAGCCGCGCTGGTTGGTCATGCGAGATCGCGTGAGCCGGCCTTTGGAACACCACGCGCTTCCCGCGGGCTCCGACTTGCGGGCAGCGATGGTGGCCAAGCAAACGCAGCTGGCCGCTGCGGGCTGGCGCGTCAATTCGATCCCCAAGATGTGCGGTTTCTTTTTTGCCGATCGCGACAACGAGCGCGTGTGCGTGTCCGTCGAATGCTTCGAGCCCACCTCGACCGACACTCACGGACTGCGCCGTTGACGCGTCGGTGCATTACGCGTCAACGCCGGCGGTGCGGCGCCACACCGAGGCGGCGGGATCTCACACGAGCTCGGTTTCTGCCGTGCTCACCGACACGCGGCACCTCCGCGCGGAGATCTTGGGCGGCCGTGAACACCCACTGAGAGACACGGCCCAATGTTGCATCGTATTGACGTGGCACACCACGGCCGGCATCGGGGCGGTTGAAACTCCTGCTCAGATTTCTGAGGCACCACGCCGGTCGGAAGGCGCCGCAACCAATCGGCGATCACGGAGTCCGTGTTGAAGGCAAGCGGGTTGCTAATCTAGTGCGTTCGGCGGCGCCTGCGCAGCGCCACGATGCCGGCCAGCGCAGCAATCACTGAGGTGTCAAGCGAACCACCGCCACCCGACGAAGCCGCCGGCGGCGGGGGAGCATCTACTGTGAGCGTCACGGTCGTCGCCGCGCTTTGGCCATATCCGTCAGTGGCGCTGACCGTCACAGTCGCCGTGCCGGAGGCACCGGCCACCGGACTCATATTCACGAGACAGGCGGACCCGGAGCTGCCACAGGGTGCTGCGCTCAAAGTGACATTGCCATCGGGGAGCAGCGCTGGGTTGCTGCTCACCGCCCGCAGGCTCAGGGCACCACTGCCGGTGAGGGCCACGGTGGCGGGCGTTACGGCAACCCCCAACTTCAGTGCAACACGGGCGAATTGTTGCATTGGAAAGCCCGCGCTGGTTGCGCGACGCACTGGATTACTTTGACGGTGATCGCTCGGAGCTCGAGCGCCGCATCGTATTGAGACTTCACGAGCAGACCGAGGAGCGGGCGCGGCTTTACATCGGACTGCATTGCGACAGGTCTCCGCCAGCCGGCGGTTTGGCTATGTCCGATGATCGCTGGACCGTGAGTTTCCAACATCAAGGTCACACGCGCGAGTTTACGGCCCAGTGGAATCGAGTACTCACACGCTGTTTGAACGGCCGATTACACATTGACCGCAGACAGTGCGGTGTCAGGAAGCTGCTGGCGCGCAGTCTGCCGGAAATCCAGCGGGAAGCCGGTGGAGCTCTTTTGGAGCATGCGCGCCCGCTCAGCGAGCCCGGCGTAAGATGGCCTCACTGCAAGCATTGTGCGCTTGGTCGGCAATTTGACGGGCGGGTCTGCTGCCTTGATCTGTTCCTTCGCGATCGGCGTAGCAAACATGGCTGCACCCTCTTTGGTGAATCACCACCTGTGACAGTAATCCGATCCGTACCCCATTCCCGAGCCGCTGCCGCCATTAGCCCCCGCGTTATTGCCGCGACATCCCAATTTATTCGTCTTGTATCCACGCTGCAGAGGCATAACCTGCCCTGCTGACGACGCGAAAAAGCGGCACCCGACGGTGCGCTAACACCACCGAGTGCCTGACCTCGGCCACCCTGAGAGAGAGGATGATCATGGCTATCAGACAGTCTACGACCAGGGGAAAGCCCTGGCGGCAGAGTTCCAATGCCCTAAACGACCGTCTTTGCGAAATTTTGCCGAAGGACGACGATGAGGACGGCTATCTTCTCTTCGCGCGATCCAACTCAAACGCCGCAGCCGTGTCCGCGGCATTGGGAGTCGTTCTTGCAGCTCAAAGAGAGTCCGTTGAATTGACCCAGGGAGCCGTGGCGCAGAGAGCTTCAATCAGCGCCGGATACCTGCGCGCGATAGAGAAAGGATGCAGTCAGCCGAATATGTCCGTCTTCCTTTCGATTTGTGAGGCGATTGGGATCGACCCTCGGGAGTTGTTTAATCGGACACTCGACAGGATGGGTTATCCGGTAGGGTTTATACCTGTGAGGAGCGGTCATCATCCTGCGTCCGACGTGGGTGCCCTTGATTCGCAAGGTAGTAGACCTCGTGGGTCACTGTGACAGTCCCGTAGAAAGTGCATCCAGATCATGGATGCAGGCCCAGTCCCAACAGCAACCCGATCACCCCGCCGCTCCAGTCGACTACGCCAGGTACCTTGGTAATCGCGATGGCGCCGGCCAGCGCGAGAAACGGTATCGCTATGAAGATGAACAGGGTGATAGAGAGCTTGCCCTTTCGAGGCCGATTGCACAGCACGTTGCTCAGGAGAGCGTCGCCTTCGAACGTCGTGGCCATGTATCCCGCGATCGCGCCTGCGCCGATCATCAGGCCCAGATTCAGAAGCAGGAGCATGTCCGATTCGATGGGAAACAGATAGACGATTCCCACACTCCCCAGCGCGCAAACGACCGCGCCTGCCACCAGCCATCGAAGTACTCCGATCTCGGTGGCGAAAAGCAGAAACACGGCAGCGCGGTGCTCGCTGTCGTCAGTTCCTTTGTACATCCATGCAGCCAGCAGCCGTTGCCAATTCAAAGTCTGATTCCGCTTGAGCAGGCAGGCCGTAGCGGGTGTTACGTGAAATACCTGAGCGGTAACGGGCGTCGTTGGCAGTGTCCTGGGAGTTAAACAGCCCGGATGCCAGAATCCCGGGATCTCGCTCGAGGGATCCGACGCATCCAGGTTTCTCGCCACCTGCGGCTTCGTCGGCTGAGTGCCCGGTTGATCGGCCGAAACCGGGTCTCGCATCGAGAGTTGATCCCGGATCCGTCGCACCGCTTTGCGCAGGGAGGCGTCGCTGAGTCCATAAGTGGCTGTATCGGTCACGACATACAGAGCGCGCACCTGGGTTCGCGCCTCCGTTTCGCGACTTCCGCGGCAGATGCCCTTGCGCCAGGCATCACAGCGAAAGACCAACAGGCCGTAGGGTTCGTCGGCCGTCGTCTCGTCAGGGGCCGGCATTGGAGGCGTAGCGGTACCGCCCGCCTCCGGCTCAGTGGACGACCCCATCTTCAATTTCTTTTCCCAGGGCAATGAATAGCGATCGAGCACATACCCGCCTTCCAACATGCCCAGCTCGATGGCCTCGACGGAGAGATCATACAAGCGCCGATAGCGGGGCACCGTTGGATCAGGAACGACTGCCACTCCAACACTGATCTGCGATGCCCGGGGAAATGTCGCGCGCAGATCCGTCGTCGGATCTATCTGGTTGTGGGGCCCTTGAGGAGGCGGGTGATCGGGAGGACTCACGAGCTTGATCTGGATCGGTGGCGCAGGCGGGTCTGCCGCGCTTGCCGCCGCGACGGCGAATAGCCCGCCTGCCAACACGGCAAATCTCAAAAGGAACGCGCGCATCGCTGCCATGATCCCCCTCCCCTCGCGAGTGCGAGTCCATTAGCGCGAGCGGCGGGTCGGATCTGTACCGTCCGTCTGTTCTATACCGTCACTGCGCTTCTTTGTCCGTTGAGGCTCGAATGCCCGTTCGCGGATTCATCTACTTGTCTGTTGCGTCAGGAGGAGATATCGCAACTTAACTTTAGTTTTCCCTATTTTCGCCGGGTATCCGGAATGCGTCATCGCAAGAAGCGATTTTCAGCGTTTCGTAGGTGCGGCTCTCATAACACTTAACGCCGGGTATCTGTGCGCTCACAACAAGCCCCATCGAGGCCCGGACAGGCTTGTTGAGTTGGCCCGAAGGCAGCGGCTTCGACGGACTGCATAGTTGTGGTGTGGATCCCGATTCATGGGTGCCGTTTCGCGCTCACCTTGGCCGCGAGGGAATGCCAACGTCAGCCGTTGGATCGCGACTGGGGGGCTTTTGCGCCCGTGCACCAGGACCAACCCTGCGCGGGGTTGGGTACGCCTCCACCCAATTCCCGGGCGGGGATACGTAAGGTTCGTTGACGTGCCGTGCGATGGCGCAATACCCAATTCGAGACCCAATTACACCCGATATTCGAATCGCACGGCGAAAAACCCCAGAAATACGCGAAAACTTCCGTACGAATCGACTTGCAGAATCGGGTATTATTGGGTGTAATCAGGTATGCAGGCATTCCGATCATGAGGGAGCCCGAGCTCATATTAGGCCCCGCCCTCGTGAAACTCATCGCCGAAATTGATGAATTCAAGGGGAGATGGGAAGCCCTCAAGACACTCTCGCCCGACCGCCTCAGAGCATTGCGCAAGGTGGCAACAATCGAGAGCGTCGGATCAAGCACGCGCATTGAGGGGGCGAAGCTCACAGACGCCCAAGTCGAGTCATTACTGTCCAAAATCGAAATCAAGTCTTTTAAGACCCGCGACGAACAAGAGGTGGCCGGGTACGCCGAAGCCATGGACCTCGTGTTCGAGGCATTCGGCGATACGCGCGTGACCGAGAACCACGTCCGCCAGCTTCACCAGACCTTGCTGCGCCACAGCGATAAAGACGAGCGCCACCGAGGCTCTTACAAGACGCTCACCAACAATGTTGTCGCCATCGATGGTGACGGGCAGGAGATCGGCATCGTATTTGAGACGGCGACGCCCTTTGACACGCCGCGCGAAATGGAAGACCTGATCGCATGGACGCGCAAAGCTATCGATGAAGAGGCGCTGCACCCGCTCCTGATCGCTGCCGTTTTCATCGTCGTGTTTTTGGCGATACATCCCTTTCAGGATGGCAACGGGCGGCTTTCGCGTGTCCTCACCACGCTGCTGCTCTTGCGGGCAGGCTACGCTTATGTTCCCTACGCCTCGCTGGAGCGCGTCATCGAGGAAAATAAGGACCTCTATTACAAGGCGCTCCGGCGGACGCAAACGACGCTCAAGGGCGAAACTCCCGATTGGGAACCGTGGATTGGTTTCTTTCTGCGTTGTCTCAAGAACCAGAAAGATAGCCTTGCGGTGCGCTTGGAGCGCGAACGTACCGCTCAAGGTCAGGACGATGAACTATCCGACGTGTCACTTCAGGTGCTCAAAGCGTTGCGGACGCAAGAGCGCCTGACCATCGCCCAACTTGCATCCATTACCAACGCAAACCGCAATACGCTGAAGGTTCGATTGCGTGAATTGGTGTCGGCGGGACGCGTACGCCAGCACGGTAAAGCGCGCGCGACCTGGTATTCATTGTGACGAACAGGACTGAATTTTTGGGGACAGCCCTGACATGCCTGCTTCCTCTCGAAGACGGCGGTGTCGGTGGTGTTGTTCCGCGAATCATATTCACGATGCCTTCTCTCCAATCCCTCAATCGCGAATCAGTGCGACGCCGGCGGCGGGTTGCCGCAACAGCGCTTGAATTTCTTCCCGCTGCCACAGGGGCAGGGCTCGTTGCGACCCACCTTCGGTGCTGCCCGGCGCGGTGATTCGGCAGGCCTCCCGGCGGATCGCACGTGCTCGCGCCGCTGAGGCGCAAAATGGCGATAGCTTCGCGCCAGGCCCGCTGCCATCCACCCGATCAACTCGATGCTTTTCTCGGCCGTCACCGGTTCATGCGGCCATTGCGGATCGACCTCTCCGGCCACTATGGGAATGACGATGAGCTGACCTTCATCATTGCTGTGAAAGAGCTCGTTCCACCCCGACCGGTCAAAGGCCACGCCGAGCATGAATCCGCGCGCCCATTCCCGCCCCGGCACTTCTCCCGTCTCAACCTCCAACACGACAGGTAAATGAATGCCGTCGGCTTCGAATTCCGAGATGATCGAATCTGGATCGCGTCAATCTGTTAGCGGAGGCCGCGCCGGGATTTGTATGGCGACTGGTGGGAGAGGGCAATAACGCACTGGATATCCAGGCGTTCGACAATCCCAATACCGCGGTTAACATGTCAGTGTGGAGGGACTTGGACGCGCTGGCAAACTTCGTCTACCGCAGCGAGGGGCACCGGGAGATCATGCGTCGCCGCAAAGAATGGTTCGATAGAATGGAATTTCATCTGGCGTTGTGGTGGGTGCCGGCAGGACATCGTCCAACAATCGCTGAAGGAAAATCGCGACTCGAAACCCTGTCGCGAGTTGGCCCTTCGGCCCACGCATTTCTATTCAACAAACCCTTTCGCGCACCGGATGCTGCCGCAGTCTCACCGCGATTCGACAAATGTGCGTGAGTGTGAAGGCTGCGCCCTTACGGTGACTTTCAGCTGACTGCCTCACTCAGCTCATCGGGCTGCAGGCTGACCTGCTTTGGTCCGGCAGCTGGGCCGCTTTGCGGCCGGGAGGGGTGCCACGGGTTGGGCTCGTCCTACATGGCGCTCGGAACTGACTTAACTGATCGCTGTCAGCCCCTCGTGACTTTCGGCACATGTCAGCACCGGTCTGCGCCAGTACAGTTCACACCCATGGGCTTCCGGGTCCGCAGTGACCGATAACGCCGCACAGCCGCTCCACTTACCCCCCAGCAGGCATTGCACGATCTGTCACTGCGGACCCCAGCGGCCTCAAAGATGAACCGACCGAAATCTACGGGCAGCCGGTGCCTCCCATGCAGTTTCCAGGGGTATTGTTCGCGATGAGGGTGTGATCGAGGCTGAGCGTCCCCTGATTGAAGATGCCCCCGGAAGCGGATCCGGGATTGCTCGCGTTGTTGTTATCCACCACGTACGAATACGCGATCTGCAAAACATAGGCCGGATTCACGCTGGCGGCATAAATCCCACCTCCGTTCCCGGAGAGGTCACCGAACACCGTGTTGTGGCTGATCACGGAGCGGGTAATCGTCAAAGGCGATGACTCCAGCACGAGGTATAGACCCGCGCCACCGGCGTCGCCCGGCGAATCCACCTCGTTCAGAGTCACCGTGCTGTCGGTCAAGGCGAATCCGCCACCAACCAGGAGCCCCCCGCCGAGGCCGTCATTGCAGCTCGTGCCACCTCCGGAACTGTTACAGCCCCCCGTGGCCAAATTGCCGCTGATGACCGTATTGTCGACTGTCAGGTTGGAGAAGCTCTCGGTGAAACCGCCGCCCCCGAGGGTCGCCGAGTTCTGCGCAATCACCGTTTTGTCCCGGATGTTCAATGTGGAAAACATCTTGACCACGATACCGCCGCCTGCACTGGCCGAGTTCCCGCTGATGACGCAGTTGTCAATGACGGAATCGGGTCCATTCGGCGTATCGATCCCCACGCCGCCGCCACTTTGCGCTGTATTTCCACTGACCGTCGAAGAGAACAGGTTCAGGTAGGCTCCCTTGCGAACCTGGATGCCACCGCCGACGCCCGTCCCGCCCGGATGAGTGCCACCAGAAATGCTCAGATATCCAATGGTAACTTGCTTGTATGCCGTATCGGTTCCGGAGCCGAGAACGAACACCGGACCTCTTCCAGGGCCGACCACGTTGACAGTACTACTGCCTTGCCCGGTGACGATGCTGGACAACAGCGTCAATGACTTACCTTGAATCGTCACTGTCTCAACGTATCTCCCCGGGTGTATCAAAATCGTATCGCCGTCGGCTGCGACATCGACCGTGGCCTGAATGGTGCTGTGCGTGCAGCCCGCAGAACACACAGTCAACTGCGCGGCCGCGCCCTGTCGCGCGGCGAGACCGAATGCGGTTGCTGCCAGGAGTGTCCAGATGGAATGTGAGCGTTGAATCAACATGGAGAGCCTCCCTCTGCCGTAATGGCGACACCTCAGGTGCAATCAGCATGCCAGCACTTGCCGTGTGTTATGAATCAGCGAGTTGGGATTTCCCCGACCGCACGGCATGGCGGAATGTGTAAAATGAATCGACGCAGTGTCGGATTTCGTTGTTCTGTCGCCGTCGCCATCAACATGAAATCAACATCACATGGCTCGAGCTGAGCCGTGGGGACCGCAGGCGGCATTGTGCGACGCACCTCACCAATGGGGATCGACTGCGAAGCATGCAACGGCATTCCCCAGCGGGGGTCACGCCTACCCTCCGCGCTGGATCCCCAACCAGGCGACGTTCATCCAATCTGCCGCCCGGTAAGGGGTGACCGCGTCGTGCGCACCCATCAAGTTTATATTTCATTTCGTCTGGCAAAACGGACAATGTGATCCGCTGCGCGAAACGCGACCATTGGGGAGTCCCGTATGTCCAGCAAAACCGCCATTCGCAGGGACGTAGGCACCATCGCCCTGCTCATGACCGGTATCGGTTCCATTATCGGTTCCGGCTGGTTGTTCGGTGCCTGGCGCGCCGCCACCCTGGCCGGCCCGGACGCTGTTTACGCGTGGATCATCGGTGCAATCATCATCCTCGCCATCGCGCTCACCTATGCCGAGCTCGGCGCCATGTTTCCGGAATCGGGAGGCATGGTGCGCTATGGCCTGTACTCCCATGGCTCGCTGGTGGGCTTTCTCGCGGCCTGGGCCATCTGGATCTCCCTGGTCGCGCCGATTCCGGTGGAGGCGGAAGCTTCGGTGCAGTACATGGCCTCCTGGCCCTGGGAGTGGGCGCATAACCTGTATCAAAACAACGAGCTTACCCCACCGGGGCTGGGCATCGCTGCCGTGTTGGTCGTCATTTATTTCCTGCTGAATTTCTGGAGCGTGAAACTGTTCGCGCGTTCCAACACGGCGATCACCGTTTTCAAGCTGGTGGTGCCGGCGCTGGCTGCGATTGCGCTCATCGTGACCGCCTATCACAGTGGCAACTTCGACATCGGTTTGCACGAAGGTCCCCATATCCGCAGTTGGCCGGCAATATTCACGGCCGTCGCCACCAGCGGTATCGTGTTCAGTTACAACGGCTTCCAGACACCGGTCAACCTGGCAGGTGAGGCCCGAAACCCCGGACGCAGCGTGCCCATCAGCGTGCTCGGCTCGGTGTTGATCTGCGCAGTCATCTACGTGTTGCTGCAAATCGCCTTCCTGGGCGCAGTGCCACCAGAAGCGTTGGCCCAAGGCTGGAGCAGTCTCAACTACAGCTCGCCATTCGCTCAACTGGCGCTGGCGGTCGGCCTGAACTGGCTGGCGCTGCTCCTGTATATCGATGCCTTTATCAGCCCCAGTGGCACCGGCATCAACTACACAGCCAGCTGCGCCCGCATGATCTACGCCATGCAGAAGAACGGCCATCTGCCCAGGATGCTGGGCAGCTTGAATCCGCAATTCGGTGTCCCGCGTGCGGCCATGTGGTTCGACCTGGCCGTAGCCTTCATCTTCTTGTTCTTCTTCCGTGGCTGGGGCCAACTGGCCGCCGTCATCTCGGTGGCCAACATCCTCTCCTACCTGGCCGGCCCGGTGAGCGTCATGGTGTTACGCCGTACCGCCCCGAATTTCCACCGTCCTGTGCGTCTACCCGTGCTCGCATTCCTGGCGCCAGTGGCCTTCACCTTCGGCACCCTCCTCCTTTACTGGGCGCGTTGGCCCCTCACCGGAGGAGTCATATTGATCATCATCGCGGCCCTGCCGGTCTGGTTCTACTACGAGGCGAAGGGCGGCTGGAGCGATATCCAAAAGCACTTGAACGGCGCCTGGTGGTTGGTGACCTATCTGCCGACCCTCGCTTTCCTGTCCTGGGCGGGGAGCGAGAAATTCGGCGGCCACGATTACATTCCCTACGGCTGGGATCTGTTGGTGGTGGGCGCGGCCGGTCTCGGATTTTATTTTTGGGGCATGCGCTCCGGATGGAGCACCCGCCAGGTACAGGCTGCCATCGCACAGCCGGTTGATTTGAGCTGACGATCCACGAGTGATTTTCCGGCCTCGCTCGCGCACCCAGAGTTTGATCCCCTTTGTGTATTGAAGCGATCCTGGTCGGCTGAGGCCATCGGATGACTTTCGGCACATGTCAGCGCCGGTTTGCGCGAGTACAGTTCACACCCATGGACTCGGGTCCAAAGTGACATTCAACGCCGCACAGCCGCTCCAATTAACCCCCCCAGCAGGCAATGCACGGTCGGTCACTGCGGACCCGATGGGCTCGACAGCCTTCTGAGCGGAATCTGGCGCTGTAGCAGTTGCCAAGCGCGCGCGGAGGTGTTCCTGATCTGGCCTGGGAGAAGACTTTGATGTTCACCGCGGGGAAGTCCTCAGCAGATTTAAGGTAAACTCTCGTCTGCTGAGAGTCGATGGGGGACCATCAAAAGATGTGCGGTAGATACATAACTGCCCAAGCCGCTGCCTTCGAGAGGGCGCTTCAGCTCGGCAAAATCAGTTGGAGCTTTGAAATCTCCTACAATGTCGCACCGACTCAACAAGTACCCGTCGTACGCTTTGAGGAAGGTGAGAACGTCGGGCTCATGATGCGCTGGGGGCTGATTCCATTTTTCGCCAGGGGCGAGGCGCCGAAGTACTCAACCATCAACGCCCGGATCGAGACGGTTGAGACAGCCGCATCTTATCGGGGACCCTGGAAGCGCGGGCAGCGATGCATCCAACTCGCCGCGAGTTTTTACGAAATGGCATTTGGACGAAAATGGCCGCAAGGCGCCGTTTCTAATCAAGCTGAATGATCAGGACGTGTTCGGATTTGCCGGACTGTGGGATCGATCTTTCAAGGCGGATGGCTCTTCGGTCGAAAGTGTTGCGCACATCACGATGCCCGCCAACGATCTCATGCGGAAGATTCACAATACGGGAGGGAATCCGCACCGGATGCCAGCGATCCTGCGCAAGGCGGATTACGGGGGCGTGGTTGCATGGCTCGATCGATGAAGCGAGGGCGGCACTCCAGCCTTATCCGCCGGATCACATGTACGCGTTCGAGGTATCGACTCGAGTCAATTCACCCAAGAACAACGGGCCGGAGCTCATTGAGCCAGCGAAGGCGAATGTTGGTTGAGGTTTAGGCTGCGCCCCTACGGCGACTTCCAGCTGACTATCTCACTCCGCTTGCCGGACTGAGGGCCGAATGGGTTTCGTTTGCCAGCTGGGCCGCTTCGCGGCCGGGAAGGGTGCCACGGGTTGGGGCACGTCTTAGCGAAGAAGGGCTGCAACGCCAACGGAGCGCGCTGAATCCGAAACGAGAGATTGGAGCGGCACGAGAGAGCGGGCACCTGAAATGTCTCGATCGCGTGAAGGTTAGGCGCACACGCCGGCGTTGCAGCCCTTCTTCGCTATGCCGCGCGTGGTATTCGTCGGCCGACCAGCTTGTCTCGCAGTACATCGCGAGCGAATACAGCTCGCTCGCGGAGTCAGTGCTGACGGCTTCAACCGAATTCGTGAGAATCCCATGCTCGATGTTGGCGAGCTCTCGGCGCTTCGATTCCAACTGAGCTTCCGCATTGGATAGACGAGCGCCCAGCACATAGAGCTGGTGGCCCGACGGATCTCCTCGTACCGACCCGCCGTCATGCTGCGTATGCTCATTGTGCCATCCCCTTCTTGATTGGGGACAACGGTATCAATCGAAGGCGAATGTTCAATATTAGGACAATCGCCCGAGTTCGATGTTATTGGCGGTTCACTCCCGCGCCCCATCTCGGGCGCATAAAAAAGTGCTCCGCCGATAGTCCTCAATCCGAGAAATCGGGCGGTCCTGAAGTCAGGAGATCAGGTGGTACCGAACTGAGGAAATTGGTTGGGTCTCAACCCAGGAAATCCTGCAGTTGGATTCGCGATGGCGAACTCCTCTCCCCGGTCACGATCGTCCGCCGGCAACTTTGGCTCAGAGGGAAGTTGGAGAGTTGGTTGGCTTCCCGATCCCCGGCGCCCTCATCGGCTCCGGTTAAAGTCGCATTGCCAGGGGGCAACCGTGAGGCGGCGCAGACCTCGGGCGGGGTGCGTGATGCCCGACGAGGCGAGTCCCCAGAATGACCTCACCCAAGGCGACGGACTCCGGGACGGTAGCTGCAGTGTGATAAGCGTCAATTCATATGCGGTATGGGACATTTAATGATACATTTTGCGTAGTAAATGCAGACGGAGGACTCATGGGTAACCGGCTTTCGGCGGTTCTCGACGCAGAGGAACGCGCCGGGCGACTGACCCTGACGACCGAGCAGATTGCCAAGCTTTTGCCGGGCGTTTCGGCCGCTGCTTTGCGCCAGACGCTCTACCGTCAGCAGATGCGTGGCCGCTTGGCCCGGCTGTCTCGGGGGGCAGGGCAGTGGCTCATTGTGCCCCTGATGCACGCTGAATCCGGGGCGCCGCCCCTCGAAGCCTGGCTCCATCGGTACATGAGCGCGGCGCTTGAGGTGCCGTACTACGTCGGCCTTCTTTCGGCGGCGGAGACGTATGGAATTGCGCCCTATGCCGTCACCGTAACTCAGGTGATGGTTCCGATACAACGCCGACCCGTCACCGTCGGACGTCAGCGACTCGTGTTTCACACGCGTACCAACATTACCGCGATGCCGACGCAGTGGCACGAGACACCTGAGGGAAGGTTCCGTGTCTCAACACCGGAGCTTACGATGTTGGAATTGGTCCGTCGTCAAGATCTCGCCGGCGGACTTGCGCGCGTGCGCGATGTTGTACGCGGACTCGCTGCGCTCGCCCGCGCTGAAGGACTAGCGATTGCGCTCGAGGCCTGCGAAGATATTCCACCGGCGCAGCGGCTAGGTGCGATACTTGCAATCGAGGGATCTGATCTCGCGGACGCCGTGGCGGCGTGGCTCCATGGCAAGCCGAAACGAACCGTATCGCTGGCAACGGGACTCAAGGGTACGCTTGAGTTGGATTCCGTCTTCCGGGTGCTTCGGCCCGTACATCTCGCGGACTCTGGCGTATGATACAACACTCACACCTCACTGCGTGGCAGGCCTACGCACCCTGGGATAAACGCAGCAAGATTGAGCAGGATCTGCGGCTGACCCGTGGCATTGCCGCCATCTTTGCTGACGAGTCTTTGAATAGACACCTCGCCATGCGGGGCGGCACGGTGCTTCATAAAGGGCATCTCGCCCCAGCCGCTCGCTATTCTGAAGACATTGATCTTGTTCTGGTAAAGCCGCTGGACAAGGACATCCTCGATGCGCGCTTGCGCAAAATACTTGCACCGGTGCTCGGTGAGCCTTCGGACTCAGTGATTCGGGATGCTTGGCTTGCAGTGCGCAACGCTCTCAAGCCCTCGAAGATTCTACGGACGGTGTACAGCTACGTGCCTCTCGGCCTGAAGTATCCGATGACCATCAAAGTCGAAATCAATCTCAGCGAAAACGCTTCGTTGTTTCCGCTCGTACCAGTCGAAGTTGATTTGCTCGACGACGACGGAGAATTCAGGCGGTGCAGCGTGCGGTCGTATCAGATCAACGAGATGCTTGGCACGAAGCTCCGGGCGCTCATGCAGCGAACCCAGGGACGAGATCTATTCGATCTGTATCACGCAGGCGAGCTTGGTGCCAGGGGTGTCACACCGTATGTCGTCAACCAATCGCAGGCCATCGAGGCGTTCACCTGGTACCTTGCGAACGAAGGCACGCGAATGGATCGTGTGGAGGCCGAACGGCTACTTCGCGACCGGGTCCGCGATGCTGCATTTCGGCGCGACATGGACACGCTGTTGCGATCCGACTACGGCGCTTACGACGTCGATGCGGCCTCCGCGTTGGTTCGGGACACCTACTTGGTGCACTTAGTTTAGCCCCAAGAGACTGCGAGCATCTGGCGACATGAGTCCCTACTCGGGGTGCCAGATGGCACGGGCCAAGTGCAATTAGCTGCCTACACCATTCCGCTCATGGGTCAAAAGGCGCGCGCCTACCGTTTGGATGGGACTCTCCGCCGCGGGGGCCACGCCGTGTCACTAAGATCGCCCTAGAGATTATATGCCGCACGGGTATTCGTCGGCCGACCAGTTCGTCTCGCACTACAGGTCGCGAGCGAGTTGCTCAGCTGATGGGTGGATGATTAGCTCGATACGAATCGAGGTCCCCCTGATAACGCATGCTGTCAGCCGTCAGCTGTCTGATCTCGACCTTCAGCTGACTGGCTCTGTCGGCAAGTTGCACCACATCCAGCACAGCGTGAGCCCTTTGATCGGCTGCGGAGTCAGTGCTGACGGCTTCAACCGAATTCGAAAGAATCCCATGCTCGATGTTCGCGAGCTCTCGGCGCTTCGATTCCAACTGAGCTTCCGCATTGGATAGACGAGCGCTGAGCACATAGAGCTGGTGGCCCGAATCGAAGGAGGCGAGGAATGGACTTTCCAACTCTCCCGAGCAGACTCCGTTGTAGCTCGCGCCACGTGCGCCGAGGCGATACCCATTCCTCGGCTGGCAGAACTCGCGCAACCCCTGGTTCCGTCCTTGCTGATAGAGATCCAGGTCAGCGCGTACCCCGTACTTTGCGCAGGCTTTACGGTGTTCCGCTATGTGATCGCCGGGGTATCCTTCCACGCCATCCTCGTAGCCGATCGTACGCCAGTCCACTGCGAGACACTCGTCCTTGCTCATGCTCGCGCATCCGGCCGTCAACACCGTCGCTATCATCAGAGGTAGCCCGACCCAACTTGGGCCTTTCGATGGACGCATGAGATTTGCCAAGCTTGGTAAAGGTTTGCTGACAATACCAGCGGGTAACGCCGGCCCAATGTGAGCTGGGTCACGTGGGGTGGTGTGGGCGGAGGTGCCAGTGTTTCAGAGCACGACGTATGTCACAAGGTGAGAATGCCGTCTGCTTTGCGGACTAAGCCGATCCCGACGAAGCGCACCTGGCCCCCTCGCTTGGCACCGGCGGCGGTGCGAACCAACGAAATCAATGGGTGGCTGATTCTACTGGCTTATGGTCAACACTCCATCTTCCGAAGTTACATAGACTAACGAGTTGGCGAACGCGATGCCGGTGGGATGGTGAGCGTCGCGGGCAGAGGACCCAACGTCACGCCGATGTGTCCCGGAACCCCTGCCAACGTGGTGACGTTCCCATCGGCAGTGATTTTTCGCACAAGCTGGTTCATCGTATCCGCTACATAAACCGTGCCTGAGGGCCCAACGGCTATCTGAGAGATCGTATTGAACATGGCAGATGTACCCGGACCATCTGCAAAGCCTGCCACGTGAGTTCCGGCCAGCGTGCTGACCGCGCCCGCCGAAGTAATCCTTCGAATCGCATTGTTGTCGACAACATACACGTTGCCAGCGGAATCCACTGCCACCGAGCTCGGATCACTGAAAGTCGCAGCGGGACCCACTCCGTCCGCGCTCCCCGAGACACCGGCCATTCCTGCGATGGTCGTCACGATGCCAACCGAAGTGACCTTGCGAACATTGAAGTTGCCTTTATCCACAACATACAGATTTCCCTGTGTGTCGCTGGCGATCGCATTCGGGTAATTGAATTGCGCGTTCGTTCCTGTCCCATCCGCGGATCCCGGGAAGTTGTCATTGCCTGCAAAATAGCTCGCATTGCCGCCGGCCTCGTAGGTCAGCTTTATGATCGAATGCGAGCCTACCTCATAGACGGAGCCCGCGGAGTCGGCAGCGAAGCCGGCACCTCCGGTACCCGGGCCGGTGCCGGACAGTCTCGAGCGGGAACCGTCCGGTGCGAGTGTGTAGATGTACTCTCCCAAGCTGTCTTGCGTGGATACATACACGTTTCCCGATGGATCGGTTGCCAATGTGACGGGATTGTCCAAACGCACCGACGTCGGTCCAGGTATCTGCTGACGGGCGACTCCGGCGATGGTCGTGACGACCCCATTCGATGTCACTCGTCGAATGACGCTGTTGAGTCTGTCCGCGACGAGGATGGAACCATCCGAGTCCGTGGAAAACTGACTCATATTCGAGAGCCGCGCCTGATCGCCAGTGCCGTCCGCGTAGCCTGTCATCAGCGGTTGTCCGGCAACGACGCCGTATGTGTGCCCACTGACCGCAGTCGAATATATACACGAATCGTCGACGCCGTCTCCAGGAGAACCAAATGTGAACACGTCGAAATAAAGTTTGCCGTCGCCACCCACTGCGAGCCCCTGGATGGTGGCCCCTGAAAGCGTTCTGGACACGGTCGAGTGCACGAGGTCAATGTGGGCAATGCCGCCCGTTGACGAACTGAAGTCTTCTTCTCCCATCATTCCACCATGGACAACTCCTGCGGAATCCACGGCCAGCGACAGCAGCAACCCACCCAGATGCAGGGAGCTGACGGTACCGGTGGGATCTACGCTGCGCAGTCCGCTAAAACCATCTGCTACCAGGAGTGAGCCGTTCGGACCCAATCGAATTGCACTTGGGCTAGCGAACCGAGCAGTTGTTCCGGGTCCATCGATCGAACCATTCTCCTGCTGTTTTCCGGCAAACGTCGAGACTTCGCCATCAGGACTGATACGTCGAATCGCATTACCATCAACGACGTAGATCGCGCCATCCGGACCGATGGCGACGGACCGCAACCCGGCGAACCGCGCCTCTGCACCTTTGCCGTCTGCATCTCCTGCCAGAAAGTACTGTCCCGCCAATGTAGTTGTATTCCCCGCAGCATCGATCTTGCGAACCGTGTGGTCCAATCCGACGACGTAAAGGTTGCCGTTGGCATCTCGCGCCATATCGACCGGCAGCGACAATCGCGCGGTATTTCTGTCCCCATCCAGATTCCCGTTTCCGCCCAATGCGCCGGCAAAAAGTTGGAGGGTGGGAGGGACACAGCTGACTGCAATGCTATCGACGTTCGCGGCTGCAACCGTGCCGCTGCCCGCCGTAACAGCGCATTGCTCACCGCCCGGCTGAGTTGAAATGTCAACGGCGTAGGTCGCTCCTGTCGAGAGCGTTTTGTTGAACCTGAATGCGCCGTTTCCACCAATGGTTAGTGAATCAGATCCGTTGTCGTTGAGCACAACGGACGCACCTGCGGAAAGTCCAACTACGGTACCTCCGATCGAGAAAGTCTGCGGTGCCGACGCCCCTCCCCCGCCGTCAGGGCTGGTATGCGCTGCTCCACCACCTCCGCCACCACAGGCGGACAGAATCGAGATTGCGACGGAAATTAACGAGAGAACGGCAAATCGTCTCTGAAGTAGCATTGGTGCGGCCAACGTCGTTGTTAATATTTACGGCAAAATGTTACTCGCAGGCGGCCATCCCCGCAAATATTCGGCACCAACTCGTTCCTCTCTCATGAGACTTTCCATAATCGGCCGCCTGTTCGTGGCCGGGGAGAGGTGCCACGGGTTGGGGCACGTACAACATGGCGCGTGGTCGATTTTTGGTTTCAACTCATTTCCAGACTTTCCACCAGGATTTCTGGTCCTGCGGCGCAGTTTCTTCGCGAAGTAGATCGAACTTCTCGTAGTTGATCCCGGGGACCTGTTCATCGTGCTTGAAACCCATGATCGCTTTGGCTGCGCTCAGGGGTATATCGAAATAGTGGTCTACTTCAGCCGCCCTTCCACCGGCTGCTTCTTGGCGAGCCGCGAGGTCGTCCTTCATTGATTGGAACGAAGGCGGTAACACGCCAGACGTTTTCAGGTCGATAGGACCATTCTCGCCGGCGTGTACGGCCCGCCATACCTGTGCGCCTGCAGCCCACTCCTCTGCAGAACTAAACATGACATGCTCCTCGATTGAGCAGGCTATGACGCGGCATTTCTTTGACAACGATCCCAGAACGTTCGCCTCGAGGAAACGGTGATCGCAGCGGTTTGCGACGACGATATACCACCCTTGGGGCATCGCATGTCCTGTGAGCTGCTCGCAAGCAAATTCAACGGATTGCCCCGTGCGGACGATATTCAGTTCGGATAATGGGCTGTCAGGATCCGCACATTGCAGCGCTAACAGTGAGAGCGAGTAACCCATGATATGAGGCCCACCGGATATTAGGTATCGATCCGCGTTCGGCGCGGCGCCGCAAGTAGATTATAGTGGCGCATCGAACGTCCGGATGAAAGGCGCACATGACATCGGCTCCCAAGACTGAGGGCAGTGTGTACATATTGCGGGCCATTGATCCAGCAACCGCCAGTGTTGCGCAGGAAGCTCGGATTGAGATCACCGATTGGAAGCAGCTGTGCTGTGTGATGCAGATGCCGCTGTCGGAATTCGACGTCCATGCTGTCTACGAGCTGGACTCTGAGAGCGTGAGTGCGCTCGTCAAACACTTCAATCTCGATTTCGACACGGATGCGAGGACCGTTGAGCTGCATTCGTGGCACCCGAATGACGACCTGCCGTACCGGGTACATACCGGTCGAGAATTGGCGCTCATGCTCGCGGGGACCAAGCCCTTGGCGGCTTTTGTGGACGAGCATCCCAGCTCGCACGGGTTGTACATCATCCCGGAAAAAGAGTTCGAACCCCTCGTCGCCGCCGGTCGAATCGTGAAGCGGGAAGAGCCACCACAACTATGTCGGGCACTCGTCGGGAGACGAAGACGAGAAGAGTGCTGTATGCATTACCCAATGAGGCATGGCGGATCGAGGCGTATCTGCTGTTGTGGAAGACAGCCGAGAAATCGGGTTGGAACGCGGGTTTCGAGCGGATGGAAGGTAGCTTATTGGGCTATGAGGACTGGCAGAACGACCTCCATATCCAACGCTGCTATCGTGCGAATGACAGTGACCGCGGGTCTTCCGCGCCGTCAGTTGCCAATGGCGATGACACTGGAGACCTCGCAAAAGTCTGATTCGGTCGGCGCGTTGTACCCCTTCGCTGGCACACCGGTCATCCGATCCGTGCTTGGCGCCTCTGCCCCTGCGTACCGGGAGCACGTGTGTCAATAGGCGAAGCAGAAAGGTGTAGAGAACAAGGCTTTTGATCCACGCAAGTCGTAGCCCGGCGTCCCAGTGGAGCCGCGGCTTAGCGACACCGCGTCCGAGCTGGTTGGTGCTCATACACGGGTCATACCGACGATAGGGCTGCGCGCTAGCTCAGACGTCAGCCGACTTCCTTAAAAATTAGTTCCGGCCCAGCGATAGCTGAAATTGGGCGCATTGCTGAGTAATCACACCTTCCTCGTACGGGTCCATCCGGTCAAACTGCGTCGTCCGGCTAACGACGAGGTGATAAAATGTCAAAGGTACTAGCAGAAGAGCAACTGCATGGCGCTCCAGGTGGACATCGTGATCGAATCTCCTGACCGGCGACGAATCCTGGTCGTGGAATGCAAACGTGCCCAGGATGCTTCCAGCCAACAGGCGGTGCGGTGGCGACGGAACTTCGTGACACACGGCCTCGATTCCGAGGTTCCTTATTTTATGCTCGCCTTTCCAACTGGTCTGTTCTTGTGGCGGGCCAATGCGAACATTGGAGCGCCGCCTGACTTCACCGCGCCGGCGCAGGGTGTGCTCAAACGGTATCTGGGTCCGATTGCCGACCAGCCGGGCGGGCCCCTCGAAGAAAGCCTCGAGATTGCCTTCTCTACCTGGCTCAGCGATTTAGCTCATGGTGTGCGACAACCTGACTCATCCTCCGAGGCAGACCAGATGTTGGTTGAGTCAGGTCTGCTGGAAAAGATGAGAGGAGGCACATTCCGGACGCAAGTACCGTCATGATCGTGCTGGTCGAGTCCAACTTTGTGGTCGAGTTCGCGCAGCGCCAGGCTGAAATAGCGGACGCCGAGCGAATCGTGAATCTTGCGGAGAATCACGAGATCGAGCTGGCGATACCTGCCTGCGCTTTGTTCGAACCCTACGAGACCCTCGTGCGCCGCAGAAAACAACGAGCCGAAACTGTCCGCAAGCTGAGCGATGAAATTGCGCAGCTCGGAAGGTCGCAACATTTCGCGGATCTGCCGGCGACTTCCGAGGCAATCTCCCGGGTGCTTTCCGGGGCCGCCGAGGTAGAACATCGTGCGTTGGACGAAGCGCTGCTGCGACTCGAGAACTGCGCTACGGTGATACCGTTGTCGGGAACGATGCTCAAAACCTCACTCGAGGCGCGGCGAAGATTTTCTCTGCAGCCGCAGGATTCGATCATCTTTACATCCGTGGAGCGCTTCCTCATAGAGCGCGGCGGAGCAGAAAGCGTGTTTGCAAACAAGAACTCGGCCGACTTTTCGGGCCCGGAAATGGAAACCTACTTCGAGCGGCTCAACTGCAAATTGTTCGCATCGTTTTCGAACACCCGGCAGTACATTGAGAACGTGGCTCGGCGCGCGGGGCCGATGCCTCAGTGACGAAGAGTCGATAAACGGAAGTCGCTGTTTTACTGTCGGTGTTCGCCAGGAACGGCTGGAAGGGTAGCATGGGTTGCGGCACGTCCCAGCGAAGAAGGGCTGCAACTTCGGGCGATAGTTCTCTTTGCAGGTCCGGCAGCACGGCAACCAATCAAGTGCCGCAGCTCTTTATCTGAAATTAAGAGACCGTCGGCAAAGTCGTAGGCGTACTGGGATCTTACTCGGACAAACGCCACCGCTGGCTTCTTCAACATCTCGCTTGTCTCTTCAAGAACGAGAGATGAAGTACGCGCACGATCCCCTCACCTTGCGCAGCCCATTCCCCCAACCAGCATGTTGCCTTTGCCGGCGGTAGGTAGGTGATCGTGGACGTTTATGAGGCAGTGACAAGCCGGCGGGCAGTGCGCGGATTCACCGACAAGCCTGTGTCGAGGGTGGTGTTGGAGCGCGTGCTGTCCGCCGCGGCGTGGTCGCCGTCCGGATCGAACATCCAGCGCTCGCGGTCCTCATTACGGGACCTGCGTGAGCCGTTTCTCCTCCAGCCAGGTGTCCTGCACAAACGGGTCCGTGACAACATAGACCCCATGCGCCCTGCGCATGATGAGGTTCGCGGCCAGCAATTCATTAACCACGGGTTGAATTTCGTCGACCCTTACTTCGTGGCCCACCATTCGCGAATAATCTGCCGCCGCGTCAGATGAGAACAGCCCACGTGCCCCGTCGTTGGATCCCGCAATTCGCTCAAAAACAGCATTGGCGAGACCGCCGAGTCGCTCCAGCCGCAGCAGTTCCGCATCTGCCGCAGCCGTGCGCAAGGTTGCGACAATCACTGCAAGATGGACGTCCGGATCGACGCCATACGGCAATTGTGATCTCAGCAGTCGTATCGCCTTCATCAGTTCCTCAGGTCGGTTGCCCAGAAAGTCGAATGCCTTTTTCGCCGCTTCTATTGACGGCAATTTCTGAACGGCCTCCTGCGCCAGGCGTTGAAAGACATACTCTACGAAGTCACCATTCAGCACCGGATACGGTACCGACGTTGCTCCCGCAAATGCCTGATTGCGCCGAGTGACGAGCTCGCCGATCAGTGCGCGATGCGAGCCCGTGCCAATAAACAGGAAATGGCCCGGAGTGTCAGGTCTCGAGTTGATGGCATCTCGCGCGGCTTTGAGGGCCAGCATGACCCGGGTGCCGTCGTCTGTAGCCAACGCGTGTTGTACCTCATCGACGATCAGTACCAAATCCGTTGCTGCCTGATCCACCACTTCAGTCAAAGCCTTTGCCAGCGTCGTACCGTCTTTGTCGCCAAGCTTCTCGAGCGCGAAACTGAACTTGAATCCGTATGCGGCGATCTCCGCGGCAGTGATGCCCTTTAATTTTTTGAATACTGTGGAAGCGGGAGCTTGTAACGCCGTCAAAGTTGAGCGAATCGCGCGACGAACCAAATCGGAAGGACTGACCTGAACGTCGGACCACAGATCGACGTAAATCACGACAGCGCCTGCTTCTTCGAGAGCGGGGATCAGATCGTTGATCAGGAACGTCGTCTTGCCGATGCGGCGCAGACCCGAAAGGAACAGCCCCGAGCGCAACCCTTCATCCAGGACGCCGGGCTGTAGGAGACGCTGTGTCATCTCGGTGGCCAGTTTCGTGCGACGGTAAATACTGCTCATCGATTAGTCCAAATTATTTAATAGCTATAATTATAGCCATCCTATAATTCACAATAAAGTGCAGCGGCAATCTTTTTATCCAGGATATCAATCTGTTAAGGCTCGACTCGGCGAAGCTACACCTGTGACTCAAGTGCAACGTGGCCTCGGCTTCCCTCCCTAGGTCCCCTTTGACCAAGTGCCCCAAGGGTTGGAGCACAGGCCCGTTTTTCCTCGCAGCAATAGATATCGCAGAAGGCTGCGTGTTGGTCCGAACAAGGGTCGCGTGAGACTACGCGGTGCCGCGCGATTCCGGGACCCAGCAGCCGGCGCTGCTATCGAGCGCAGCGAGGCCGTCATGTAAGCGAATCCTATGGCCCGTATGCCGGCGGCTGTCCGCACATTATTGCCACTAACACCCAATTTCTCAGCGGCGCTCGACGGTGCATCAACACCAGCCGAACGCCTGACCACAGCCACCCTACAGAACTATCCGGTTGATTTCATACCTGTGAGAGGCGTTCCAACTTCCGGTTGAGTTGCACTCCAGCCTGCGTCAGAATTCCTGACGCCTGCGGTATCGTATGGATGCGATTGCTCAATGGCGGCCTACTTCCTCAGGTCCACGCACATTTCACGCAACAAAGGAGCGGTTGCCACAAGGGCCGCTGCCTATCGGTCAGGCGAGCGCATCAAGGATGAGAGAACCGGCCAGATACACGATTTCTCTGATCGTCGCGACATAGCCTACAAGGAGGTCGTTCTGCCTTCGGACCTCGCGGGGCAGCCCGACATGGCCTGGGCGCAGGACCGCGCAATACTCTGGAATGCCATGGAACACGCAGGCACCCGCCGCAACGCCCGAGTCGCCCGTGAATGGCTCGTGCTGGTGCCTCCAGAATTGACACCAGATCAGCGAGTCCGCCTCGTCCGCACGTTTGCGACGGACTTGTCTAACAAGTATCGATGCGCAGTCGATTGCGCAATCCATCAGCCGCGCCCCGGTGCCGACCCCCGCAATTACCACGCTCACCTTCTGATGACCACTCGTGAGGTCTCGCCAGACGGCATCGGTGCCCGAACGACGTTGGAACTAGGCGGAAGGGAACGCTTCCAACGTGGCTTGGGGCCCTCAAGAGACGAATACCTCGCCATCCGCGAGCGGTGGGCGCAGGTCACGAACGAGGCGCTGCGGGAGGCCGGGCTCAACCTTCGTGTCGACCACAGGAGTTTTGAACGCCAAGGTGTCAATCGCGAGCCTACACCGTCGATACCGGAGAAGGTGTTCTACGCGGAGCGAAAGTACGGCCACAGTGCGGCGGGAGATGCGATCCGCGCGCGTCATCGTGAACGTGTCGAAGCGCGGCAGAAAAGCAGTGCGGAGTTGGCGCGCGTTGTTGAAAAGCAGAAGAAGGAACTCAAAGAACACGCGCGTGAGGACTTCAAGCAACTCGACACACTGCCGAAGAAGATCCGCTGGAACGCGCTGACGAAGTCGGAGCGGAACCAATTGCGGCGCGAAAAATATGAGGCGCGACGCGTTTTCGAGAGGCAAGACCCTGTGGGTGAGGCGCGAAGACGCGAGTTGGGTCGGCAGAGGTACCACGAGTCCAGAGCACGAAATCCTCAACTCGATACGGCGCGCCGCCGCGAGTGGCGTAACGGGAACAGAGACGAAGTCAATCGCAAACAGCGTGAATACCGCAAAGCAAACGCCGACGAGTTGAACCGCAAGCGCCGGGAATATTGGCGCGACCACACAGACGAAGCGAACCGCAAACAGCGCGATTATCGGCGCGCCGCCCGGGTTCAAGACAATCCGTCGAGCTCGCCCACGTCGCTCGCAATGGAATCGGCGAAAAAGTGGCTGGAGTACCGCGAGACCCACGGTCCAGGTCCGACCGCTGAAGAGTCTGCGCGAAACTGGTTGGCCTACCGCGAGAGACAGCAACTCCCTGAGCCGCCGCAATCCGCGCCTGTCCCCGCGCGAGAGCAGCGAAGCGAGCCCGCTCGGGCCGACGATCACGAGATCAAAACACGTCCCAATCCCGACTACGACCACGAGTTGTAAGGAGCGCAACATGCCAGGAACATTCCTCTATCGCATGACTCACGGCCTTCCCGGCCTGGAGCTCGCCTGCATCAATGTCTTGGTGGCCATGGTGGCGGGCCTGATTCGCGGCAAGGCGCCTGTTGGCAAGTTTCTGATGGCACCGCTGAGTGCCCCGCTGGTATTGATTCTCGCCGGCATCGTCGCGACGATGTTCCGGCCTCTGATTGAATCGGTCGGCATCGAGACGACCAGTATCCTGGGCGTTCTGATAGGTGTAGTTCTGGTCACCGCGGTCGGCTATGCCGCTGGCCGCCTGGCGGCGCGTGCAAAGTCCCCGGGGATAGTGCACCTTCGGGGCGCCATCGTATTGGCGGCGAAGCTGATGTCTGGTCGTCGCGGGAACAAGTCGGCTGATCAAATAACTCTCGCTGGAATCCCGGTCGCCCTGGTAGACGAAACTAAACATTTCAAACTCATCGGCACCACCGGTACAGGCAAAAGCACAGCGATACAGGAGATGTTGACAATCGCGCTGGCCCGGGGAGACCGCGCAATCATCGCCGATCCCGATGGTGGCTATATTCGTCGCTTCTACGATCCCGACCGCGACGTGATCCTGAATCCGTTCGATCCGGACGCGAGGAAATGGGACTTGTTCGGTGAAGTCACCAACAACTACGACGTGGACCAGCTCGCGCGCTCTCTCATACCGGACTGGGGTGGGCAGGATCGAGTCTGGAGCGGGTACGCACGTACCGTATTCAGCGCCGTCGTCCAGCAGGCGATCAACGTGAACAAACGAAGTGATGCCGAGCTGATCCGATTATTGATCCACGCACCCCTCAAAGAACTCAGGTTGATGATGCCGGGCACTTCGGCCTCGCCGTTCCTGGAGGAGGGCAACGAAAAGATGTTCGGTTCCGTGCGGGCAGTGGCGGCGTCGGCTATCGATGCATTGAAGTACACGATACAGCACCAGGCTGCACCCTTGTCCGTTCGCCAGTGGGTCCGGGAGGGCGCCGCACGAAAGAATGGGGGCTGCGGTGGCGTATTGTTCTTTCCCTACAGGGCAGGCGAAATTGCCGCACTGGCCTCCACCATCTCCGCCTGGATGCGCCTCGGCATCTTTGAGGCAATGGACCAGGATGAGGGTGATCAGCGCCTGTGGCTCGTTGTCGACGAGCTGGATGCACTCGGCGCAATCGACGGTCTCAAAGACGCCCTCGCGCGACTGCGCAAGTTCGGCGGCCGCTGCATCCTCGGCTTCCAGTCGATCGCCCAAGTATCCGGGACTTACGGCAAAGGCGTTGCCGAAACCATCGTTGAGAATTGCGCCAACACTTTGATCTTGCGCTGCTCGGCCAGCGAGCGGGGCGGGACGTCCGAGTTCGCGTCGAAGCTCATCGGCCAGCGCGAAGTTATCCGCACCACGCACTCGAGGTCTCGGAAATCATCGGGTTGGAACGACTCCACGACCACCTCCAGCGAACAGTTGCGAATCGAATCTGCAGTGATGGCATCCGAGATCGAGCGCTTGCCCGATCTCAGTGGCTATCTGAAGCTTGCCTCAGTTCCGGATTGGTGCTCGGTGACACTGACTCTTATGAGTGGGGAGGCGAAACCTAGACCGGGACGCCCTGCGAGTGCCACTACGCCGCCAATCCAGCCGTCGCCGCCGTCACAACCAACTGCCGCTGCAGCAACTTCCGACCCGGCGAGTTTCCGGCCGTCTGCACCAGAGTCAACGGCATCCGCGTCCACTCGAACCGATGTACCTGCTCCTAGGACGAAGACCCACCAGCGAAAACGTCAAGCCGCCCCACCCGAGCCTAAGCCGAAACCCAAGAGGGCTTCGAAGCCGAGGGTTACGGGCGTGCCCCCAACTGGCTCCGTCGAGATGAAGGGACCCACGTCGGGAGAGGTCCCGCCATCGTCCTAGACCAGTGGCGCTGTCCAGAATCCCGTACGCGAGTCAGAATAGTGCCACTGACGCCCAGGTAGCACCGTGCAACGAACCTATCTATTTGTCCCGCCCGAGGAAAAAGCCGAGGTGGAGGCGCTCGGCGCCCGCTGGGACGATGACATTAAGTGCTGGTACTTCGACCTGGACCACTCACCAGCCGAATTCGGGAAGTGGCTCCCGGATGCAGATGATGTTGAGTCTCCAGAAGACGCATTCACCGTCGTTTCCGATCAAGCCTTCGTAGCTGCCACTGCCGTATCGTGTCAGCAGTGCAACTCCAACAGCGAGGTCATCTGCATCTTCTGCGAACGCGGTACCGCCTCAGGTGAATCGCTCAGCCGGTTCACGGTCTCGTACGTACGGGCTATAGACGAGGAGTTGGCGCGGCAACTCTGCCCCTGGCCAAACTTCCGCAAAGTCGACGGATCTGGCGGAGAGATTTTTGCGAATCACTGTGCCCAGTGCGGCTCACCGCAGGACGACTTGTATCTTCATACGGAGCCTGGCGACGCCTTTTTCGATATACCCATGGCGTTGCCCGGTTCAATAGGAATGACGCCGCTTGTCGGAACGATTCGGCTAAGCGGCGATGAACATTTCCAGATTGAATGAAAATCCGCGTGGGCTGCGCCCCTACTCCGACTTCCAGCTGACTATTCCACGCCGCTCGCCGGGCTGAGAGCCGAGTTGCTTTCGTTTGTCAGCTGGGCCGCTTCGCGGCCGGAAGGGGTGCCACGAGTGGGGCACGTCCTAGCGAAGAAGGGCTGCAACGCCAACGGAGCGCGCTGAGTCCGAAACGAGAAATTGGAGCGGCACGAGAGAGCGGGCGTTTGGAATGTTTCGATCGCGGGAAGGTTAGGCGCACACGCCGGCGTTGCAGCCCTTCTTCGCTATGCCGCGCGTGGTATTCGCTGGCCGACCAGCTTGGCTCATGCCAGATGGCGCGAGCGAATACGTACGCAAAGTGAGCACTGAGAGACCCGCTACGTGTCCTTGCCAGCTTTTGTGCGGTCAACGCCGGAAATGCTTACAGTGCAACTCATAATACTCTGAGGACAGATCGCGAAGTCTCTGGAGCAAGGACTCTCCCTCGCCTGACGAGTAGCCCTCTCGCATCCGCGCATCGATCCTCTCTTTTGCCAACTCGATCTCGTGACACCTCTCATTCGTGACTGGCCACACCGCTAACTGGCTCTTGGGCCCGAATCGTCGGTGTCGCTACGAATGGAGCCGGCCTTTTTCCTCGGTCACATACGCCGGTGTGGCGATCATTGAATTCGGAGCTTTGATCGCCCGCACCGCAGCATTATCGCCACATCGATGATCGCTGAAGATGGTGACTCCGTTATGTCTACACTCAAACACCGCGTCCACGATCCGTTCGCCAGAATCTCCGGGGACAGTGCGGCTAATCGCATTGTCTTGTGACGCCACATAACTCGTCATCGACTGGGGCGCCGGGGTAGGCGCGGCGGTCAGAGCATTTGTTACTAATTGACGCGGTACCGCGGTGTGGACAGCGATCACCAGGATTGTTGAAAGCCCGCATGCCGCGGGCCAGAAGAGGCCTTCCCAGTCGTGATGCTAGCTCATCAATCACCATCATGGCAGAGCGTGTTGCTGACTCAAACGCTAGCGCAAAATCACAGTGACCATGACACTGGACGTCTCAGAAATGCTCCCAGCGTCATGGCCGCATTGCGGCAAGGGCATTGCTCGCTCCAGTTGATTGAGGCCCGACTTCTGTTATGGGTGGAGATTTTGTGAAACGGACACGATGTCCAAAACTGGCTCCCATGGCTTTACACGAATCAATGGCCGAGTAATTGCGATTTTAGCGATTTCTGAGGTTGGATTGGGCTGACATTGTCAATTAACGGCGGACGGCGGCGCGGAGCGAGTCCGATCCCGGACAGCCGATATTAAATGAAGTCGGAACTGTGACGGGAAACCCGGAAACACCGGCAATCTGCATCTAACTTCCGACGAATTCCGAATTGCAGGGACGTCTCATGAATGCAAAGTGGTACATCGGTGCCTTTCTCGGATTGATTCTGTCGGCCCCGGCAACGTGGGCGGACGAGTTCGTAGAGATTAAAGGCTTCCACGTCGGAATGAAGAGCTGGGAATTCAAGGCTCATCAAACGGACTTCTGTTACGTGGAAGGGTGCTTACTGGCGAAAAAGATTCCGTTCACGGTTGGCGGAGTAAAAGGCCGCTTCTTCGGCGTGACTTACAACGACAGTGCCGAGGTCACAATGGCGGAGTTTAGCTTCGAAAGTCTGCAGTTCGAACATCTGCGAACAGCCTTGATCGAAAAGTATCCCAAGACAAAATGTCTGGACTCCGAAGTGATGTCGCGGCTCGGTCGCCGCGTCCCCCAGGTAGTGTGTGGATTCGAAAACCCGAAAGACGGAATCTATTTGGTGCGGGTAGCCGGCAACATCAACCGATCTCTCATGTTCGTGATGTCCGCTGAGAAGAGGCAGGAGCTCAAGGAACACATTGCCGCTGCCAATAAGGACCTGTAGTTCAGTTGGTAATCCCAGCGGCCGAATAGAATCGGACTCAAGCCCGACTGCGAGCCTAGAGCGCCCGACCTCGTCGGGTCATGGCAGTGTTTCGAGGTCACTACCGCGGAAGGCAAGCGGCGCCTCGTGTACCGTGACGAACGTGGAATCCGTCGCGTGTGCAGTCAATTCCACACATAACCAACACGCGCCCCAACCGAGGTGGTCGTAGAGGCACGCGCTGCCATGTATGCTATTGTCGTAGTTCCGACTATAGTCGGAACTACGGGAAGAGTGAGAGTTCGAATTGACGATCTCATCAGCCGCCAATCTTTAGACAAGGGCAACTCGGCGCGTTCGGTCCGAAGTCCAAAGGTGTGTGCAACGAGAGTCCAAAATGCAACCTCGGCTAACACGGAACACAGTGCTTCAGGCTTTGGCGGAATTTGACCGAACTCTTCGGGCCGCGAAAGAGTGGATAAATTGGGAGGAGCGGAAGTCCCACCGCTACGCGATCGTGCATGAAGCTCGAAAATACCCCGTCAAGCAGATCGCGTCACTTGCGAGCGGGATTCCGGTTTCCAAGTTCAGCGGCGGCGGGTATGCCGGTCATGCAAATCAGCTCATCGAGGCGGTGGGCTTTCAGGTGGTCTCACTCCGCGACGTGAATCCCGACTGGACTAGGGATGAGTTGATATTGGCTCTCGATTTTTATCTCAGGCACCGACCGAATCCGCCGAGCAAGAGTAGCTCAGAATTAGTCGAGCTGAGTACGCTGCTTCAGCGCCTGGGGGAGTGGCTCTTCAAATCCTGGCAGCGCAGCGACACATTCCGCAATGCGAACGGCGTTTACATGAAGTTGATGAATTTTCGCCGATTGGATCCGCAGTATACGGCCGGCGGAAAAGCGGGATTGAGTGCTGGTGGCCACGAAGAGCAAGTAGTGTGGGATACGTTTGCAGGCAATCCCGGTGTCTGCAAAAAGGCGGCGCTTGCGATTGCAAGCGCATTGGAAAGCGCGGTGCCTGCAGGGACAATACAGACCGATGATTCAAATGAGGATTTGGACCAGGCACCAGAGGGGCGTCTTCTTACCAGACACCATTTGTCGCGGGAGCGAAATCCGGAACTCGCAAAACGGAAGAAGCGAAAAGTTCTCAAGGAACGTG
>Ga0137415_10000693_pt1 | contig 32844 bp, 32 predicted proteins | sample CZODoug3_1_1_16f_FD_183082 | JGI IMG/M metagenome (GOLD analysis project Ga0137415, IMG submission 183082) | Vadose zone soil fungal communities from Angelo Coast Range Reserve, California, USA - CZODoug3_1_1_16fungal (Hybrid Assembly) | ecosystem: Environmental > Terrestrial > Soil > Vadose...
GACGAGGCGGCGGACGCCGGCGCTTCCTACGTCGTTTTCCCCGAAGGCTATCCGGGCCCCTACTCCGGGCCGATGGAGAACGACGCGATCGACCGCGTGCGCGAGCGGGCGCGGGCGCGCCGGGTGTGGGTCAGCGCGGGGCGGCTCGAGCGCGGCGCGCTGCCGGACACGTACCACATCACGCACGTGCTCATCGACGAGAAGGGAGAGGTGCGGGCCCGCTACCGGCGCGTGCAGCCGAACCATCCCGTCTTCAATGCCTATCTGATGGGTGGGCGCCACCACGTCTTGCCCGGCGACGAGCTGATGACCGTCGACGCGCCGTTCGGCCGCATCGGTCTGCTCATCTGCTCGGAGCTGTTCGTACCGGAGCTGTCGCGGATCCTGATGCTGCGCGGCGCGGACCTGATCGTCGCGCCGGGCGGCGGTGTGCACGGGCCGACGCGGACCCGCTTGCAAGAGACGTGGCGCGCGGTCGCGCGGGCGCGCGCCGCCGAAAACCTCGTCTACGTGGTGCTGAACCAGAACCTCTTCGGCGGCTCGCGCCAGGGCCGCACCTGCATCGCCTCGCCCGAGCGGATGCTCGCGCAAAGGGACGACGCGGGGATCGCGTTCGCCGATCTGGATCCGGCGCGGCTCGACGCGCTGCGGTCGCGCTACTACGACGAGGAGATCCTCTCGCCGCCCGGCGATCCCGAGCAGGTCTTCTTCTGCCGGCCGGGGCAGTCGCACGACCGGCGCCCGGAGCTGTACGGCGAGCTGGCGCAGCCGCAGGCAGACGCCTTCGCGTACCATTACGAGCGGCGCGGGCTAGACACATGGCGGGCCGAATACGAGAGGATCAAGGAGGGACCGAATGGCCGATGAGGCGCTGAACCGTGTCCAACTCGCCGCCAGCCACTGGAAGCCGCGCTTCGTGGCCAACGGAATCGACGTGAACGACTTCGAGCGGGTGCTCGCGTCCACGACCGAGTGGAAGGACTGGGGACCCAACTGGATGCGGACCGGGGACATGCACCGGGAGCTGGGCGACCAGGCGGCGCGCTCCGAGCGCATGGTGAGCGCCGCCGAAGCCTGGCAGCGCGCGGCCTGGTGCTACCACCTGGGGAAGTTCCTCTGGTTCGAGGACCGCGCCGTGCACGACCGGCTGCGGGAGCTGGCCATCTCGACGTACCAGAAGGCGCTGCCGCACCTCGATCCACCCGGCGAGCGACTCGAGATCCCGTTCGAGGGTGCATCGATCCCGGGCATCCTCCGCCGCCCGCGCGGCGCGTCCCGGCCGCCGCTGGTGCTGATGGTGCCCGGTCTCGATTCGTCGAAGGAGGAGCTGTACGCGATGGAGAACGACTTCCTCCGCCGCGGCATGGCGACCCTGACCGTCGACGGCCCCGGTCAGTCGGAGAACGCGCCGCGCTTCCCCATCCGCGCCGATTGGGGATCGGTGATCGGTCCCCTGCTCGACGGCTTGCGCGGGCGCAAGGACGTGGACCTGGACCGGGTGGGCCTGATGGGCATCAGCATGGGCGGCATCTACGGCCCGCGCGCCGCCGCGGTGGAGAAGCGGCTCCGCGCGGTCGTCGCGCTCGCCGGCCCGTACGATCTCTCCGAGTGCTGGCCGGCGCTGAACCCGCTCACCCGCGGCGGCTACGTCTTCTACACGAAGTCCCGCGACGAGAACGAAGCCTTCGAGAAAACCAAGATGCTCACCTTGCGAGGCGTGCTCGACAAGGTGACCTGCCCGCTGCTCGTCATCCACGGCGCGCGCGATCGCCTCTTCCCTCCGGAGCAGGCCGAGCGCATCGCCCGCGAGGCCCGCAAGGCGACTTTGCTCATGTACCCGGACGGAAACCACGTCTGCAACAACATCGCCTACAAGTACCGCCCCGCCATGTCCGACTGGCTCCACGACCAACTCCACTAGAACGACTACAGGATCACCGCGGAGAACGCGGAGGAATTCTTCTGTTGGAATCGGGCGTTCGCGCGCGATTGGGGGCACCCGAACAACTCCGCGCCCTCCGCGCCTCCGCGGTAATTCTTAGTCAAATACGAGGGCGGCGCGGCCGGGGATGGAGTTGTCGCGCAGCAACTGGTGGGCAGTCTCCAATTCGTCCAGGCGGAAGGTGCGGGTCACGATGGCCCGGACGCGTTTCTGGTGGAGCAGCTCGAGGGTCTGCGCCAGCTCTGCGAGCGTGACGTAGCGCGAGCCGTGGAGCTCCAGCATCTTGCGCAGCATCAGACCCGGGTCGACGCGGAACGTGGGGTCCTTGCCGAAGACGGCCTTGGGGCGGTTGCCGACGATCACCAGCCGGCCCGCCGGCGCCAGCGAGCGGACGCAGGCCTCCAGCGTCTCCGCCGAGGAGACGAAGTCGATCGCCGCCTCCACGCCGCGGCCGCCGGTGCGCGACAGCGCCTGCTTCGACAGCTCCTCGCCGCGCGCGTCGATCACCTCGTCTGCTCCCGCCGCGCGGAGCATCTCCAGCTTCGCGTCGGTGACGTCGGCGCCGATCACCCAGCCGCCGCACAGCTTGGCCACCTGCACGGCGTGGATTCCCACCCCGCCGCCCGCGCCCACGATGAGCACGCGGTCCCCGGGCCCGATGCGCGCCTCCTCCCGGCAGGCGTGCAGCGGAGTGGCGATGGCGTCCGCCGCGATCGCCGCATCGAGGTACGACACCCCCTCCGGGATCCGGCAGAGGTTGCGCGCGGGAACCACCAGGTATTCCGCGTATCCGCCGTCCGCAGCCATCCCCAGGTAGCCGCCGAACCGTTCGCACAAGGTCTCCCGACCCCCGCGGCAAAAGGAACACGTCCCGCACGTCAGGTAGAAGTGGCAGGCGACGCGGTCGCCGGCGCTCACGCCCTGGACCCCCGGCCCGAGCTCGACGACGTCCCCGGCCACCTCGTGTCCGGGGATGCGCGGGAACGAGGTGACCAGCCCCGGATTGGCGGTCATGATCACCACGGTGAGCCCCACGCCGGTGGCGCGGACGCGGACGCGCACCTCGCCTGGACCGGGCGCCGGGATGGGAACCTCCGTGAGATGGAGCGGGCCCGCCAGCTCCCGCAGCACCATGGCCCTCATCGTGCCCCGCCGGTCCAAGCCTCACCTCTCGAGCTGGAACTCCGCGCGGCGCGCCTCGTCCATCAGCGTCCGCCAGACGTGCTCGCGCAGCTCGGCGAAGCGCGGCGAGGCCAGCGTCTCGCGCGTGCGCGGCCGGGGCAGGTTCACCGGCACGATCTCCGACACCGTGCTCGGCTTGCCCTTGAGCACCACTACCCGGTCGCCCATCAGCACTGCCTCCTCGATGGAGTGGGTGACGAAGATGGTGGACGTCGGCCGCATCTGCCAGATGCGCAGGAGCTCGAACTGCAGGATCTCGCGGGTCTGCGCGTCGACGGCGGCGAACGGCTCGTCCATCAGCAGGACGTCGGGCTCGACGGCGAGGGCGCGCGCCAGGCCGCAGCGCTGCTGCATCCCCCCGGAGAGCTGGTACGGATAGGCGTCCTCGAATCCGCTCAGCCCGACGAGCTGGATGAAGTACGGCACCCGTTCCTGGATCACCGCCTTCGATGCGCCCGAAAGGCGCAGGCCATAGGCCACGTTCCCGAACACGGTCTTCCAGGGAAAGAGGCCGAAGTGCTGGAAGACCATCGCGGCCTTGGGCAGCGGACCGGTGACGCGCTGCCCGTCGACGCGCACCTCGCCCTCGCTCATCGGGATCAGCCCGTCCAGGCAGCGCAGCAGCGTCGTCTTGCCGCAACCGGAAGGACCGACCAGGGCCAGGATCTCGCGATGACCGACGCGCAGGTTGACGTCGCGGAAGACCTGCAGCGCGCCGTAGCTCTTCGACGCACCGGAGACGGTGATGCGCGGCGCCGCCGCGGCGTCGTCGGGCTGCGTGGCTGGCTCGGTGGAGACGCGCATCCGCATGCGTTCAGTCCGCCGGTTGCCGGCGCTTCGCCCAGTATTCCGGCGAGGCCTTGGTCCTGGCCAGCGCGTCGGCCGTCTCGGTGCCCGGCGCCATCGAGGCGGAAGTCCCGGCGAGCACCTGGTGGTGCTCGATGTTCAGCGTCCGCAGCCAGCGCTGCTGACCCATGGTCGTCGCCACGAAGTAGCCCAGCTCGACCAGCTCCGGGTCGGTGAAGTGGCGGTGCAGCCGGTCCCAGAACGCGTCGTCGGTGTCCAGGCCCCAGGTGATCGCCTCGGTGTAGGCCAGCGCCGCCTTCTCGCGCTCGCCGTACCGCTTCGACTTCTCGAAATCGAGCAGATCGCGGTAGTCCTCCTCGAGGAGCCCGGCGTTGGCGGACTTCATCGAGCGTTGGTTGCCGCAGTACTCGCACTTCACCGACCGCGACACGTAGACGCGGCACAGCTCCTTGAGGTTGTGGTCGACGATCCCGTTCTTGAACACGTCGCGCCAGGTGTTCGCGAACGACCAGAAGACCGCCGGGACGTGCGCCCGGATCGCGGAGCTCTCGGGCCTGGGCGTGCCTTCGCGCCTGCAGCGGTCCAGCTCCTCCTTCATCTTCGGATCGGAAATGGTGTCCGGATCGACGTAGCTGATGCGCGGCCTGGCCATGGGTGGCCTCCCCAAGGTACGACGGATGCAAACGATTGCGTGGATCGTATCGGCGCAGGTCCTTCGGGTCAACGGCGGCGTTTGACCGCTCCCGCCTGCTGTGGAATGAAACGCCGTGCAAACGTCGGCCGGACCGCCTCGCGGCTCCGGAGGAGAGGCGGCAATGGCGGACGGCGAAGCGCTGAAGCCCCGATACAACTGGAACCGCCAGATCCCCGCCCCCGGCCATTCGGCGGTCGACTTCGAGGAGCGCGTCAACTTCCGCCGCCTGCACGACTACCGCCTGGCGCGGGCCCGCCAGGCGCTCGCCGCCTCGAAGCTCGGCTCGGTGCTCTGCTTCGACAACAACAACATCCGCTACCTGACCAGCACGGTGATCGGCGAGTGGTCGCGGGACAAGATGTGCCGCTTCGCGCTGCTCACCGGGAACGCCGAGCCGTACCTGTGGGACTTCGGATCGGCGGCGGTCCACCACCGCCTCTACTCGCCGTGGTTGCCCCGGGACCACTGCCTGGCGGGCATGGTCGGGCTGCGCGGGTCGGTGCCGCCGGAGGCGGGGCTGTTCAAGCGGGCGGCCCAAGAGATCCAGTCCATTCTCAAGGAACAGGGCGTCGCCGGGATGCCCATCGGGCTGGACATCGCCGAGCTTCCGCTGGTGTTCGCGCTGCGCGAGGCGGGCCTCGAGGTGCGCGACGGGCAGCAGACCATGCTCGATGCGCGGCAGATCAAGAACGTCGACGAGATCACGCTGCTCAACATGTCGGCCGCGATGGTCGACGGCGTGTACCAGGTCATCGCCGAGCACCTGAAACCGGGCGTGCGCGAGTGCGACATCGTGGCGCTCGCCAACAAGACGCTCTACGAGATGGGTTCGGACGACGTGGAGGGGATCAACGCCATCGCCGGCGAGCGCTGCAGCCCGCACCCGCACAACTTCACCGATCGCCTGATCCGTCCCGGCGACCAGGCGTTCTTCGACATCATCCAGTCGTTCACCGGGTACCGCACCTGCTACTACCGCACCTTCGCCGTCGGCCGCGCCACCCAGCCGCAGAAGGACGCCTACCGCAAGGCGCGCGAGTGGATGGACGCGTCGATCGAAATGGTCAAGCCGGGCGTGACCACGGACAAGATCGCCGCTTGCTGGCCGAAGGCGGAAGAGTTCGGGTTCGCCAACGAGATGGAGGCCTTCGCGCTGCAGTTCGGGCACGGGCTCGGCCTCGCCCTGCACGAGCGCCCGATCATCAGCCGCCTGGTGTCCTTCGACAGACCGATGGAGATCCAGGAGGGCATGGTGTTCGCGCTCGAGACGTATTGCCCGGCGACGGATGGACATTCCGCGGCGCGAATCGAGGAGGAAATCGTGGTGACGAAGGACGGCCACCGCGTGATCACCTTGTTCCCGGCCGAGGAGCTGTTCATCACCAACCCGTACTAAGCTGCGCAGCGCCGCCGGATGCGGCGGCGGCTGGGAGAACACCTTGAGCAACAGCCCCAGGACCGCGCCCGCGGGCGCAAGCAGCGGGCCCCGGCTCGACCAGGCGACGCGTCTCGCCCTCTTCCGTTCGCAGCTCGAGATCCGGCTGCTCGAGAAACGCGCCTACGACCTGTTCCTGCAGAACTTCGTCAAGGGGACCAGCCACCTCTCGCTGGGGCAGGAGGCGGTGGCCGCCGGGTTCGCGGTCGCCATGCGCGGCGACGACTACACCTTCTGCACGTACCGCGGTCACGCGCACACGCTGGCCCGCGGTGCCCCGATGGTCGGCGTCCTCGGCGAGCTGATGGGTCGCAAGTGCGGGCTGATGGAGGGCAAGGGCGGCTCGATGCACCTGACCAGCGTGCGGCACGGCGCGATGGGCTCGTACGCGATCGTCGGAGCGCACCTCCCGGTTGCCGCGGGCGCGGCCTGGTCGGCGCAGGTCCGCGGCACCGACCAGGTCGCGGTCTGCTTCTTCGGCGACGGCGCCACCAACATCGGCGCGTTCCACGAGGCGCTGAACTTCGCGGTGGTCTGGAAGCTTCCCGTGGTGTTCGTCTGCGAGAACAACCAGTACATGGAGTACACCCCGATCCGCAGCGTGACCGCGGTCGAGCACCCCGCGGCCGACCGCGCCAGCGCGTACGGCCTGGATCGGCTGGTGGTGGACGGCAACGACGCCGACGCGGTGTACGCCGCGGCCGCGGCGGCGATCGGCAAGGCGCGCTCGGGTGAAGGCCCTTCCCTGATCGAGGCGATGACGTACCGGTACAGCGGGCACTCGCGCGCCGACCCGGCCAAGTACCGGCCCGCGGGCGAGCTGGAAGAGTGGATGAAGCGCGATCCGATCGCGCTCTACCGCGCCAGGCTGCTCGAGCTGGGCTTGCCCGAGGGCGCGCTGCGGGAGATGGAGGGCGCGGTGCAACGCGCGGTCGATGAAGCGACCGAGGCCGCCAAGGCATCGCCGCCAGCGACTGTCGACGTCATCGACCGCGACGTCTGGGCGGACGGAGGCTCGTCGTGGCGGAACTGACCTACCGCGACGCGGTGGCGGCCGGGATCGCGCAGGAGATGGAGCGCGACGAGCGCGTCATCTTCCTCGGCGAGGACATCGCCGCGGCGGGGGGCGTATTCAAGGCCACCGTCGGCCTCCTGGAGCGGTTCGGTCCCAAGCGCGTCCGCGACACGCCCATCTCCGAGCAGGCGATCATCGGCGCCGCGATGGGTGCCGCGATGACGGGGCTGCGGCCCATCGCGGAGATCATGTTCTCCGATTTCCTCGCTGTCTGCTGGGACATGGTGGCGAACGAGATCGCCAAGGCGCGCTACATGTCCGCCGGCCAGATGACGCTCCCCTTGGTGATCCGGACCGCGAACGGCGCCGGAGCGCGGTTCGGCGCCCAGCACTCCCAGAGCGTGGAGAACTGGGCCATGTCGGTGCCCGGGCTCAAGGTGGTCGCACCGTCGAATCCCGCCGACGTGAAGGGCCTGTTGGCCGCGGCGATCCGCGACCCGGACCCGGTCATCTTCTTCGAGCACAAGGCGCTGTACGCCACCAAGGGTCAGGTCCCGGACGGCGAGCACGTCGACCGGCTGGGCACCGCCAAAGTGTTGCGCGACGGTGCAGACGTCACCGTCCTGGCGCTGGCGGCGATGGTGCCGCGCGCGCTGGAGGCGGCCGAGCGGCTGCAGCGAGAGGACGGCATCTCGGCGACGGTCGTCGACCTGCGCTCGCTGGTCCCGCTGGACACGAAGACCATCCTCGCCGAGACGGTCAAGACGGGACGCCTCTACACGGTGGAGGAGAACCCGCGCCTGTGCGGGTGGGGAGCGGAGATCGCCTCCATTGCCGCCGAGGAGTGCTTCTACGATCTGGACGGACCCATCGTCCGCATCACCACCCCGCACGTGCCGCTGCCCGCCGCCGACGCGCTCGAGGACGCGACGATCCCGTCCGTGCAGCGGATCGTGGAGACCATCCGGAGGACGGCCGGCTGATGGACGTGGTCATGCCGCAGCTCGGCGAGACGGTGAAGGAGGGCACCGTCACCGTCTGGCGCAAGAAGGTGGGCGAGCGGGTCGAGGCGAACGAGCCGCTGTTCGAGGTGAGCACCGACAAGGTGGAGACGGAGATCCCCGCTCCGGTGTCGGGCGTGGTGAGCGCCATCCTGGTCGCGGAGGGGAGCACGGTCCAGGTTGGCGTGGCGCTCGCCGTGATCGAAGAGGAAGGAAAGCCGCTTGCGCGCGCCGCCCCGGCCAGCGGGCCACCCAACCCGGTCGCGGCCACCCCGGAAGCGCGACGGCCACCGCGGCCGGCAACCGCACCCGCGCACGAAGGCGGGCCGCCGCTCTCGCCTGTCGTCCGGCGGCTGCTCGCGGAGCACGAGGTCGATGCATCGGCGATCGCGGGCAGCGGAGCGGGCGGGAGGATCACCCGCGATGACGTGCTGGCGTACGTCGAGGGGCGGAAGGGCAGTCTCAGCCCGCAGGCCGTCGAGCGGGTCCCGCTGAACCGGATCCGCAAGCGCACGGCCGAGCAGATGGCGCTCTCCTGGCGGACCATTCCACACGTCTTGCAGGCGGTGGAGGTGGACTTCCAGTCGGTCGATCGCGCGCGGCTCGCCCGGGCCGAGTCCTGGAAGGCGGAGGAAGGCTGGGCGCTCACCTATCTGCCGTTCGTGGCTTTCGCGGTCTGCCAGGCGCTCTCGGACTTTCCCGCCGTGAACGCGAGCTTCGACGGCGACGCGCTGGTCCTCCACAGGCGGATCAACCTGGGCATCGCGGTGGACCTGGGCGGAGAGGGCTTGATCGTACCCGTCGTGAAGGACGCGGCGGGGAAGTCGCTGCCGGACCTTGCCCGCGACATCTACTCAGTATCTGAGAAAGCGCGGGCGGGCCGCCTCGCGCCGGACGACGTGACGCAAGCGACCTACACGCTGTCGAACTCGGGAAGCTTCGGCACCTTGCTCACGGCGCCGATCATCAATCCGCCGCAGGTGGCCATCCTTTCCACCGACGCAGTGACGAACAAGCCCGTCGCGGACGGCAACGGCCTCGCCATCCATCCTGTTGGCGTCCTGGCCCAGTCGTTCGACCACCGCGCCTTCGACGGCGCCTACTCGGCGGCGTTCCTGCGGAAGGTCAAGCAGACCCTCGAAGGGCGGGACTGGGCCGCCGATCTCACTCGCGGCCCCTAGGGCGGCGGTGCGCTTTTCACGGCGCGGATCGCACGGCACGTACCCTGGCCGTCCCGCGCCCGCCGCGTCCTGCGGCATCGAGGGTCGCGGTCGATCCTCGCACGACCAGCTCCGGGCGGAGCGTCAGGTGCTCGACGGGAGCCTGGCGGTCGTGCACGCGCGCGAGCAGCGTACGCGCCGCCTCCGCGCCCATCCGGTAATGCGGGATTCGCACGGTGGTGAGCGGCGGCTGCAGCTTGTCCAGGAACGGCATGTCGTTGAACCCGGTGACCGCGACGTCTTCGGGCACCCGCAACCCGAGCTCGCGGGCCGCGTCGTAGCAGCCGAGCGCGAGCAGGTCGTTGGCGGCGACCACCGCCGTGAAGCTGCGGTCCCTTCGCCACAGCTCGAGGAACGCGCGCCTGCCCTCCTGCTCGCTGAACGCCGCGCACAGCACCACCCGGCGCGATTCGCCACGCAGGCCCGACGCCTTCATCTCCGAGAGGAATGCGCGGTGGCGAGCGTGCCCGGTGGAGAGGGTCTGCGGACCGGCAAGATGGGCGATGCGCGTGTGCCTGCGGTCGATCAGGTGGCGCACCAGGAGCTGGATGCCAAACGCGTCGTCGTTGACCACCGAAGAGACAGCGCCGCTGTCCACGCTCCGGTTGATCAGCACCGCGGGCACTTCCTCCGCGATGCAGCGTTCGACCACCGGGTCGCGCCGCCGCGCGGTGGCCAGGATGAGGCCGTCCACCCGGCGGGCGAACATGTTCTCCACGATGACCCGCTCCCGCTCGGCGTCGTTGTCCGTGTTCGCCAGGATGGCCGTGTAGCCCGCCTCCGCGAGCGCATCCTCGACGCCGCGGATGATGGGCGGAAACACCGGATTGGTGATGTCCGGCACCAGCATGCCGACGGTGCGCGAGCGGTTCGTCTTCAAGCTGTAGGCGATCGGGTTCAGGCGGTAGCCGAGCACCGCGGCCGCGCGGGCGACGCGGCGGGCGATCTCCTTGGTGAGGAGGCCACTCGTGGCCGGATTCAGCGCCCGTGACACGGTCGACGGATGCACGCCCACGCGCCGGGCTACGTCGCGCAGGGTGACGCGGGGACGGGCCATGGCCCTCTATAGCATCGGCTGACGCTTGCCCGGAGGGCGACCCTCGGCTATGACCCGCCCCCTCGGCTGCAATCGTTTGCGAGAGGTCACCGGAATGGCACAGACAGAATTGCGTAAGCACAAGCTTGGCTGGATCGGAACCGGCCGCATGGGATTTCCCATGGCTGGCAGGCTGCTCCAGAAGGGCGCCGACGTGACCGTGTACAACCGCACCCGCGCCAAGGCGGAACCGCTGGTCTCCGCTGGTGGACGGCTGGTCGATTCGCCCGCCGCCCTCGCGGACCGCGACATCGTGTTCACCATGGTTTCCACCTCGGACGACCTGCTCGAGGTCGCGCTCGGCCCGCAGGGCGTGCTGTCGCGGCCCGGCCGCGCGCCCAGGATCATGGTCGATTGCTCCACGGTCTCGCAGGAAGCTTCCGGCAATGTGCGCGCCGCTGCCGCTGCCGCGGGGTGCGCCCTGCTCGCGGCGCCCGTCAGCGGCAACGGCAAGGTGGTCAAGGCGGGGCGTCTCAGCCTGGTCGTCTCGGGCAGCCGCGCCGCGTACGACGAGGCGCTGCCCTACCTCGAGGCGCTGGGCGAAGGCGTGAGCTACGTCGGCGAGGGCGAGCTCGCCCGCATCGTGAAGATCTGCCACAACGTCTTCCTCGGGGTGGTCACGCAATCGCTGGCGGAGATCACGGTGCTGGCGGAGAAGGCCGGCGCGCCCCGCCACGCCTTCCTCGATTTCATCAACAAGAGCGTGATGGGCTCCACCTTCACCCGTTACAAGACGCCCGCCTTCGTGAACCTCGACTTCACGCCCACCTTCACTCCCGTGCTGCTCCGCAAGGACCTCGACCTGGGCCTCGCGGCGGCGCGCAAGCACGACGTGCCGATGCCGGTGGCGGCGCTGGTGCGGGAGATCGTGCAGTCGCTCATCGGCACCGGCGCGGCGGACCGCGACTTCGCGACGCTGCTGGAGCTGGAAGCCAAAGCGGCGCAACTTCCGCTGCGCCCCGAGGGTGTGCCGGTGAGCGACGGTCTGGAGGAGAAGCGAGTGCCGTCCCCGCGAGCCGGGGCAGCCTGAGCCCCAGGGCGGCTGACGTCCGCGCCACCAAAAGCAGAGCGCCGCCCAATACGGCGGCGGCTATCCGCCGCCGACGCCCGGAGCCGGCGTGGTGATCGGCGACTCCTTCATGAATTGGGTCGCCCCCGTACGGTGCAGCGTGGAGTAGCCGACCTCGTACGTCTCCACCCTCGGCGTTCCTTCGATGAGGGTCTCGAGCATCCGGAGCACCTGCGGATACGTCGAGCGGGCGTAATTCTCGGCGTCCTCCCTCGAGTCCCAGATGCTGATGGTCACCACGTCGGGTCCGCCAGCCGTGATGAGCAGCAATTCGTCCTGGAACCCCGGCTCCTCCCGCAGGGTCGGAACGATCTTCCGTTCGAGCACCTTGGAGAATTCGGGCGCGGCGTTCGTCTTCAGCGTCAGGTACACGATGCGGGTGAACATGTTGTCCCTCTGCGTAGGCCGGGAAGGTATCCCGCGCGGCCCGGGCGTGCGAGGCCCACCCACCCAGGAAAGCGCCCGCCCGTCCGCTGCAGGGGCGTAGCAGACCGGAACGCGGCGGGGGTGCGCTACACCCCGCCGCGCAGGGACCAGGTCCTGCGCCGCATGCAAGACTGAACTCCGCCCAAGGTATCTTCCCAACGCCTTTTCCATGCGCTAGGCGATCGGTGTCTCCCCCACCCCGGGAGCAGGCGGAGCGAAGGTTGCCCCGCGGGGTGTCGAGAATGGCGCCGAACGGAGTCGTCCTTCATCCAGCATGGCCGGCGCGCCGCGCGTCGCCACGCCGTCACGTCCGCAGGAGCGCCGAGGCGTTGCTGGAAGGAATCGAGACGCTCCAGCGCGCGACGAAGCTGTCCGAGCTGACGGAGCGCGCGGCCTTGGAGGCGCTGCCCCTGACCGGGGCGGCGGCCGCCGTCGTCTACCTGGAGGTTCCGGAAGCGAGACCTTACCTCGCGGTCTCAGGGGCGATCGATCGACCGGCGGCCGACGCGCGCGCCGGGCTGGTACGGGAGCTCCTTCCCGGTGGACCGGCGGCTCCCTACCTCCTCCTCGGCAACGGTGGCACGATGCTGGTCGCTCGCTTCTGCGCCGGAGCGGTCCGCGGCGTCGTCCTGGCCGAGCGCCGAAGCACCGGCTTCGAGGACGCCGACGGCTGGGTGCTCACGGCGTTTGCGGGCCACCTCGGCGCGGCCGCCGCGGTTCTCTCCACTCCCGAGCGGCTCCGGCAGGCGAGGCGCCTCCGCGGTGGGCCGGCGGACGCGGTGGCCAGGGTCAGCGCCCCGCGGGCCGAGGAAGGCCGATCAGCCCGCCCGGTGAGCGCGGATCCATTGTTCGGCCTTGCGGACGTCATCGGGCGCAGCACGGCAACCGCTGCCGTCCGCGAGCTCGCGGGCATCGCCGCGCCGAGCAGCTCGAGCCTGCTGATCGAAGGCGAATCGGGCGTCGGCAAGGAAGTCCTGGCGCAAGGAGTCCACAGCGGAGGCCCGAGGCGCGAACGTCCGTTCATCGCGGTCCACTGCGCAGCGATCCCTCGCGAGCTGCTCGAGAGCGAGCTCTTCGGCTACGAACCCGGGGCGTTCACCGGCGCCAGCCCGCACGGCCACGCAGGAAAGTTCGAGATGGCCGAGGGAGGCACGCTCCTCCTCGACGACATCGTCGAGCTTCCGCTCGACATGCAGGCGAAGCTCCTCCGCGCCCTGCAGGAGCGCGCCGTGACGCGCCTCGGGGGAAGCCGGCCGCGCCCGGTGAATGCCCGCATCGTCGCGACGGCGAACCGCCCGCTCCGCGCAGCGGCGGACTCGGGGGCGTTCCGCCCCGACCTCTTCTATCGACTGAACGTGCTCCACATCGTCATCCCGCCGCTGCGCGAACGGCCGGAGGACATCGGACCGCTCGCGGAGCATTTCCTGCACAGGTACGCGGCCGCGAAAGGCCGCAGGCTCCGCACCATCGGCGCGCAAGCACTGCGCTCGCTGGAGCTGTACTCATGGCCCGGCAATGTGCGGGAGCTGGAGCACTGGATCGAACGGGAGATCCACTTCGCGCCGCCCGAGGCGACGTGCCTCGAGCGGCTCACGCGCGAGCCCGCGCCGGTCGAGCACCAGCGCCCGGCGCCGGTGATACGCCCCCTCCGCGAAGTCGAGCGCGAGATCTACGCGGCGGCGATCGCGGAAGCCGCGGGCGACTTGACCCGCGCCGCGCGCGAGCTGGGCGTCTCCCGGGGGAAGCTCTATCGCAAGCTCGAGATGTACGGGCTGTCCCACCGCTGACTGCAGACGTTCGGCTCGCGTCGCCCCACGACGCGACGGCTGCGTACCGGAACGGGACGGTGCTCGGACCTTGGTGCCGCCTGGCGAAATCGTGCAGATCCGCGGCCCGTGGTCCCTCGGCGGCGCCCGAGCCTGGCACGTCCGATGCTCGGGCTTCTTCACGTAAAGAGAGAGGAGGAACCCCGTGTACCTTCCTCGGAACGCGTCGAAAGCCCGGGTGCGGGAAGCGGAGAATGCGCGGAGGAACCGCGCGGAGATCGTGAAGGCGCTCTCCCACGGACAGGTCTCGCGACGGGACCTGATCAGGATGGGGCTCATGTCGGCGGCCGGGACCTTGGTCCTGACCAACGGCTTGAGCCCGTTCGCGAAGAGCGCGTACGCGTCGATCCCCACCGGAGCGCCGCGGAGTCCGCTCTTCGGCGTCCAGGCCTTCACCCAACCCATGCCCCGCTTCGACGTGCTGCCGCGAAAGCCGGTCTCGGCGCTGAGTCCCGCGCCGACGGCACAGGCCAACACCACCCAGCAGCCTTTGAATCCGGCGTTGGAGGGCGTGAGACCAGGCGATACCGGTCCCATCGAGGGGCGCCCGCCAGGACCGATCTGGGCCCACCAGGAGTTCACCCGGTTTCCCCCCGCGATCTCCATCGAGGCCACGCAAGAAGGGGCCAAGGTCAACACTGCCTACAATCCCGGCGTCGCATCGGCCTTCAACTCCGGCATCAACGCGGCGGCTCCCATTCGTCCCACGTTCCACCCAGGCCTGCCCGACCAGGGAGCTCTGGCGTTGTGGACCTTCAACGGCACGGTGCCGCCCAAGCTGATGCAGGTCCGCTACGGCGAGCCCGTGCTCTTCCGGCACCGGAACATGCTGCCGTTCGACGTCCGCCAGAACGGCGGCTTCGGACGGCACACGATCTCCATCCACGAGCACAACGGGCACCACGGGGCGGAGAACGACGGCTTCACCGGGGCCTTCTTCTTCCCGGGCCAGTTCTACGACTACCACTACCCGATCGTTCTCGGTGGGTGGAGGACCATCAACAGCGCCGCCACGGATCCCCGCGCCGGCGGCCCCGCCGACAACGGCGGAATCAACAAGGTGGCCGGCGACTGGCGTGAAACCATGAGCAGCCACTGGTTCCACGACCACATGTTCAGCTTCACCTCGCAGAACGTCTACAAGGGCATGGCGGGGATGTTCAACATCTACAGCGCGCTCGACCGCGGCAGCGAAGCACTCAACGACGGCGTCAACCTCCGCCTTCCCAGCGGCACCGCGAAGACGTTCGGCAATCTCGAGTACGACGTGAATCTCATGCTGGCGGACAAGGCCTGGGACGCCAACGGGCAGCTCTTCTTCGACATCTTCAACACCGACGGCTTCCTGGGCGACGTGATGACGGTGAACCTCGCCTACAAGCCGTTCTTCGAGGTCGAGCGGCGCAAGTATCGTTTCCGCATCCTGAACGGGGCGGTGGCGCGGTTCTTCAAGATCGCGCTGAGCGACGCCTCGCCGATGATCTTCATCGCCAACGACGGCAACCTGATGCCGAGCCCGGTGGTCTTGACCGAGCTCGACGAGCAGGGCATCGCGGAGCGCTACGACATCGTCATCGACTTCTCCCGCTACAGCATCGGGAGCAAGGTCTGGATGGTGAACCTGGCCGAGCACGAGGACGGCACGATGCCGTCGAGGGACCTCTCCATCACCGAGGCGCTCTCGGGCACCTCGCCCGATCCTTGCGTGGGGAAGTTCCTCGAGTTCCGCATCGTCCGGAATCCGGCCCAGGCAGATGCGAGCCAGGTGCCTGCCACGATGATCCCGAACCCGGACCTGTCCGCGGTTCCGGTGGCGCGGAACCGCACCTTCGTCTTCGGAGACGGCGCAAACCAGACGACCAACAACCCCGTCACCACGTTCCGCGGACCCTGGGGGATCGGGACGAACGGTGGCGAGGTGCTTGCCGCGGACTTCGGACGGATCTCGGCGGCGCCGAGGTTCGGCACCCGCGAGACCTGGACCCTGGTGAACGACGGCGGCGCCTGGGACCACCCGATCCACATCCATTTCGAGGAAGGGCAGATCCTCGCCCGCAACGGTAGCGTGAGCCAGGTGCCGGCGTGGGAGAAGGGCCGCAAGGACGTCTACCGGCTCCGCCCGGACGGAAGCGTCACCATCACCATGCAGTTCCGGGACTTCGGCGGGATGTTCATGGAGCACTGCCACAACACCACCCACGAGGACAACGCGATGCTGCTCCGGTGGGAGATCGACGACGGTGGCGCTCCGTTCCTGAGGCCGCTGCCGACGCCCATCCCGACACCGCAGGGCGTGACGTTCATTCCGCCGGACGACATCCTCCCGTCGGCTTTCTGAGGACAGGAAAGGAGCGAAACATGAAGGCGCATCGACGGTCGTCCACTCCTGTCGTCCTCTCGATCCTCGCGGGCATCCTGGCGGGCGTGCCATCCACCGGCATCGCCGGCACGCCCACCACGCTGGTGATCCCGGTGGCCGGCACCGTGGACGATGTCCCGGAGAGCATCTCCCTCTCTGGCGTGGCGCGCATCACGAGCACCCCCGTGGTCCAGCGGATTCCCGGCCGGCCTCGCGTGGTCCTTTCCATCGATCTCCGCGACGTCTCCGGCCAGGGGCTCTCGACCGGGACGACGTACGTCTCCACCGGCGAGGCGTACCTGACCAGGCTGCTGGTGCTCTCCGATCTGGTCGAGGTCACCTTCGCTCTCGTTCCGAGCGGGCCCGACGGAATCCTTTCGGCGCGAACGGCGCTCGCGAGCCTCAGGCTCAGCTTCGACCTCACCTCCGGAGGGCTCACCGCGGCGAGCGGTACGCTGTCCGCTTTCCGCCCGCCAGGCTGACCAGGGCGGAACCGATGGCAACCAACGGCCGCCCGAAGATCGCCGCCTGGGCAATGCTGGCCGGCGGGATGGCGCTGCTGGACGCCGGCCGTGCGACGGCTGGGAACGCGGGGCCGTGGGGAGCTGATTACTTTCCCAACCTTCCGCTGATCACGCAGGACGGAAAGGTCGTTCGCTTGTACGACGACCTGCTCAAGGGGAAGTCGGTCGCGATCAACCTGATCTACACCACCTGCAGCGCCAGCTGTCCGCTGGAGACCGCGCGGCTCGTCCAGGTGCAACGGATCCTGGGCGACCGGGTGGGGAAGGACATCTTCTTCTACTCGATCAGCATCGACCCGAAGCGGGACACGCCCGAAGTGCTGAAGGCGTACATGCAGAGGTACCACGTCGGACCGGGCTGGCTCTTCCTCACCGGCAAGGAGGAGGACATCAAGCTCATCAGCAAGAAGCTCGGCCTGTCGTCCATCACCGACGCGGCCACACGTGACGGCCACATGCCCAGTCTGATGATCGGCAACGAGCCGGCCGGCCAGTGGATGCGGAACTCCGCCGTGGACAACCCGCGGTTCCTCGCCATCACGATCGGAAATTTCCTGGGCTGGAAGGCCCGTGAGCCCGCCAGGAGCTACGCAGACCTCCGCGAGCTGCCCGAGGTGGATCGGGGGCAGTACCTCTTCAAGACGCGATGTGCGGCCTGCCACACGATCGGCAAGGGCGATGGAATCGGGCCAGATCTGATGAGCGTCACCACCCGGCGGGACCATTGCTGGGTGGCGCGCTACATCGCGGAGCCGGATCGCGTGCTCGCCGAGGGCGACCCGATCGCGACCGAGCTGTTCGCGAAGTACAAGAATGTACGGATGCCCAACCTGAATCTGGGCCCGGAAGACGTGGCCGTCCTGCTCTCGCACATCCAGGCCCAGAGTCGAACTTCGGCTCAGCCGGCGACGAGCGTGTCCGTGTCGGCCCCGTAGGTCTCGCCCTTGCGCGCCATCCGCGCTCGCCCACCCAGGTCGCGCGCTCATCTCGTGCAATGTCCGCTCAAGCGCGTCGGGATGGTTTCGGCGCAAGAGCCTCCGGCAGTTCGCGACCTTGTTGCGGACAAAACGGCGCGCCAGCCGCAGCGCGGCATCGCGGTCCTCGGCTGCACGAAACTGGCTCGCCGCAGCTCGACGGTCGAGGTTGAGATCCTCGTGCCGTCAGGCGACTCCGACGAGCCGCCCCAGCGCCGCGCTGTCCGCCAGCAGCGCCGCACTGGGGCCGCGGTGCACCACTCGGCCGCGTTCCAGCACCAGCGCGTCCGACGTGAGCCCCAGCGCCAGCCGGGCGTGCTGCTCGACCAGGATGAGCGCCATCCGGGTCTGGCCGACCATGCGGCGGATGAGGGAGGCCAGCTCCTGCACCACGACCGGAGCCAGGCCTTCCATCGGTTCGTCGAGGAGCAGCAGGGTGGGGTTCACCATCAGGGCGCGGCCGATGGCGAGCATCTGCTGCTCGCCGCCGGAGAGCTGGTTGCCGAGGTGGTCGCGGCGCTGCGCCAGGCGCGGGAACAATTCATAGACCCGTTGCAGCGTCCATTCGCCGGGACGCGCCACCACCTCGAGGTGCTCCTCCACCGTGAGCGAGGGGAAGACGCAGCGCTCCTGGGGCACCCAGCCGAGGCCGGCCTGCGCGCGCAGATGCGTGGGGACGATCGTCAGATCGGTGCCGCGCCACGAAACTCTCCCCCTGCGGAGCCGGGTGATCCCCATCAACGTGAGCAGCAGCGTCGTCTTCCCCATTCCGTTGCGTCCCAGGAGCGCCAGGCTGCCACCCTCCTCGAGCGTGAAGGAGACGTCCTCCAGCACGACCGAGTCGCCGTACCCCGCGACCACGCCATCCACGGCCAGGAGGTCAGCCATGGCTGCCCTCTCCGAGATAGACCTCGCGCACGCGCGCGTCCGCCGCGATCTCCTGCGGCGTGCCCTCCACCAGGATGGACCCCTCGACCAGCACCGTGATCCGCTCGGCGAAGCGGAAGACGAGGTTCATGTCGTGCTCGATGAAGAGGATGGTCACGTCCCGCGGCAGGGAGGCGAGCACGCCGAAGACCTCGGCGCTCTCGCTGACCGGGATGCCGGCGGCCGGCTCGTCCAGGAGGAGCACGCGAGGCCGGCTGGCGAGCGCGACCGCGATCTCCAGGAGCCGCTGCTTGCCGTACGGCAGGCTGCGGGTCGGCACGTCGGCTTCCGCCTCGAGCTGGAGGTCGCGCACGACGCGGCGCGCCTCGTCGATCTCCGCCGCATGCCGGGCAACCGGCCGCCACCAGGACGCGCCCAGACCCTTCCGCTCGCAGATCGCCAGCAGCACGGACTCGAGCACGGTGAGCCCGGGGAACAGGGTGGTGATCTGGAACGTGCGCGTCATGCCGCGCTTCACCCGCAGGTGCTGCGGCAGGTGGGTGATGCGGTCGCCGTCGAGGAACACGTTCCCCGCCTGGGGTGGCACCGTTCCGGTGAGGAGGTTGACCAGCGTCGTCTTGCCCGCGCCGTTCGGTCCGATCAGCGCGTGCCGTGCGCCGGCCTGCAGCGCAAACGAGACTTCCTTCACGGCCTGCAGGGCGCCCCAGCTCCGCGACAATCCTTCCGTGCGCAACACGGCGCTCACCGGGCGGCCCTGCCGAGGATCCGCTCGCGCGCCAAGCCGATCGCTCCGACCACCCCTCCGCGCGCGACGAAGACCATGGCGACCAGGAGCAACCCGAGCCAGAACTGCCAGTAGACGGGGTTCATGCTGGAGAGCTGGTTCTGCGCGACCATGAAGAGCGCGGCGCCGATCAAACCGCCGTACAGCCACCCCGCCCCGCCGAGCACCAGCATGACGAGGAGATCCGCCGAGCGCGCAAAGCCGAGCACCTCCAGCCCGACGAATTGCGTCGTCTGCGCGAGGAGCGCGCCGGCGATCCCGGCGATCGCGCCCGACACGCTGTAGATCGCGATCAGGCGGCGGCGCACCGGCGAGCCGAGCGCCGGCATGCGGCGGGCTCCGTCGCGGATCCCGCGCAGCGAGAGCCCGAACGGCGACCGGACGATGCGGCGGCAGACGAGGAACACCGCGAACAGGACCGCGAAACTGTAGACGTATGCGGTCCTTCCCGCCAGATCGAACGGGAACACGCCGAGCAGGTCGCGCACCGCCATGTCCGAGAGCCCGTCCACTCCACCGGTCACCCGAGCCGCCTGATTGGCGGCCTCGTAGAGCATCAGGCCGATGCCGAGGGTCACCATGAGCCGCGTCAGGTCGCCCCCGCGCACGGCGATGAAGCTCGTCGCCCAGGCGATCGCCGCTCCGGCGACTGCCGCGGCGGCGAGTCCGCTCAGCGGCTCGCCCCAGCCGTGCCGCGCCAGAAGGCCTGCGGTGTAGGCGCCGGCGCCGAACATCGCCGCGTGCCCGAGCGAGACGATGCCGGCGTAGCCGAGGATCAGGTCCAGCGAGAGCGCGAACAGCCCCGTGATGAGCACCTGCGATCCGAGCACCAGGTGCCCCGGGAAGACGAACGGCGCGGCGGCCAGCGCGACCCAGAAGGCGACCTCGGCCGGATGCCACCGGGCGTCCGGCAGGCGCACGGCGGCGAAGCCGCTCATCGCGCGCCCCGCCGCAGCCCGCCCGGGAAGAGCAGCAGCAGCACCACCATCAGCGCGTAGATGACGAAGGCGCCTGCCGCAGGCACGTAGTACTTGCCCGACACGTCGAACAGCCCGAGCAGCAGGGAGGCGGCCAGCGTGCCGGCGATCGATCCCGCCCCGCCGACCACGACGACGAGCAGGAAGTACACCAGGTACTTGAGCGGGAAGGTCGGGTCGAGCCCGAGGACGTCGATCGCCAGCGCGCCGCCCAGACCGGCAAGCCCCGATCCGAGCGCGAAGGTGACGCTGAAGACCCGCGTGACGTCGATGCCCAACCCGGCCGAGGCCTGGGCGTCGTCGACCGACGCGCGGAGCCGCGCGCCGAACCGCGTCCTGCGCACGAGCAGCACCAGCGCGGCCGTGATGGTCGCGACGAGCGCGACCAAAAAGAGCCGATAAATCCCCAGGTCGACGCCCAGGACCCGCACCTGGCCCAGGAGAAACCCCGGCAGATGCATCGGCTGCTGCCCCGAGCCCCACACGTAGGTCGCGCCGGCGACGGACATCAGCGTCAAGCCGAGCGAGAACAGCACCTGGTCGAGCGGTCCGCGCCGGTACAGCCGCCGGTAGAGCGCCCGCTCGAGCACGGCGCCCGCGGCCGCCGCCGCGAGGAAGGCCAGCGGCAGCGTCGCCAGGAACGGCACGCCGAGGCGCGCCATCCCCACCACGCAGACGTACCCTCCCAGCATCGCGAACGCGCCGTGCGCCAGGTTGATGAACCTCATCAGGCCCATGGTGACCGACAGGCCGATGCTCATCAGGAAGAGCAGGCTTCCGTAGGCGACGCCGTCGAAGAGCACGCCGGGCAGGCTGGTGAACATCAGGGAGCCGTCTTGCCCGGATCCTTCACGTTGGGGAACTTGTCGAACTCCACATTGTAGAGCCCGCCTTGGAGCCGCTCGACGCGGCGCACGTACACCGATTGCACGATGTCCCGCGTCTCCGGGTCGATGTAGATCGTGCCGCGGGGGCTCTCCAGCCGCAGGCCCTTGATCACCTGCATCGCACGGTCGGCATCCATCTTCCCGTCCAGCGACTTCACTACCTGGTAGATGGCGGCCATTCCGTCGTACCCCGCGACCGCCATGAAGTTGGGGCGCGTTCCCTCGCCGTTCGCCTCCGCGTACGCCTTGCGGAAGGCCTCGTTCTCCTTCGAGTCGTGCGCGGCCGAGTAGTGGTGGGTGGTGATGATGCCGATCGTGGCGTCCCCCATCGCTTCCAACACGTCGTCGTCGACCACGTCGCCCGGCCCGATCAGCTTGATGCCGGCCTTCTGCAGACCGCGCTCGGTGAATGCCTTCACGAAGGCGATGCCCTGCTCTCCGGCGGGAACGAAGATGAACACCGCATCGGGCTTGGCGTCCTTGGCCCGCTGCACGAACGGGGCGAAGTCCGGGTTCCGCAGCGGCACGCGCACCGACCCGACCACCTGGCCGCCGTGCGACGAGAAGGCCTTGAGGAAGGCGTTCTCCGCGTCGATCCCGGGCGCGTAGTCGGAGACGATGGTGAACACCTTCTTGATGGCGTTCTTCGCGCTCCACAGCGCGATGGGCTCGGTGACCTGCGGGAGCGTCATCGAGAAGCGCGCGATGTACGGCGACTTGGTGGTGATGACCGAGGAAGCCGCGTTCATGATGATCATCGGCGTCTTCGCCTGCGTGGCGAGCGGCGCCACGGCCAGCGCGTTCGGCGTCAGGCCGAAGCCGGCGATGAAGTCCACCTTGTCGTGCGTGATCAGGTCCTGCGCGAGGCGCTTGGCGATCTCGGGCGAAGGCCCGGTGGTGTCCTTCAGCACCAGCTCCACCTTCTTGCCGGCCACGGTGTCGCCGTGCTGCTTCATGTACGCCTTGATCCCGTTCTGGATCTGCTTGCCGTATCCGGCGAAAGGTCCGGAGAACTCCGCGACCAGGCCCACCTTGATGGTGCCCTCGGCGCGCGCGGGCGCGGCGAAGAGCAATGCCGCTCCGGCGATGACCGCGGCAGTCGCATTGACCAGGTTCATGCTCGGCCTCGCAGTCGCCGCCGTTCGGGCGGCGGTGTGTGTTTAAAAATCGAAGAAAGCAGTCTCGCCTTTGCCCTGCAGGACGACGTCGAACCGGTATGCCGCCGCGGCGTCCTGCCGGAGCGCCAGCAGCGTACGGCGCGCCGCCGGATCGGCGATCCCGCTCAGCACAGGGTCGCGGTCGTTCGACGGCTCGTCGGCGAAGTAGATCCGGGTGACCAGCTGCTTGAGCAATCCGCGCGCGAAGACGGTCAGGTTGACGTGCGGGGCCTGCAGCGCGCCGCCCCGCCCCGGCACGCGCCCCGGGCGGACGGTCACGAAGCGGTACCGGCCCCCCTCGTCGCTCATCGCCCTCCCGAATCCGTGGAAACCGGGATCCGCTGGCCTCCCGTCCTCGGGATGGTCGTAGCGGCCATCGGCGTCGGCCTGCCAGATCTCCCGGACGGCATCGTCGACCGGCGCGCCGTCGCCGTCGAGCACGCGGCCTTCGATCGCGATCTTGTCCCCGCGCGGGCCGTCCCGGGTGAGGTCGCTCCACTCCGGCCGGTCGAGGCCCAGGCGGAAGAAGGGGCCCACCGTCTGCGAGGGGGTCGCGCCATCGCTGCTCATCGGCGGCCCTCGAACGGCGTCGACTCCCGGCCGCGCAGCACCACGTCGAAGCGGTACCCGAGCGCGTACTCGGCCTGGCTCAGGGCCGGGTCGTACGCCGAGACGAGCCGCCGGCGCGCGGCCTCGTCGGGCACGCTGTTGTAGATGGGATCCAGGGCCAGCAGCGGATCGCCGGGGAAGTACATCTGCGTGACCAGCCGGGTGGCGAATGCAGGGCCGAACACCGAGAAATGGATGTGCGCCGGGCGCCACGCGTTGTACGTGTTCCGCCAGGGATACGCCCCCGGCAGGATGGTGAGGAACCTGTACTCGCCCTGATCGTTGGTGATCGCCCGGCCCACCCCGGTGAAGTTCGGATCGAGCGGAGCGTCGTGCTGGTCCTTCCCGTGCAGGTATCTCCCCGCGGCGTTGCATTGCCACAGCTCGACCAGGGTGCTCCGCACCGGCCGCCCGCCCTCCTCGATGAGCTTGCCCGCCACGATGATGCGCTGCCCCAGCGCCTCGCCCTTCGCTGGCCGGGTCAGATCGACCAGCTCGGATTCCGCCCGGAAGCGCGGCCCGGTGATCTCGGAGAGCGTCTGCTCGAGCGGCAAGAGCGCGCGCGACGGGGCGCGCTTGAGCGTGCTGCCGTACTCGCGATGGAGGTAGGGCGGCTGCGCCCCGGGAGGCGGGTGCGCGTAGGCTTCGCGGCTCATGGCTTCTCGCCGTCCTCCTCGAGCTCCTCGTACGCCTTCCGCGCGTGCCGGAACGCGGCGTTCGCCGCGGGGATGCCGGCGTAGACCGCGACCTGCAGCAGGATCTCCTTCACCTCGTCCTGCGACACGCCCGTGTTGGGCGTGGCCCGGACGTGCAGCTCCAGCTCCTCGTGCCGTCCTAGTGCCGCGAGCATCGCGATGGTCAGCATGCTGCGCGTCTTGCGGGGAAGGCCGGGCCGGCTCCACACTGCCCCCCAGCCGAACTCGGTCAGGAGGGTCTGGAACTCCTCGGTGAACGGGGTCGCCGACCCCAGGGCGGACTCGACGTGCGCCCGGCCCAGGACTTCCTTGCGGACCTCGAGGCCGCGCTCGAACAGCTCCGGTGTCTTCGCCATCTTCAGTCCTCCGCTACGCGCCTCGGGCCCCGAGGAACTCCAGCACCGCCGCGGTGAACCCCTCCGCCGCCTCGACGTTCGACAGGTGCGCGGCCGGAAGCTCTACCACCTTGGCGCCGCGGATCCGTTCCGCGATCTGGCGGCCGTGCTCGGGCGGCGTCGCAGGGTCGCTCTTCCCCACCACCACCTGCGTGGGCGCGCGGATGGCCTGGATGCTCTCCCGCTGGTCCATGTCGCGGATCGCCGCACAGCATGCCGCGTATCCGTCCGCCGGCGTGGCCAGCAGCATGCGCCTCACCTTCTCCACCGCTTCGGGCGCGCGGGCGCGGAACTCCGCGGTGAGCCAGCGCTCGAGCACCTGCGGCACGACCGCCTGCATGCCGGACGCGCGCACCGCCTCGATTCGCGCCTTCCACAGCTCGGGCGGTCCCAGGTACGCCGACGTATTGCAGAGGACGAGCCGCTCGACGCGATCGGGAGCGTTGGTCGCGAGCCACATCCCGACCATGCCGCCCTTCGACAGACCGCAGAAGTGCACGCGCGAAAGGCCGAGAGCGTCGAGGAGCGCGAGCAGGTCGCGGCCCAGATCCTCGATGCGATACGGCCCCGGGGGGACGGCGGACTGGCCGTGGCCGCGGCTGTCGTAGCGCAGCACGCGATAGCGCTCCGCGAACGCCGGCACCTGCGCATCCCACATGCCGAGGTGGGTGCCGAGCGAGTTGGACAGGACCAGCACCGGCTTCTCCGGACTGCCGTCGAACCGGTGGAAGATCCGGGTCCCGCCTGCGTCGACGAGCGGCATCTAGGTCGCCTCCCGGCGGCGGCGCCTCTCGGCCAGCACGCGGTCCACGAAGGCTGCCGATTGCCCCAGCCAGTTCCGCGGATCGAAGACCGCGGCAAGCTCGCTCGCGGACAGGTGCTTGGCGGCCGCGGGGTCCTCCGCCAGCACCTCGCGCAGCTGCCTGCCGCTCTCCGCGGCGCGGCGGCTGGCGCGCTCGGCGATCTCATGCGCTTGCGACCGCCCCACCCGCGCGGCCAGCGCCATCGACGCCGCTTCGGCGAGGATCCGCCCGCGCGTCGCCTCGAGATTCGCGCGCATCCGCGCCGGATCGACCTCCATCCCCTCCATCGTCTCCACCGTCTGGCGCAACGCGCCCGCGGCGAGCACGCACAGCTCGGGCAGGGTCTCCCACTCGGCCTGCCACCCGCCCAGCCCACGCTCGTGCTCCTGCACCATGGCCGAGAGCAGCGTCGCGACCAGTCCGGGCGCGCGCGCGGCCGCGGCGAGCGCGACAGCGGCGCCCACCGGGTTCCGCTTCTGCGGCATGGTCGACGAGCCGCCCCGACCTTCCGCGGCCGGCTCGAAGGCCTCGCCCACCTCGGTCTGCATCAGGAGCGACACGTCGCGCGCGATCTTGCCTAGCGTGCCGGTCAGGACGCCCAGGAAGGTAGCGAGCTCGGCGATGCGGTCGCGCTCGGCGTGCCACGGCATGGCCGGCACGGGCAGGCCCAGCTCCGACCCGAGCGCGTCGGCGACCTCGAGTCCCTTCGCCCCGAGCGCGGCAAGCGTGCCCGCCGCGCCTCCGAGCTGCAGCACCAGCGCGCGCGCGAGGATCTCCTCGAGCCTCGCCGCGTGGCGCTCGACCGCATCGAGCCAACCGGCCAGCTTGACGCCCAGCGTGATCGGAGCGGCGTGCTGCAGCCATGTCCGGCCGGCGAGGAGGGTCGCCTTGTGCTCTTCGGCGCGGCCGGCGAGCGCCGCGGAGAGGCGATCGAGGTCTTCGCGCAGCACCGCGGCGTAGTGCCGGAGCTGGAGGACGAGCCCGGTGTCCATCGCATCCTGGCTGGTCGCTCCCCAGTGGACGTACCGCGCGGCCGCCGCGTCTCCCTCGGCCACCAGCGAGGTGAGCGCCGCGATCAGCGGGATCGCGGGATTGCCCGCCTTCGCGGTCCCCTCGGCCAGGGCTGCGACGTCGAACAGCTCCGCACGGCAGCGACGGGCGATCGCGTCGGCGGCGGCCGACGGGATCACGCCCGAGCGCGCCTCGGCCCGGGCCAGCGCCGCTTCGAAGTCGAGCATGCCCTGCAGCCGGGCGCGATCGCCGAACGCGGCCGACGCTTCCGGCGACCCGAACAGGCGCGCGAGCAGCTCAGGCATCCTTCAGGTCCCTCGGCCGTCCTCGCTGGACCGTACGCGGAAGCCGCGCTCGGCGTCAAACAGACTCAGTCGCCGCCGATAGGGCGGCGCTGCGCTCTTCACACCGCGGCGGCCATGGCCCGAATTCAGGCCATGGGAAGGCCGACGTAGTTCTCCGCCAGCGAGACCGCCGCGGCGCGCGAGCTGACCACGTACTCCAGTTCCGCGAGCTGCAGCCGGTTGGTGAACGCATCGCTCTTCTCGTCGAGGTGGGTCACCGCCGTCATCCAGCGCGAGAACCGCTCGGCGAGCCACACCCGCCGCAGGCAGGTGGGCGAGTACCGGTCGAGGAGGTCGGTGCGACCCGAGGCGAAGAACGCCGCCAGCGCCCGGGAGAGCACGCGCACGTCGGCGACGGCGAGGTTCATGCCTTTCGCCCCGGTGGGAGGCACGATGTGCGCCGCATCGCCGGCGAGGAACAGCCTGCCGTGCCGCATGGGATCGACGACGAAGCTGCGCATCGCCACGATGCCCTTCTGGACGATGGGGCCCTCCGCCAGGCGGAACCCGTCCCCGCCGGACAGCCGGGCGCGGAACTCTTCCCAGATGCGCTCGTCGGACCAGCTGTCCTCGTCGTCGCGCGGATCGCACTGGAAGTAGAGCCGCTGCAGCTCCGGCGAGCGGGTGCTGACCAGCGCGAACCCGCGCTCGTGCCGCGTGTAGATCAGCTCCTCGGTGGAGCGCGGCGCCTCGGCCAGGATCCCGAACCAGCCGAACGGATACACGTGCTGGTAGTCGGTCCGCAGGTCCCGCGGGATCGCGGAGCGGCAGACGCCGTGGAAGCCGTCGCACCCGGCGACGAAGTCGCAGGCGATCTCGCGCTCCCCGCCTGCGTGGCGGAAGCGGATCTTCGGGGCGCGCGTCTCCAGGTCGTGCAAGGTGACGTCCGACACTTCGAACAGCAGCGCTCCGCCGGCGGCCGCGCGCGCCGCGACCAGGTCCTTGATCACCTCGTGCTGCGCGTACAGCGTGATGGCCTTCCCGCCCGTCAGCTCGTGCAGGTCGAGGCGGTGCGTCTCGCCGCCGAAGCGCAGGTTGATGCCCCGGTGGACGGCGCCCTAGCGCCGCATCCGCTCGCCCAGGCCCACCTCGGTGAGCAGATCCACCGTGCCCTGCTCGAGCACGCCCGCGCGGATCGTCGATTCGATCTCCGCGCGGCTGCGCGCCTCGATCACCACCGACTCGATCCCCTCCAGGTGGAGGAGGTGCGAGAGCAGGAGCCCGGCCGGTCCGGCGCCGACGATCCCCACCTGGGTGCGCATCGTTCGATGTCTCGCATACTGTCCGCGCTCTGAAAAGCACAGCGCCGCCGAATACGGCGGCGGTTGATTGACGGATCAGGGGCAATTCTGTCGTACTGCCGGTATCCAGCGTCACTTCAAACGGGGGTCACCGCCATGTCCAGGCAGACTTTCTCCCGCCGCGCATTGCTCACCGCGGCGGGCGCAGCCACCGCGTCGAGCATCCTTCCTCGCCGCGCGTTTCCAGCCAGCAAGCCGAAGATCCGCATCGGCCTCTTGTTGCCGTATTCCGGCACCTACGCCGCCCTGGGCAACAACATCACCGACGGGATGAAGCTGGCTGCGCGCGAGCACGACAACAAGCTCGCCGGCCGCGAGATCGAGTGGGTGGCGGTCGACGACGAATCCGATCCCGCCAAGGCCCCCGCCAACGTGAACAAGCTGGTGGTCGGGGAGAAGGTGGACGTCCTCACCGGCCCGGTCCACTCGGGCGTGGCCATGGCCATGATGCAGATCGTCCGCCAGGAGAAGACGCTCACCATCGTCACCAACGCCGGCGCCCAGGCAGTCACCGGCCAGCTCTGCGCGCCGAACGTCTTCCGCACCTCGTTTTCCAACTGGCAGACCTCGTATCCATGCGCCGACGTGGTGCTCAAAGACGGCCGCAAGAAGGCGGTCCTCCTCTTCTGGAACTACAGCTTCGGGCAGGAGTCGATGGCCGCGTTCAAGGAAGGGTTCACCAAGGGCGGGGGCACCATCGTGAAGGAGATCCCCGTCCCCTTCCCGACCACCGAGTTCCAGGCGAACCTCTCGGAGATCGCGGCGCTCAAGCCCGACGCAGTGTTCGTCTTCTTCGCCGGAGCGGGCGCCGCCAAGCTCGTCAAGGACTACGCGGCCGCCGGCCTGCGCGAGAAGATCCCGCTCTACGGGAGCGGCTTCCTCACCGAGGGCGTGCTGGCTGCCCAGGGGCCGGCGGCCGAGGGGATCAAGACCACGCTGCATTACGCGGACAGCCTGGACACCGAGGTCAATCGCAAATTCCGGGCGGCTTTCAAGAAGGCGACCTCGCGAGACGCGGACGTCTACGCGGTCGCCGGGTACGACACCGTCAACGCCCTCGCCAGCGCGCTCGACAAGGTGCAAGGAGACCTCGGCGCCCGCAAGGAAGTCATCGCGGCGCTGGAGGCGGTGCGCCTCGACAGCCCGCGCGGGCCGTTCCGCTTCTCCAAGGCGCACAACCCGGTCCAGAACGTCTACGTGCGCCAGGTGAAAGACGGCCGCGAGGTCGTCCTGGGCGTCGCGCAGAAGGACGCCGAGGATCCGGCGTTCGGTTGCCAGATGGCGACATGACCCTTTCGCTGTTCGCGCTGCAGCTCCTCAACGGCGTGGAGTACGGGCTGCTCCTGTTCCTGGTCGCCAGCGGCCTGACGCTCATCTTCGGGGTGCTGGGCGTCCTGAACTTCGCCCACGGCTCGTTCTACATGCTCGGCGCCTACCTGGCGTACTTCATCGGCCAGCGGACCGGCAGCCTGGCTGCGGCGGTCGCCGTCGGCGTCCCGCTGATGTTCGCCGCCGGATGGCTGGTGGAACGCCTGGCGATCTCCAGGCTGTACGGCCGCGACCACCTCTCCCAGTTGCTGCTCACCTACGGGCTGGTCCTGCTGTTCAACGAGCTGCAGCGGGCGCTGTTCGGCAACGAGGTGCACGGCGTCGCGACGCCGCGCCTGCTCGCCTTCGGACTTCCCCTGGGCGAGCTGCAGTCCTGGCCTGCGTACCGCGCCTTCACCTGCATCTGTTGCCTCTTCGTCGCCGCGGCCATCCGGCACGTGCTGCTGCGCACCCGCTTCGGAATGCGCGTCCGCGCCGGCGCGGTGAACCCGGAGATGGTGGAGGCGCTGGGCATCGACGTGCGCCGGCTGCTCTCGGTCCTCTTCAGCGCCGGGACCGCGCTGGCCGCGCTCGCAGGCATGCTCGCCGCGCCGCTCACCACCGTCTACCCAGGGATGGGGGAAGGCGTCCTGATCGTCTCTTTCGTGGTGGTGGTGATCGGCGGGATCGGATCGGTCAAGGGCGCCTTCTTCGGCGCGCTGCTGGTCGGTCTTTCGGACACGCTCGGCAAGGTGCTCCTCCCCGGCCTGTCCAGCGCGATCGTCTACGCGGTCATGGCCGCGGTCCTTCTCTGGCGCCCGCGCGGCCTCTTCGGCCAGCCCGTCGAGGCGCGATGACCCTTCCGCGGAGCGTGCGCGCGGGCCTGCTCCTGGGCGCCGTGGCGCTCGCGCTGCTGCCCTTCTCGGGCGACCGCTTCTGGACGCAGTTCGCCGCCAAGGTGATGATCGGCTGCATCTACGCGATCAGCCTCGACCTCCTGGTCGGCTACGCGGGGCTGGTCAGCCTCGGCCACTCGGCGTTCTTCGGGCTCTCTGCGTACCTGTTGGCCGGGCTGGCGAACGGCCTGGGCGTGGTGAGCCCGCTCGTCTCGCTGCCTCTGTGTCTGGGATTCGCCGCGCTCGCTGCGCTGCTGATCGGCTGGTTGAGCCTGCGCGCGACCGGCGTCTATTTCGTCATGGTCACGCTCGCGCTCGGGCAGATGCTCTACTACCTGTTCAGCGAGTCCCCCAGGCTGGGCGGCTCCGACGGCGTCTCCATCGCGCAGCGCCCGCGGCTGACCGTCCTCGGGCGCACCATCGTCGACCTGGGCGATGCCGGCGCCGCGTACGCGGCCATCTGGGTCGCACTGGTGCTCTCCTTCCTGCTCCTGCTGCGCATCGTGCGCGCGCCATTCGGGCGCGTCCTCACCGCCATCCGCATCAACGAAGGACGGATGCGGACCCTGGGCTACGCCACCGGCCGGTACAAACTGAGCGCATTCGTCCTGGGCGGCGCGCTGGCGGGGCTGGCCGGATATCTCGATGCGACCCTCTACGGATTCGTGAACCCTGCGCAGTTCGGCTGGCGCCAGTCGGGGCTGGTCCTGGTGACCGTGCTTCTGGGAGGCAAAGGGACGCTCTACGGACCGGCGCTCGGCGCTCTGCTCTTGAGCGTGCTCGAGCATTTCGCCGAGCGCGCCACCGAGCACTGGAGCGCGGTGGTCGGCGCGGCGGTGATCGCGGTGGTCCTCTTCCTCCCGCGCGGCGTGGCCAGCCTGCTGGAGGGCAGAGGTGGCTGAGGCGCTGCTCGAGACCGAGGGCCTCACCCGCCGGTTCGGCGCCCTGGCCGCGGTGGATGGCGTGACCCTGCGCTTCGAGCGCGGAGCCGTGCACGCGATCATCGGCCCGAACGGCGCCGGGAAGTCCACCTTCCTGAACCTGCTCTCGGGCGAGCTGCGCGCCACCTCGGGGCACGTTCGCTTCCGCGGCGAGGACGTGACCCGGGCTGCGCCTGACGTCCTCTCCCGCAAAGGCATCGGCCGCAGCTACCAGACGGCGAACATCTTCCCCGAGCTGACCTGTGCGGAGTGCGTGTGGCTGGCCTCGCATTCCCGGCAGGCGGGGAGCTCGTTCCGCGGGCGCGGCGGCGGCGCGGAGACCACCGCGCGCGGAGAGGAGGCATTGCGGGCGTGCGGCCTCGCCGGCCGGCGCCTCTCGCGCGCCGGTGAGCTGAGCTACGGCGAGCAGCGGCAGCTGGAGGTCGCCATGGTGCTGGCCACCGATCCGGAGCTGCTGCTCGTGGACGAGCCGCTCGCCGGGCTCGGGCACGACGAGGCGCGGATGGTGCTCGCGCTTTTGCGCAAGGTGGCGGAGGAGCGGACGCTCGTGTTGGTCGAGCACGACATGGACGCCGTGTTCGCCATCGCGCACACCGTCACGGTGCTGGTCAACGGGCGCGTCCTCGAGAGCGGCCCGCCCGCCGCCATCCGCGAGAGCCCGCGCGTGCGCGAGGCGTACCTGGGCGAGGAGGAGCCGTGACGGCGCCGCTGCTCGAGGCGCGCGATCTGCACACCTTCTACGGCGCGAGCCACGTCCTGCACGGCGTGAGCCTCGCCGTCGGAAGCGGCGAGACGGTGACCCTGATGGGGCGCAACGGGATGGGCAAGACGACCACCATCCGGTCCGTGCTGGGACTGACTTCTGCCCGCTCCGGCGAGGTGCTGGTCCGCGGGACGCCGGTGACCGGCTGGCCCGCCCACCGGATCGCGCGGCTCGGCATCGCGCTCGTGCCCGAAGGCCGCGGCATCTTCCCTGACCTGACCGCCCGCGAACATCTGGTGATGGCGGCGCGGCCCGGACCCTGGACGGAGGAGCGCGCGATCGAGCTGTTCCCGCGCCTGGGCGAGCGCCTGGAGCACCTGGGCTCGCAGCTCTCCGGGGGCGAGCAGCAGATGCTGGCCATCGCGCGCGCCCTGCTCACCAATCCCGAGCTGATCATCCTGGACGGCGCGACCGAGGGGCTCTCCCCCGTGGCGCGCCAGCAGATCTGGGCGGCGCTGCGCCGCCTGCGCTCCGAAGGCACCGCGGCGCTCATCGTCGACAAGGAGGTGCGCCGGCTGCTCGAGATCGGCGACCGCCACCTGATCCTGGTCAAGGGACGGGTCGCCTTCTCCGGCACCACCGCGGAGTTCCGGCAGCGCGCGGAGCAGAACCTGGCCCTGCTCCGCGCGTAAGAGCGCGAATCACCCCACGATCGATTCGGCTGACCGTGATCAGTTGGGGGGTCGAGGGGGGAGCGAGCTCCCCCCTCGTAGAGGCGCCGAAGGCGCCGGATCGAAGAGGCTCCCACGAATGCAGCGCGGTGCACTCAAGCGACCTGTGGCGTTAGAAGAGAAAGAATCCCGCGAAGAACACCCGGGAGTCATTCGCCAGGGCGCCTCCGACCCGCCGCTGCAGCGTGCGCGCGTACTCGAGGCCGAAGCGCACGCCTGGCCAAGGGTCCACGATCAGGTTGACGTCCCACCACGTCTGGTGGAACCAGGGCGCACCGATCGCGCCGTTGAACTGATCGGCGTTGTCCGAGTAGACGTTGCTGTAGTTGCCAGCCAGGATGACCTTGCCGTACGAAATCTGGGCGTCGAGCAGCAGGGTGCGCCAGTTGATCGTCCGCAGGATCCCGTTCTTGTCCCAGGCGGCCATGCCAGCATCGATGTCCTGGAAAGGGGCGTACGTCGCGGCCGCGATGCCGGTCGGCTGGCCGGTAGCGATGTTGCCCGTAAGCCCGCTGAGGAGATCCCCGAAGCCGCTGCCCGTGGTGGCCTCGCCGAGCAGCGAGATGGCAAACCCCCCGCGATCCTTGGCCGGGATCACCGGCAGGAAGGCATCCACGGCGATGACGCTTCCCGTGACCGAAGAGGTCGCTGTCGTGTTCGTTCCGTTCACCGCCGGCGCGGTAGCCAGCTTGAACGTGCGGTAGGCGCCGGTGACCGCCACCGAGGCGGGGCTGATGGTGGTCGAGGTGGACCCGATGCTTTGCACTCCGGTCCAGTTGTTGGCGTTCAGCTTCAGACCGCCCTGCAGATCCGGGATCTCGGAGTCCATCTGCGGCGGCCGGAC
>Ga0137415_10000694_pt1 | contig 32838 bp, 28 predicted proteins | sample CZODoug3_1_1_16f_FD_183082 | JGI IMG/M metagenome (GOLD analysis project Ga0137415, IMG submission 183082) | Vadose zone soil fungal communities from Angelo Coast Range Reserve, California, USA - CZODoug3_1_1_16fungal (Hybrid Assembly) | ecosystem: Environmental > Terrestrial > Soil > Vadose...
TCCTGACGGGCATCGTCACCGGCTGGCTCGCGAGCCTCGCCCTGCTCGACCTCACGACGCCGGAATTCGTCAAGGGCTTGAAGCTGTTCTACCGCTTCAAGGACACCTGGTTCGGCCTGTTCAAGAGCGCCACGTTCGGGTTCACGATCACGCTGGTGGGCTGCGTCGTCGGGCTGGCGACGCGCGGCGGCGCGGAGGGTGTGGGCTTGAGCACCACCCGCGCGGTCGTCTATTCGGCCGTGCTGCTGCTCGTGCTGGACGCGTTCTGGGCGCTGGTGCTGCTGCGATGATCCAGTTCCAGGACCTCCACAAGAGCTTCGGCGCGAAGCCGGTGCTCGCCGGCTTCACCCTCACCGTGCCGGACCAGGAGACCGTGGTCATCATCGGCTACTCGGGCACCGGCAAGAGCGTGGCGCTGAAGCACGTGGTGGGGTTGTTGCAGCCCGATGCCGGGGACGTCATCGTTGACGGTCGCGCCGTGTCGACGCTCGAGCGCGACGCCCTGATGGCGTTGCGGCGCGACATCGGCTTCGTATTCCAGTTCGCCGCGTTGTTCGATTCGATGAGCGTGTTCGACAACGTCGCGCTGGGGCTGCGGCGGCGCGACCTCTCCGACGACGACATCGCGGAGCGCGTGCGCGAGGCGCTGGCGGTTGTGGACTTGACGGGGGCGGAGCAGAAGTATCCGGCCGAGCTGTCGGGCGGGATGCGCAAGCGCGTGGGCATCGCGCGCGCCATCGCCCTGCGCCCCCGCTACCTGCTGTACGACGAGCCGACCACCGGCCTCGACCCGGTGACGTCGGCGGTGATCGATCAGCTGATGGTGCGGACCCGCGAGCATCTCGGTGTGACGGGCATCGTCGTGACGCACGACATGCGCAGCGCCTATACCGTGGGCGACCGCATCGCCATGTTGTACGAGGGCAAGATCCGGCAGGTGGGCACCGTAGCGCAGATCCAGCAGACGGAGGACCCCGTGGTCCGGCAGTTCATCGAGGGACGCCCCGCGTGAAGCGCGAGAACGAGTTCGCCGTCGGTTTGGTGGTGATCGCCGCGTTCGCGGTCGTGGTGGGCGGCGCCCTCTGGCTCTCGGGTGCGCATCTCGGCCGCACGGAAGCGGTCTACACGGCCCGGTTCCGCACGGTGGGCGGGCTCGGCGTGGGCGACCCCGTGGTGCTGCGGGGCGTGCGGGTCGGCCGGGTGGAGGCGATCCGCCTCGCCTCCGGCAACTGGGTGGAAGCGGACCTGAAGATCTACGCGGGCGTGCAGCCCCCGCCCCGGCCGGCCGTGATCGCCGCGTCGGCGTCCCTGTTCGGCGAATGGGCCGCCTCGCTCGTGCCCGTCGACCAGCTCCCCAACGATCCCAACATCCGTCAGGCCATCGCGGAGGCGCAGGCCGCCGGCGGGGGCGGCAGCAAATGGCCGGGCGCCACGCTCCCCGACATCGGCCAGCTCACGGCGCAGGCGAGCCGCATCGCGACCGACATTGCGACCGTTTCGAACCGCATCCAAACCGCATTCGACTCCACGGCCGTGACCGAGCTGCGGCGATCGATCAAGGACTTCGGCGAGATCGCGGACCGGCTCTCGAGGGTCGTGAACGAGCAGGCGGACGTGATCGGCTCGGTTGGCTCGAACCTGCGTCAGGGCTCGGACGTGCTTGCCAAGGCGGCGACCAACGTGCAGACCGCCCTGGGCCGGGTAGACTCCGCCACCAACCAGGGCCAGCTCGCGACGATCCTCAACAACTCGGCCACGACCAGCGCCAACCTGCAGGCGGCGTCCCAGGACTTTCGCGAGCTGCTCAACGCCGCTCACAAGAACCAGGAAAGCCTGGTGCGCGTCCTCGTGTCCGCCGACAGCGTGATGTCGCGCATTGCGAACCGCAGCGGGACGCTCGGCCTGCTGGTGTCGGACTCGACCCTGTACCGCGAGACCACCCTCACGATGATCCAGCTGCGTCAGCTGCTGTCGGACATCCAGGCGAACCCGCGGAAGTACTTCTCGTTCAGCGTTTTCTAACAACAATGCGGAATGCGGAATGGGGAGTGCGGAATGGACCGCGCGGGCGTCGAGCCGACGGCCGGCCCAGGGGATCGAACTGTCCCTGCAATTCCGCATTCCGCATTCCGCACTCCGCATTCAGGGGTGGGGTGGCCGGATGAGGCGGAAGCAACGTCGCGCGCAGCGGGAAACGAGTGCGGGCGGCGTCGTCTTCCGCCGCGGCCCGAATGGCGAGCCGCGCTTCCTGCTGATCCGCGACTCCTATCGAAACTGGGGGTTTCCCAAGGGCCACCTCGAGCCCGGCGAGCCCCCCGCGGCCGCCGCGCGCCGCGAGGTGGCCGAGGAGACGGGGCTCAAGGATCTCGTGCTGCACGGCCCGATTCGCGTGATCGACTGGTACTTCAGATTCCGCGGCAAGACGATCCACAAGTTCTGCCACTTTTTCCTGTTCCAGTCGAGGCGCGGCGAGTGCGTGCCACAGATGGAAGAAGGCATCACCGATTGCGCGTGGTACAGCTCCGAAGAGGCCCGCCGCACGATCTCCTACGACAACGCGCGCGAGGTGCTGGAGCAGGCGAGCGCGATGGTGCAGGCGCTCGCCCATGTGGTGGACGGCGCCGCCCCGGAGCAGTCCGCGTGACCGCCGTCGTACCGGTCTTCAGCCCTCGGGCCGAGCCGCGGCGCGCGGTGAAGCGCGGCTATCCGCGCGACGCGGGGAGCGTGCGGCTGTGCCGCAACCTCGCGGCCGTCGAGCGGCTCCTGTACCAGCGCCTCGTCGACGCGGTGGTGCTGGATGTGAAGAGCGCGCCGGCGGCCGCGCTCGCGCTGCCCGCGCGATTCCCCCGCATCCCCATGTTCGTGTTGTCGGCCGTGCGGTCTGACGACGGCCCACTGCTCGCCGCCTGCGGGGCGGCGGGGTTTGCCGGCGTGCTGGTCGAAGGAGTGGACAACGCGGTGGCGGGGGAGTGGATCGCGGCCCGTACGGCGCAGGTAGCCCGGCGCGCGGCCCTCGCCGATGCGCCCAAGCTGCTTCGCCTCACCGACCGGCTGCAGCTGGCCGCCTGGGAGGAGGTGCTCCGCCGGGTCGGCTTCCCCACGCAGACGGGCCATGTGGCGGCGGCGCTGCGCGTGACGCGGGAGCACCTGTCGCGCGAGTTCGCCGCGGGGGGCGCACCCAACCTGAAGCGGGTCATCGATCTCGCGCGCACGGCCTGCGCCGCTGATCTGCTGGGCAATCCCGGGTATACGGTGCGGGCGGTGGTGCACATCCTCGGCTACGCGTCGACCAGCCACCTGGCGGGGGCCGCACGGCGGGTGGCGGGAACGACGCCGCAGGAGCTGCGAGCCGTCGGCCCCCGAGGAGTGCTGCAGAGGTTTATTAGAGGAAGGACGCGGTCGAGGATATGAAATTGCGGATTGGCGATTGCGGATTGCGGATTGGCCAGGCGTGCTCAACGCGGCGAGCTGCTCGCCGATCAAATCCGCGATCCGCAATCCGAGATCCGCAATTCGGTGAGGGGTGGCGGCGGGGCGGCTATGTGATAATTTTCACAAACTCCAACTCCTGACCCCATGGCCACTGATTCCATCCTGAGACCCGGCGAGCTCAAAGAAATCCTCCTCAAGGAAATCCAGGCAGCCGATCTGGCTGAGATCGACGTGCGGGAGGTCGGCACGGCGCTCGAGGTGAAGGACGGCATCGCCCGCATCTATGGGCTCACCTCTGCCATGGCCGGCGAGATGCTCGAGTTCACGTCCTCGGAGACCGGGGAGAAGGTGACCGGGCAAGCGCTGAACCTGGAAGAGGACAACATCGGCGCCGTGATCTTCGGCGACTATCTCGTGCTGCGCGAGGGCGACGAGGTGCGCCGCACCGGCCGCGTGCTCGAGGTGCCCGTCGGCCCTGCCCTGGTGGGGCGGGTGGTGGACGCCCTGGGCCGACCGGTGGACGGATTGGGCCCGCTCCACGGCACCAAGAGCCGCAAGGTGGACATCGTCGCGCCCGGCATCATCAAGCGGCAGCCGGTGAAGGAGCCGCTCCAGACGGGGATCAAGGCCATCGACTCGATGATCCCGATCGGCCGCGGGCAGCGCGAGCTGATCATCGGCGACCGCGCCATCGGCAAGACGGCGATCGCCATCGATACGATCATCAATCAGAAGGGCACGGGGGTGATCTGCGTGTACGTGGCGATCGGGCAGAAGGGCTCGACCGTCGCGGCCGTGGTCGAGAAGCTCAAGGAATTCGGCGCGATGGACTACACGATCGTGGTGCTCGCGTCCGCCTCGGAGCCCGCCCCGATGCAGTACATCGCGCCGTTCTCGGGCTGCGCGATGGCCGAGTACTTCATGTACGACGAGAAGAAAGCCACGCTGTGCGTGTACGACGACCTCTCGAAGCAGGCCGCGGCGTACCGCCAGCTGTCGCTCGTGCTGCGGCGCCCGCCCGGCCGGGAGGCGTACCCGGGCGACGTGTTCTATCTGCACAGCCGCCTGCTGGAGCGGGCGGCCAAACTGTCCGACCCGATGGGCGCGGGGTCGCTCACCGCCCTCCCCATCATCGAGACGCAGGCGGGCGACATCTCCGCCTACATCCCCACGAACGTCATCTCGATCACCGACGGGCAGATCTTCCTCGAGACCGACATGTTCTACTCGAACGTGCGGCCGGCGATCAACCCGGGCATTTCGGTGTCGCGCGTCGGCGGCAACGCGCAAATCAAGGCGATGAAGCAGGTGGCGGGCCGCCTGCGGCTCGATCTCGCGCAGTACCGCGAGCTCGAAGCGTTCGCCCAGTTCGGCTCGGAGCTCGACCAGGCGACGCAGAAGCAGCTGGCCCGCGGTGGGCGCGTGGTGGAAGTGCTGAAGCAGCCGCAATACCAGCCGATGCCCGTCGAGCAGCAGGTCATGGTCATCTTCGCCGTGACCAACGGCTATCTCGACGACGTCCCGGTGGACCAGATCCGAGCGTGGGAGCAGGGGTTCCGCGACTTCATGGCAGCGCAGCATCCCGACCTCGGCGAGGAGATCCGGACCCGCAAAGTGCTGGGCGACGATCTCACCGCCCGACTGCGCGCGGCAATCGCGGAGTACAAACAGATCGCCGCTCGCTGATGGCCCAGACCCGCGAGCTGCGCCGGCGGATCAAGTCCGTCCAGAGCACGCGTAAGATCACCAAGACGATGGAGCTGGTGGCCACGTCCAAGCTGAAGCGCGCCCAGGACCGGGTGATCGCGGCGCGCCCCTACGCGGCCGCCCTCGCCGAGGTGATCGGGGATTTGTACGCGCCGGAGCTGGCCGAGCGGTTTCCGCTGCTGCGCCAGCCCGGGAAGAGCGGCGCCCATCGCCGGGTGGCGCTCGTGGTGATCACCGCGAACCGCGGGCTGTGTGGAGCGTTCAACGCCAACCTGATTCGCGAGGCGCGGCACCGGATCGAGCAGCTCGAGGCCGAAGGCGTGGGGATCGACCTTCATCTGATCGGCAAGAAGGGGATCAGCTACTTCAGGTTCGCGAAGCGGCCGGCGGCGTCGCAGCGGACCGACATCGGTGACAAGCCGAAGGCGGAGCACGCGGCGGAGATCGTCGGGCCGCTGATGGCGCAGTTCGAGTCGGGCGCCCTGGATGCGGTCGAGGTGGTGTTTGCGCAGTTCAAGAGCGCGGTGTCGACGCCGCCCACCACGCTCCGCGTCCTTCCGATCACTCCGCCCCGATCCGGCGGCAGCGCCGCAAACTACATCTTGAAGCCGTCCGCCGAAGCGATCCTCGAGCAGCTGCTGCCGCTCTACGTCCGCAATCAGCTGTATCGCGCGCTCGTGGAAACCGCGGCGGCATTCCTCGGCGCGCAGCGGACGGCGATGAAGAACGCCACCGACAACGCCGGCGACATCATCGAGCTGCTGCAGCGCACATACAATCGGGCCCGGCAGGCCCAGATCACGCAGGAGCTGGCGGAGATCGTCGGCGGGGCGGAGGCTCTGAAAGGATAGCACATGGCGACACGAACCAAGGAAGCTCCGAAAAAGGCCGAGGGCGACGCCAAGCACAACGTCGGCAGAGTCGTCCAGGTCATCGGGCCCGTGCTCGACGTGGAGTTCGAGCCGGAGCATCTGCCCGAGATTTACAATGCCGTGGTCATCGACCACCGCGGCAACGGCGCTGCGTCGATCCGGTTGACCGCCGAAGTGCAGCAGCACATTGGGCGCAATCAGGTGCGCGCCGTCGCGATGACGTCGACCGACGGCGTGGTGCGCGGCATGGAGGTGGTGGATACCGGCAATCCGATCACCGTCCCGGTGGGCCAGGCGGCGCTGGGCCGCATCCTCAACGTGCTGGGCGAGCCGGTGGACGAAGGCGACCCGATCTCCCCCGACGCCGAGCGCTGGCCGATTCACCGCGAGACGCCGAAGTTCGTCGACCTGGAGCCCAAGACGGAGGTGTTCGAGACGGGGATCAAGGTCATCGACCTGATCGCCCCGTTCGTGAAGGGCGGCAAGATCGGCCTGTTCGGCGGCGCCGGGGTGGGGAAGACGGTCATCATTCAGGAGCTGATTCACAACGTGGCGATGGGCCACGGCGGCCGCTCGGTGTTCTGCGGCGTGGGCGAGCGCACCAGGGAGGGCAACGATCTCTACCTGGAAATGAAGGAGAGCGGCGTGCTCAAGTCCTGCTCGCTCATCTACGGCCAGATGAACGAGCCCCCCGGCGCGCGGCTGCGGGTAGGCCTGACCGGCCTGACGGTGGCCGAGTACTTCCGCGACGTCGAGGGCCAGGACGTCCTGGTGTTCATCGACAACATCTTCCGGTTTACGCAGGCGGGCTCCGAAGTGTCGGCGCTGCTGGGGCGGATGCCGTCGGCGGTGGGCTATCAGCCGACCCTCGCCACCGAGATGGGCGAGCTGCAGGAGCGGATCACCTCCACCAAGAAAGGCTCCATCACGTCGGTGCAGGCGATTTACGTCCCGGCCGACGACCTCACCGACCCGGCACCCGCGACCGCGTTCTCGCACCTGGACGCGACCGTGGTGCTGTCCCGTCAGATCTTCGAGCTCGGCATTTATCCCGCGGTGGATCCCCTCGCGTCGTCGTCGCGCATCCAGGACGCGCAATACCTCGGGGAGCGTCATTACAAGGTGGCCGTCGAGGTGCAGCGGATCCTGCAGCGCTACAAAGACCTGCAGGACATCATCGCGATTCTGGGGATGGACGAGCTTTCGGAAGAAGACAAGCAGCTGGTGGCGCGCGCGCGCCGCGTGCAGCGCTTCCTCTCCCAGCCGTTCTTCGTGGCCACGCAGTTCACGGGCCTCGAGGGCAAGTACGTGAAGCTCGAGGACACGATCAGCTCGTTCGAGCGGGTGGTGGCCGGGGAGTTCGACCATCTCCCGGAGCAGGCCTTCTACATGGTGGCCGGGATCGACGAGGCGCTGGAGCAGGCGAAACGTCTGGCCACGAGCTGAGTGATGCACGTCACCGTCGTTTCGCCCGAGCAAGCGGTATTCGATGGGGCTGCCGACGCGGTGGTCGCGCCGGCGTACGACGGCCAGATAGGCATCCTGCCGCGTCACGCCCCGTTTCTCACGTTGCTCGGAACGGGTGTGTTGCTGGTGCGTCAGGGGAGTGCGTCGAGCCGGTTCCGCGTGGCGGGAGGATTCCTCCAGGTGGTGGGGGGGGGCGACGCGGTCCGGATCGTGGCCGATCGGGTCGAGGCGGCTTGACAGATCCGCACACCGCTTTTAGCGATGTGCGGTCTTGAAACGGTCCTGCGCCCCTCACACTTCCTCGGAGGCTTTGTATGCGGCAGCTGATCGGCAGTATCCTGCTCCTCGCCGCCGTCGGGCTGGCCCCGGCAGAGCTCGCGGCGCAGCGACGCCCGGCCGCCCGCCCCGCGGCCTCCCGTGCGGACCGTCCATCGTTCGGGGTGGAGCTCAACTGGAGCAGCGATGTCGATTTCGGGATCGGCGGCCGGGGCGTGTTCCCCCTGGAATCCCTCTTTCCCAAGACGCCGCTCGATGGCATCGTCTCCTTCGACTACTTCTTCCCCAGCGTGCCCGCCGGTGTGAGCGCACACTACTGGGAGATCAATGGCCACGTCGCGTACCGGTTCACCGTACCGGCGCGGAGCAGCTTTCGTCCGTACGCGGGCGGCGGCTTGAACATCGCGCACGCGTCCGCCGGCCCGTCCGGCGGCACCAGCGTCTCCGCGACCAAGGCGGGCCTCAACCTGCTCGGTGGTACCACGTTCAAGTTGAAGGGCAGCTCGCTCGTCCCGTTCGCCGAGGCTCGCGGGGAAGTGGGTGGTGGGAAGACGTTCATCCTCACGGGTGGCGTTCGCTTCTGATTCGGCAGTCTGTCGCGGCCCGTCCACTGCGTGGGCGGGCCGCGTCGCTTTGGGGGGTGGGGAACGATGGCCGCACCGCTGGGTACCTGACTCACGTCGACCCGAATCGAAGCGAAGGAGAGAAAAAAATGCGACGTGCGGTGATGGTCGCGGTGCTGGCAGGGGCTCTCCCCCAAGCGGCCCAGGCGCAGGCGACGGGTGTACCGTCGTTCAATGCGCCCTATCGGGCGTTCCAGCGCTCCGAGCTGGGCGCCGTCTTCAGCTTTCCGGAGGGGGGTGGGACCGCGTTCGAAGGCGTGTACCGCTACGCACACGGCACGTTCGATATCGGGTTGCGCGGCGGGTTCTTCTCCCCCGGCGGCGGGGCGAAGACGGTGCTCCTGGCCGGCGCCGAGGCGCGGCAGCGCGTGATCACGCACACCGTGGACTTCCCGCTAGACGGGGCGCTGATGGTCGGCGCCGGCGCCAACCTGGTGAGCGGCGGCTCGGCGCTCATCATCCCGGCCGGACTGTCGCTCGGCCGACGCATCGATCTGCAGGGATCCACCGTGAGCATCGTGCCGTACGTGCAGCCCACGTTCGCGTTCATCGTCGGCGATTTTCCGTCCGATCTGGTGTTCGGGTTCGGCGTCGGCGCGGACTTTCGGCTGTCGCGTGTGCTGGACGCGCGCATCTCCGGCGGGCTGGGCGACCGGCCGCTCACTGGCGTGTCGATTGGCGCCGTGTGGGTGCATTAGAGCGACACACGATTGACTTGCTGGGACGCCGTTCCTACCGTTGGCTCAGCGCGTGTGGCGCCGCCTGTGGTGCGCGAGTGAACTCGCGGCTCGGCATCTGCCCGTAAACGGGCGTGCACTTGCCGCTTCAGCGGTACTGCCGAGTCGCGGCTTGAGCCGCGGATCGCTCGCGGCGTCCGAGGACATGTGCAGGGTCCTGGTTCACCAAAACCAAGTTGCAGAGAGGTGCCTATGAAGGGCGCAACGTTGACGCTGGGATTGATGGCATTGCTGGTCACGCCGGCTGGGGCGCAATGGCTGGGCGAACCGGTGTGGAACAGCCCTTCGGGCGGCACCGGCGTCACGATCAGCGGCGATTACGCACACCCGAACGCCGACTACGGGAAGGGGAATACGTGGGGCGGTCGCGCGTCGCTGGGCATCGGCACGGTCACCCTGACCGCCGGCGTGGCGAGCTGGAAGCCCGACCTCGCTACCGAGAGCTTCACCTCCATCGGCGGGAACGCGGCGTTCCGCCTGATCGGCGGCAGCTTGCTGCCGTTCTCCCTGAACCTGCAGGTCGGCGCGGCTCGCACCGACTCCGCCAATTCCACACCCGCCCAGACCGCGGTCACGGGCGCGGTAGGGTTCAGTGTTCCGCTCCCGACGCCGGGAATCAGCATCGAGCCGTATTTCTCTCCGGGCATCCGGTATCGTAGTGTGAGCGGCGGCGGGAACAGCACCGAGTTCGGCTACGTGTTTGGGGCCAACCTGAGCTTCGGCCTCGTCGGCGTACACCTCGCCTACGACAACGAGAAAGTGAAGGGCGGCGGCAGCCGGCGTGTGTTCGGCGTTGGAGCCCACGTGGACTTCCATCTCCCGCTCGGCATGTGAGCCGCTGAGCCAGAGAGCATTGACTCGCCGGGGCGCGGTTCTTACCGTTGCTCCGTCTCCGTCGGACCTTGCGCCCTGGTCCCCCACGGTTTTTCCCAACGTTAGAGGGGGTACCTATGACGCGCGCAGCCTTGACATTCGGATTGCTATTGCTGGCGACGCCCGCTGCGGCCCAGTGGCTGGGCGAGCCGACCTGGAACCACCCCAACGCGGGTTCGGGTTTCACGATTTACGGGGATTACACCAAGCCGAACAGTGACGTGGGTGGAGGGAACACCTTCGGTGGCCGGGTGGCGCTCGGGGCCGGCGTCTTCACCTTGACGGGCGGGGTGTCGTCCTGGAAGTCCGACCTCGTCAGCGACCGCATAACCACCATCGGCGGGACGGCCACGTTCCGGTTGATCGGCGGCAGCCTCATCCCGGTCGCCGTGAACCTGCAGCTGGGTGGCGGTCACAGCATGGAGATCACGTCTAGCACGACCACGGTGCCGGTGCAGACCATGGGGGTCGCCGCGGTGGGGGTCAGCGTCCTCCTGCCCACGCCGGTCGTGAGCGTCGAGCCATACGTCTCGCCCGGGATGCGCTATCACCATTACTCAAACGTGGCGCCCGGCGCGCCGGACCACGAGACGAACTTCGGGTGGGTGATCGGCGGCAACCTCGGGCTCGGCCCGATCGGAATTCACCTCGCCTACGATTCAGAAAAGTTCGCCGATGGGAAGACACACGGAGTGTTCGGGATGGGCGCCAGCATCGGGCTCCGGCCGTCCGGGCCGTAAGCTGGGTTCACAACCCGGACGGAAGCCGCTACCTTTGGGGCGCGCCATTCCCCGGCGTGCCCCGTCCGTTTCCAGGAGCTATGTGATCCGTTTTCTCGTTTCGCGGGGGTCGGTCCTCGTGCTGGCCCTCACGCTGAGCGGCTGTGCGCTCACGCTGGACTCGGGCCACCTCGGCGTCCCGGTCTCGCTCGCCGGCAGCGCGCAACGCCCGGATTCCGGCACGCCGTTTCGCGTGACGAAGCACGCGGTCTATATGCTACTGGGCCTGGTGCAGGTGACGCAACCGAATCTCGAAGACGTCCTGGCGGGGCAGGTCAGCACCGGTGCGCGCATCACCAACCTGCGCGTCAAAGCTCGGAGCCGCTGGAGCGATCTGCTCATCACCGGCCTGACGCTGGGGCTGGTCGTGCCGCGGTCGGTGACGTTTGAAGGAGTTGTGGTCGGACAGTAGGGCTCGCGCGACTAGCCCGCAACCAGTTTTTTCACGAGCGCTGTCGTGCGCTCTGCCGCACCTCGCCCTTCCCGCACCAGCCGCTTCCCTGCCGCACCCGCTTTGGTGCGGGCTCCGGGGTCGTGATGCCACACGAGCCATTGGGAGTGCAGCTGGTGCCGGCCGTCGGCGCTCAAGGCCACGGCGCCGCCGCGCTCGATCAACAGCGTCGCGTCGCGGCTCATGTGCCAATGGGGGCCCACCGCCACCGGCACCCCGAACACCGCCGGCTCGAGCACCGAATGCAGTCCCGCCCGGTGATAGCCGCCGCCCACGAACGCGACGTCAGCGAGCGCATACAGATCCGCGAGGATCCCCACACGATCCACGACGATCACCGGCGCGGAGGACGTGGGCTCCACTTGTGACAGCCGGACGGGCCGGGGCAACCCGACTCGGGCGGCGGCCTGCGCGATGCCGGCGAGGTGGTCGGGGTTGGGCTCGTGCGGCGCCAGGACGAGGCGCGCGCTGGGCACCTGGGCGAGCAGGTCCACGAACGCCGGGAGCACGACCGCCTCGTCGGAGGGCCAGGTGGAGCCGGCCACGATGGTGAACGTGCCGGCCGGCGCGATGGCGAGACGCGCGAACGGATCGCGCGAGCGGTCGAACCGCTCCGCCCGCTCGGCGACGCTGTCGTACCGGGTGTCTCCCGTCACCTCGATGGCCCCGGGGCGCGCGCCCAGCTGCTCGAGCCGCCGGCCGTCCGCTTCGCTGATGGTGCCGATGCGCTCGAGCGCGCGGTATGCGGGCTCCGCCCAGCCGCGCGCCGGCCACCGCAGCCGCGAGCTGTGCGGCGCGACCGTGGCGGAGATGAGGCCCAGCTTCACACCGCGCTGTGCCGCCGCGAGCGTGAGCTCGGGCCACACATCGAGCTTGGAGAATACCAGCGCCGCTGGCTGGAGCGCGTCGAGCACGCTCTTCACTTCGGCCGGGCGGTCGAGCGGCAGGTAATCCGTGACGTCGACCGGCAGGGTGCGCGCCAGCCGCTCGGCGGAAGGAGAGAAAAAGGTATAGGCGAGCTGCCAATGCGGCGCCTCGGCGCGCACGGCCTCGAGCACCGGCTTCGCCTGCAGGCCCTCGCCCACCGAAGGCGCGTGCACCCACAGCAGCGGGCGGTTGGGATCGCGGTGCGCCCGCGCCCAAGCGGCCAGCCGCTCGGTCACCCCGCGGCGCGCATCGAGACCGCGGGCGAGCTTCTTGTCGAAGCGCGCCGCGAACGGCAGGGCGCGGTGCGCGAGCCCGATGCTGAGCCGATATATCAAGGAAGGGCGCGCCCTCCCCATCAGCGCGCGGCCGCCGTCTTGCTCTGGTAAATCGAGTCCAGCACGGCCCGGAACACCGAGACCGGGGCCGCGCCCTCGAGCAGGGCGCCCTCGATATAAAAGGTAGGCGTACTGGTGGCGCCCGAGCGCCGCGCGCGCTCGGCGTCCGCCCGGACGTCGGCAGCGGCGGCGCCGGACGCGACGCAGCGGGTGAACCGTGCGCGATCGAGACCCGCCGAGTCGCCGAGCGCGAGGAGAAGGGCCCGCGGGGACGCGAGGGGGGCCCACTGGTCCTGGTGGCGGAACAGCAAGTCGTGCATCGGCCAAAACCGCTGCTGCCGGGCGGCGCACAGCGCGACCTCGGCGGCCGCGGCGGCGTTCTTGTGCAGGCTCGTCAGGGGCAGGTTGATGTACACGAAGCGCACTTTGCCCGGCTGGATGTACTCGCGCTCGAGCACCGGCATCGTGGCGAGGGCGAACTCGCGGCAATAGGGACACTGGAAATCCGACATCTCGTACACGGTCACGGGCGCGTCCACGCGGCCCTTGGTCCGGGCGGCGATGGGGTCGGGGTCGGGCGCCTGGAGACCCGGGTGGGGACGAGGGCCCGGTAGGGTGACCAACCACGCGGCGGCAACGAGGAGAGCACGGATCATGAGGGGTTTCTGGCGACCAACCATAGTCGGTCCCGAGAGGTGGCGCCACGGCGGTAACGTTCCATAATGCAACCATTGTCAGGACCCGGTCCGCTCTAGCGCGCTCGCGTAAATGGTGATATAAAAAGCGCGTTAGCCGTTGGACTAGGTGTAATGCGCCGTTGCAACACCGGACCGCCAGACAGGCGCCGCCGGTTGTGCGTGACACATCACCTCGCAGGAGGGGACATGCAATTCAGACCCCGTCCGTTCATTCCCTTCATTCTCAGCGCGTTGCTTGCGCTACCGGCCCTGCTCGCCGCGCAGGAGCCCGTGACCATCACCGGCAAAGTTACGAGCGACGCCGGTTTGCCGCTGGGGCAGGTCGAAGTCGCGATTCCGGCCATGGGGCTCGGGTCCCTGAGCAAGGACGACGGTCGCTACACCATCGTCGTGCCGGGCGCTCGGGTCTCGGGTCAGACAGTGACACTGGTGTCGCGGCGCCTGGGCTATAAATCGCAGAGCGCCCAGGTCACCCTGAGCGCGGGCGGCGTGACGCACGACTTCGTGCTCGCGGCCAACCCGCTGCAGCTGGGCGAGGTGGTGGTGACCGGAGCCGGCACCACCAGCGAGGCCGGCAAGCTCGGCAATGTGCGGAACAACGTCGGCGCCGACCTGATCGAGCGCGCGGGCGAGACCAACATGGTCCAGGCGCTCGCGGGTAAGGCGCCCAACGTGACCGTGGTGCAGCAGTCGGGCGACCCCGGCGCGGGCTCGTTCATCAACATCCGCGGCATCAGCACGCTGCTCGGCAGCAACCAGCCGCTGTTCGTGGTTGACGGCGTGCCGGTGGATAACTCGACGTTCTCGACGTCGAACTTCAACACCGTGGATGACGGCGGCGGCACGCTGGCCCAGTTCGGGCAGACCGAAGGCACGGTCGCGACCAACCGGGCGGCGGACATCAACCCCAACGACATCGAGTCGGTGGAAATTCTGAAGGGCCCCGCGGCGAGCGCCATTTACGGGGCGCGCGCGGCGGCGGGCGTGATCCTGATTACGACCAAGGCCGGTCGCTCGGGTCCCACGCACTTCACCTTCCGCTCCTCCTCATCCTTCGACGACATCAACCACACCTACCCCCTGCAGACCAGCTGGGGGCTGGGCACCCAGGGTGTGCACGCGGACACCGGCCTCGGCAAGCAATGCGATACTCCCGGCGCCGGCATCTGTGCGCGCTCGTGGGGTCCGCAGATCCCGGCCGCCGGCACGCCGGGCAACACGATCGGCGCGCCGTTCGACCACGCCAACGACATCTACCGCGTGGGTCACACGTTCGACAACGGGTTCACGGTGTCGGGCGGCAACGACCGCACGACGTTCTACCTGTCGGGAGACTACGCGCACACGCAGGGCGTAGTCGTCGGCCCGAACAACACGTTCGGCCGGACCGCGGTGCGCTTCAAGGGGACGCACCGCGTGATCGACAACCTGAAGCTGGGCGCTGACCTCTCGTTCGCCGATACGCGCGCCAAGTACATCCAGCGCGGCAACAACACCAACGGCATCCAGCTGGGCAACCTGCGGACGCCGCCCGACTTCAACAACCAGCCGTACGTGGTTCAGACGGCCGCCGGGCCGCAGATGCGCGGCTACCGGTTCGAGCACCCCACCGACGCCACGCTGTTCGACGAGCGGACGTTCGACAACCCGTTCTGGACCGCGTTCCAGGCGCTGCAAACCGCGAACGTCGGCCGGGTATTCGGCAACATCAACGCGGAGTACCTGCCCCTCCCGTGGCTCAAGGTCAACTACACCCTGGGCGCGGACTACACCACGGACGAGCGGCTCGAGGGATGCCCGGTGAGCTCGTCGGCCCCCTGCAGCTTCGGACGGATCATCGAGGGGAAGATCGTCAACTACATCCTCGACCATAACCTCACCGCCACGGCCAACTACTCGATCAGCTCGGACTTGAGCGGCACGGTCACGCTCGGTCAGAACCTCAGCGCCCGGAACACTCGCCAGTTCGGACAGGTCGGTCGTACGATGGTGGCGCTGCAGCCCTTCAATCTCACGAACACGGTGACACGGGATCAGCCGCTGGATCAGGAAACGGTGATCCACGACGCATCGTGGTTCGGCCAGGCGGCGCTGGATGTGAAGGACCAGCTGCATCTCTCCGCCGCCCTGCGGAACGACGGCTCCTCGACGTTTGGCAGGACGAACCTGCGCAGCTGGTTCCCGAAGGGGAGCGTCGCGTGGGAGTTCACTAAGGCCATCGGCGAGAGGCCGTGGCTGTCGTACGGCAAGGCGCGCCTGGCCTACGGCGAGGCAGGCCAGGAGCCGCTGCCCTACCTGACGTCGTTGACGTATTCGAGCGGCCTCGTGGGCGGGATCTCGCAGGGCACGGGCAACACGCCGATTCAGAACGGCCTCGGCGGGTTGGTGTCGCGCGGTGAGCTGCGGCCGGCGACGACGCTCAAGCCGGAGCGCTCGAAGGAGTTCGAGGCCGGTTTGGACCTGGGCTTCTTTAAGGACCGGGCGGACGCGAGCATCACCTGGTACAGCAAGAAGTCGTCCGACATCATCCTGTTGCAGCCGCTCAATCCTTCCATTGGGTTCTTCCAGGCGGGGGCGAACGCCGCCTCCATGCGGAACCGCGGCTGGGAGGCGTCGCTCAACGTCCGGCCGGTACAGGCAGCGGACTATGGGTGGGAAGTCGGGTTGCAGTGGGCACGCAACCGCAACGTGGTCCTGTCGCTCGGCGGCCAGCAGTTCATCTCTGTCGGTGACTTCAATCAACAGGTGGCGATGGTCGGTCAGCCGGTCGGCGCCTACCTCGGGACCGGATTCCTGCGGTGCGGCATCTCCAATGACGCCAATGTGGTGGACACGCTGGGTACCACCCTCGGCACATACTGCGCCGGCCAGCCCAAGGGCGCGCTGTACATCAACGGTCCCGCCGGGCTCGGGGCTAACGGCTACCCCTTGGTTGACAACGACCCGCGTATCGTCCAGGACCCGAACTACGACTGGACCGGCAGCGTGCGGTCGTCGTTCCGGTTCCGCAAGCTGCAGATCGCCGGCCTGATCGACATCCGGCACGGCGGGCAGATCTGGAACGGCACGAAGGGCGCTCTGTGGAGCTACGGTACGCACAAGGACACTGAGCTGCGGGCCGCCTGCAGCAACCGCAATAACCCGGCTTCGTGCGTCGGAAACGAGAAGACCTTCGGGACGGGCGGTTGGTTCGACGGGCCCGTGGTGGGTCCGGGCGCCAACACGCCGGTGGCCATTGGTGAGTATTGGTACCGCAACGTAGCGGCCTGTCCGTTCATCGGCATCGACGAGCCCTGCATCGAGGACGCCGGCTTCGTGAAGTTGCGGGAGATCTCCGTTGCCTACACGCTGGACGCGCCGTGGGTGCAGCGCTCGCTCGGCTTCTCGAGCATCGACATCCGGGTCTCGGGTCGCAACCTGAAGACGTGGACGAACTATACCGGCTACGATCCCGAAACGAACCTCGGGGGCACGATCTCCTCAGGCGCCGGGGCCGGCGGTGTGGACTACTTCAACAATCCGCAGACACGCTCGTTCGTGTTCTCGGTCACTCTCAACCACTAACCCCGAGGAAATCGACATATGCGTCGCAACACCAATGTCGTACTCGCGTGTCTGGGGCTGCTCCTCGGGACGGCGGGGTGTGACAGCTTCCTGACGGGGAACAAGCTCTCCAACAACCCGAACCTCCCGACCGAGGCCTCGCTCCCGCTGCTGTTCGTCGGGGTCCAAGCCGGGCAGTTCGCGTTCCAGGAGGGCACCGTCGCCATGATGATGTGCGAGTGGGTCCAGGCCTGCTCGGCGGGTAACGGCCGCTTCGTCCAGCAGGCCGCGCAGTACGTATTCGGCGAGGGCTCGAATATCGGCGCCAACAATGGTGACTGGATCTCCGTCTACGACGGCGGCGGCCTGATCGACATCAGGCTCGTGCAGGAGAAGGCCCGAGCTGCGGGCGACTCGACATGGCTCGGGATCGGGAAGATTTGGGAGGCCCTCACCATCGGCACGGCGTCGGACATGTGGGGAGACATTCCCTACAGCCAGGCCGTGTCGGGAAACACGGCGCCGGCGCTCGACGACCGGATGGTGATCCTCGGCAACCTCCAGACGCTGCTCACGGAGGCCATCGCCGAGCTCACGCCCGGGACCGGTTTAGGGCCCGGCGACAACGACCTCGTCTTCGGCGGGAACAGGGCGAGGTGGATCCGGGCCGCCTGGACGCTCAAGGCCCGGTATTTCATGCATACGGCCGAGTCGCTCGGGACGCCGGCTTACACGGCGGCCATCGCCGCGGCGCAGAACGGCATCAACGAGGTGAGCGGGGCGGGCAACTTTTCGTCGTTCCACACCCTGGCGACCTCCGAGCGGAACATGTGGGCTCAGTTCCAGCTCGGCTCGGGGTTCGGCACCGACCTCGAAGGCGGTCGGGCACTCACCACTTACATGAATGCGCGGCTCGACCCGCGGCGGCCCGCTTACTTCTGCCCAACCGCCACAGCGAGCTGGGTGGCGAGCCATAAGTATGCCCGCGGGGCGAAGATCATCGACTCGAACGGGCTGGTCGAAAAAGTGACCGCGGTGACATTGGATAGTCTCTCGGGCGCTGCTGAGCCCACTTGGCCCGCGACGACAGGCACCGTCACGGCGGATAACCATGTCACGTGGAGGAACCTGGGCCAGCCGTACGGCGGCGACGATTTCAACACCGTCGTGACCCAGGACTCCATCTCGAACTTCATATGCCTGCCGGCCCGTTTTGCAGAGGACGCGCGGGTGCCGTACGTGACGTATGTCGAGAACGAGCTGATTCTCGCGGAGGCGTACAGTGCCACGGGGAACGACGCACTGGCGCAGACGCACCTGAACAACGCGTACGCGACCGTGCCGGGGCTCGCGTCGTCGGCCACCGGCGTCACAGGCGCGGCACTGCTCGATTCGATCATGAGTGAGAAGTGGGTGGCGCTGTTCCTGAACATCGAGTCCATCAACGACTATCGGCGCACGTGCATTCCACGGATCACGCCGTCGACCAACTCGGCGGGATTCGCCCACGTCCCGGGGAGGCTGTTCTATCCCCAGAACGAGCGGAACGTGAACCCGAACGTCCCCGACGGGAGCGCGCAACTCGCGACCCGCGGATTCCGGAACAAGGGGGACGTCCACGCGTGCCAGGGCAGCGACAATACCCCCTAGCCCCGGAAGCTCTGGGTCGGGGGTGCGTAATGCTGTCGCTGGCGGTATGATAGGGGGGAGCGGATCCGCGGTCCGGGTTCGCTCCCCTGCACGCTCCGGGACTGAAGGAGTATCGAGCTGGAGGAGGAGCGCTATGGCTTCACGGATCGCGGTGCTCGCCGTCCTCGCTGCCGTCACGCCGTTGCAGAGCGGGTGCTACAACTACAAGTCCCTGCGGCGGTCGGAGCTGGTGCCCGCCACGTATCTGGCGATCATGCTCACGGAGGCCGGGTCGGAGGAGCTGGCCCCGTACATCGGGCCCAACGTTCTGGTCGTGCGCGGGCGCTTCTTGAGCGCCAGCGATCGGGGGTTCGTCCTGTCGGTCGCAGCAGTGGAGAGTCGGCGGGGGGACATCCTCGAGTGGAAGGGAGAGACGGTGACGGTCCCGGGCGAGTTCGTGCGCTCGCTGGAAGAGCGGCGTGGGGCCGCCGGCAAGACGGTGCTGCTGGCCGGCGCCGGCTTGGCGGGCTTCTTCGTGGCGTATGCGGCCTTCGGGCCGGGCGCGAGTGGCTCAGCCCTGGGTGGGGGCGGGGGCGGGCCGAGCCCGCGCTGACGGCTCTGACTACAACGGACGATTGCCTATGAAAACTGCGATACTGATCGGCGTGCTGTGTCTCACGGCTGGATGCTACAACTACAACCCGCTGACGACGCCCAGCCCCGAGCTCGGGAGCTATCTGGCGGTGAGGCTCAACGATGCGGGCTCCGACGAGCTGGCCCGCTATCTCGGACCCAGCGTGTTCGTGGTGCGGGGCCGTTACCTCGGGCCGAGCGACCAGGGAGGCCTGCTCGTGTCGGTGTCGTCGGTCGAGACGAAGCGGGGCGTCGGGTACTCGTGGGAGGGTGAAACGGTCACGCTCCCCACCGACGCGATCGCCTCGCTGGACGTGCGGCGGCTCTCGAAGGGGCGGAGCCTGCTGTTGGCGGGTGTCGGCGCCGGCGGGTTGGTCGCCACGACACTGGCGTTCTCACTGCTGGGCGGCGGCACGCCGCTCGGCTCCGGCGGCGGCCGTCCACCGAAACAGTAGCGCCGCTCAGTACACCCCGACGCTCGAGCGGCGCAGGTCCGTCTCGAGCGTCCACTCGATGTACTGGCCGCGCTGCACGACGAGAATGTCCGTGCGCGCGTACGCATCGCTCCCGATGGCATCTCCATAGAGTCGGATCTCTCGCGCCTGGCCGAGCAACCGCGCCGGGAGGAAAAACACCGCGGACGACGAACCCGTGACCGTCCCGACCCGCGTCTGCAGACCGTCATGTAGGACATAGACGACCACGTCCAGATAGTTGTGGTTGGTGACGCTGAGGGCGATTTCGCCCTCGGGGGCCGCGATCGCGGGCGCGGAAGCGGCCTGGGTCCCCCGATTGAAGATGAAGCAGGCGGGCGCGGCGAGGAGCAGCACAACGAGCGCTGCCGGGAGGCGCAGGGCGCGGACACGGTTCGAAGCCATGGCGTTCGCGAACCTAGCACCGGCCCGGGACCCACGAAAGGACGCCGCCGGCCATGACAAATCCCGGACAGCGAGCGCGGTGTCGACAGCACGCAACGTTCCCGTTTGGAACTGTCGTTCACCTTGCGGGTCTCTAACGCGAGCCGCAGCTTAGCCAAGCCGTTCCACTTACTCCCTTCACCGTCATAGGAGGGTGGTCTATGCGCCACACCTGGTGCGCAGCTCGCCGATCTTCCCCGCCCCCGGCCGTCGTCTCTTCCCGAGTGCGATGCAGATGTAGTCGCCGGTAGGCCGTCGGAGCTGGCCTACCGGATTTCTGCTCAACTGCCTCACCGCGCCGCTACGCGGGCGCCGCAACGTGTGTCCGCGCCGGCCGGATCCCGTTCAAAGACCCTTTGGATGAGGACACGCTCCATGAACGTATTCCGCATTCGCCCATTGCTCGGCAGCGCGGCAGCGATCCTGTTGCTGGCCGCAGTTGTCGCCGAGCCGGTGCAGGCCCAGCAGGGTACGGTGGCTGGGCAAGTGACTGACAAATCCAGCCAACAGCCGGTTTCCGGCGCGCAGGTCATGATCGTCGGTACGAGTCTCCAGACTCGGACGGGGCGCGAGGGCCGCTACTCGATCGCGAAGATACCCGCCGGGCAATACCGGGTGCAGGTGCGGCTCATCGGGTACGCGACCGCGACGCAGCCGGTTACGGTCGCCGCCGGAGAGACCGCGACGCTCGACTTCGCCCTCACGCCGGCCGCGGTGCCACTCGACGTGGTCATCGTCTCGGCCACCGGGCAAGAGCAGTTGAAGCGTGAGCTCGGGAATACGGTGGGCACGATCGACGCCGCGAAAGTCACGCAGGAGGCCTCGCCGGTCAACACTGCGGACCTCTTGAATTCCCGGGTCCCGGGCGTCGAGGTGCTCCAGAGCGGCGGAACCACGGGCTCGGGCTCGCGCATCCGGATCCGCGGAGCCACCAGCCTGTCGCTTCGCAACGAGCCGATCGTGGTGGTGGACGGGGTGCGGATCGACAACACACCCAACGCCGACGGTGGCCTTGGGGTGGGCGGCCAGGCTCCATCTCGCCTCAACGACCTTAACGCGGAGGACATCGAGTCCATCGAGGTCGTGAAGGGGCCCTCAGCCGCGGCCCTGTACGGCACCGACGCCGCCAACGGCGTGATCCAGATCCGTACCAAGCAGGGGAAGCCCGGGCCGACGAAGTGGACCGCCTTTACGGAGGGCGGCACGTTGAACGAGGAGACGCAGTGGCCGGCCAACTACGCCGCTCTGGACGGCGCCGGCAACCTCTGCCTGGTCTCCGATCAGGCTCAAGGGCTCTGTACGATCGCTCGGGTGGACAGCTTCAACCCCCTGATGCAGAACTCGCCCTTCCGCCAGGGGGTCCGCCAGCACTACGGGTTGAGCGCCTCCGGGGGCAACGAGGTAACCACGTTCTATCTCTCGGGCGACTACCAGCGTGAGAAGGGCATCTACGAGTCGAACGATCTCAAGAAGACGAGCCTGCGGGCCAATATGCACAATACCGTCAGCCGGCTGCTCGACCTTTCGGCGAACGTGGGCTACGTCTCGAGTCAGCTGGCGCTGCCGCAGAACGACAACAACGACCAGGGCCTCTTGCCGAGTGGGCTGCTTGGTCTCCCCGCCTCCTTCTTCACGGACACCACCAACGGGGGATACCTCTTTCTCACCCCGCAACAGGCGAACCTCATCTCGACCACGCAGCGCGTCGAACGCTTCACCGGCGGCCTGACACTCAATTTCCGCCCAGCGAGCTTCCTCACGATGCGCGGGACTGCGGGCTATGACGTCACCAATCAGAGCGACAACGAGTTGACGCCGCCCAATGTCATTCCGCTCGATCAGTCGCGGTTGGACGGGAATGCGTTCCAGTTCCGCGCGCAGATCTACTCCTATACTGCGAACTTCTCGACGCAGGCGTCGCTTCGCCTCTCGTCGATCGTGACCTCAAACACGACAGTGGGTCTGCAGTACTACAAAAACGTGTTTGCGCAGACACGCGCGTCTGGGCGAAAGGTCGTCGCGGGCTGCAGCGCGCTCGCCTGTGTCGTCACACCGTCCGTGGGCGATACGACGGCACCGTTCGTGACGCTGGGCGGCTTCGTCGAGGAGCAGGTCGGGGTCCGGGACCGGTTGTACGTCACCGCAGCGGTGCGCGCCGATAAGAACTCGGCGTTCGGTACGAACTTCGGCAACATCCTATACCCGAAGTTGTCTGGCTCCTGGGTGGTCTCCGAAGAGCCGTTCTTCCCGCGCATCGGCTGGCTCTCGAGCCTGCGCTTGCGCGCGGCATGGGGCAAATCCGGTCGGGCGCCGGGGGTGCTCGACGCACTGCAATTCTACCAACCCGTAGCCGTCGCGGCGAGCGGCAGCGACGTGCCTGGCGTGACGATCGGTGGGGCGGGGAACACGAACCTCAAGCCGGAACAGACTCGGGAGATCGAGACCGGGTTCGACGCCGACTTCATCCAACAGCGGCTCCACCTCGAGGCCACGTATTACAACAAGGACTCGAAAGACGCGTTGGTCGCCGTTCCGGTCGCGGGCTCGCTCGGCTCGAGCTTCACTCGCCTCGACAACCTCGGGCAAGTCAGCAACAAGGGCCTCGAGCTCGTGCTGACGGCGCAGCTGGTCAACAGACCGAACGTGACGTGGAGCGTCACGACGAGCGCGTGGGGCAACAAGAACCGGGTCTTGAAGACGGACTCCATCAACACGCCGATCATCTTCGGGCTCGGCGGTGCCTCGCAGCGCCACCAGGCGGGATACGCCGCCGGCGGCTACTGGGGCACGCCGTACACGTTTCGCGACGTGAACGGAGATGGGATGATCAATCCCGACACGGCGAGCGGCGAGATCACGGTCGGTAGCGCGGACGTGTTCCAGGGATCATCCGTTCCGACGCGCGGCGCCACCATTTCCACTGAGCTGAATCTCCTGAGCCACTTCCGCCTGTACGGCTTGCTGGACGGCCGGTGGGGCAACAAGCTCGATAACTCCACCGAGTCATTCCGCTGCATCAACCCGTTCCTGCATTGCGCCGGATTGAACCTGAACACGGCGTCCCTCAGCGACCAGGCGGCGGCCATCGCGAGCGCGTTTTACAACCTCGAGACCGGCTACTTCCAGGACGCCGGCTTCGTGAAGCTGCGGGAGGTATCGCTGACGTATTTCGCGCCGGCGGCGTGGGCATCGCGCATCGGCGCCAGCTCGTTGAACCTGACGCTCACGGGTCGCAACCTCGCGACCTGGACCAAATACAAGGGCGCCGACCCCGAGCTCAATACCATCGGGCAGTTCAACTTCAGCGTCGCCGATTTCCTGACGCAACCACCGGTGCGCTATTTCCTGGCGCGCGTCAACGTGACCTTCTGAGCGAGGAGACTGCCATGAAGCCCATGACCAAGCTGTTCGCGCTCGTAGGGGTCGCGCTGCTCGTGCCGGCGGCAGGCTGCAACGACCCGCTGCAAGTCACCATTCCGGACATCGTCACTCCAGGTCAGTTGAACGATCCCTCGGCCCTGGCGACCCTGCGCGCCGGCGCAATTGGTGACTTCGCCATTGCCTATACCGGCGATCACCCGGATGGATCGGGCGGCACCGGCGCGTCGGAGGGCGTGATCATGTACGGCGGCCTGCTCGCCGACGAGTGGATCAACTCCGAGACGTTCCCCACGCGCATCGAGGTGGACGGGCGCGCTATCCATACCACGAACGCGGACGTGGACCTCTGGTTTCGCAAGCTGCACCAATCCCGTCGCTCCTCGGAGATCGCCGCAGGGCGCTACGCCGTTGGCGCGCCGACCGACGCTGCGTATCCTGAGCTGCTGACCTTGGCGGGGCTCACGTACGTGTTTTTCGGCGAGACGTATTGCTCCGGTGTGCCGATGAGCAAGTTGAACGACGATGGGAGCTTTTCCTACGGCACGCCCCTGACGACGCGGCAAATATACGACACGGCAATCGCGCGCTTCGATTCGGCGCTCGCCGTGTCGACCAGTACGGATCGCACCAACTTCGCCGACGTCGGCAAGGCCCGCGCGCTGATCGATCGGGACACTGCGGACTTCGCGGCGGCGGCCGCGTTGGCCGCAACCGTGCCGACGACCTTCGTGTACATCAACCAGCACTCCGAGAACACCGATCGGCAAAATAACGGTGTGTTCAATGGCAACACCGTTGACAAACGCTATTCCGTTGCGGACGCAGAGGGAACGAACGGATTCCCGTGGCTATCGGTGGCCGACCCGAGGACGCCGTCTGTGCGGCCGCTCGTGGGGTCGCCTCCCGCACCGGCCGTCGGTTTCGACCGCACGACACCGCAGTGGAACAACTTGCGCTACGGCAGTCGGGCCGCGCCGATAACGGTCGCGACCGGGGTCGAGGCGCGGCTCATCCAGGCGGAAGCGGCGCTGTACGCGCATGATACGGTCACGTTCTTGGCGCAGCTCAACGAGCCACGCGCCAACGTTGCGGCGCGAGCGTATTTCGACCCGACGGGCGCAGCGCCACCGATTGGCGTATTGGCACCGCTCGATACGGCAAGCATTCGGATTGCCGGAGGAGCGGTCAATTTGCTCTTCACCGAGCGGGCCCGCTGGCTGTGGTTGACGGCGCACCGGTTGAGCGATATGCGGCGGTTGATTCGCCAGTACGGCCGCCTCGCGAACACGGTGTTTCCAGTCGGTACCTACTTCAAGGCCAGCTTCACGTACGGTTCTGACGTGAACATTCCGGTCCCGATCACGGAGCAAAACAACCCAAACTTCACGGCGTGTTTAGATCGGAATCCCTAGGGACGCGCGGCGCGCTGAAGGATGCGCGGGGGAGGGAGCGACGCTGCTCCCTCCCCCTTTTGCTTACGACTGCCCGTCCTTGGTCTTGATCACGATGACGCCGCTCACGGCGTCCGTGCCGTAGTACGTCGTGCCCTCCACACCATCGTAGATGAGGATCGTGAGGATAGACTGGGCCTCAATGGTGTCGAGCGCGTGGAAATCCGGGACGCGAACGCCGTCGAGCAGAATCATCGGAGCCTCGTTGAGCATGAGGCTCGACCGGCCACGCCGCCCCATGCCCGTAGGATGCCCGTTGCGGTCCTCCTGCAGCGTGAGCATCGGGGCGCCCTGCTTCAACACCTGCCAGGCGGTTTGGGCGCCCCACTTCTCGATTTGTTCGGCGGTAATCAACAACGTGCCCGGGGCCGGCGACCTGGCGGCGCTATGGGCCGCGGGGCCGCATCCGACCAACACAAGCAGCAATGATGCGGTGAGCGCCTTCATGGAGGCCTCCCGTTCGATCCTATACTCGTGCCGCCTCCCGCGACCGTCAAGATATCCATCCCCAACCTGGTCGAAACGGTCAAGGCCTACGCGAAGCAGGAGCGGACGGTCTTTACCCGAGTGGCGGAGGCCCGGGCCAAGCTGGCCATCGCCGAGAACTACCCGCAGCTCAAGTCCAACGAGAACTTCCGCGCGTTGTGATTGTCAGAAACGTGTGAACAGGGCTGGGCGAGGCTGAATTTATTCAAAGGGCGCTGGTTTTACGCCTCTTGCGACGTTGTGATACAAGCTGCACAATAATCCCTACGTGGAACGTGCGTAGGAATTCGTAGGGCGCGTCCCATCTCGCACCGAACGTGTCCTGTCTGCCGTTGGGGACGGGTGCGCATTTACTCTTCGAGAAGGCTGAACCACCTCCGTTCAGACACACCGGGCGGGGGGCCTTTGTCGCTGTGCTGCGGGTTCCGCAGCTACCTCGAAGGAGGTTTAGTATGGGCTTCTTCCGTCGTCAGACGTTGCAGGCGTTCCTGGCGCTGGGCGCGCTGCTGGTCGGCATCGCGCGCGCCGCGAACGCGCAGAACGGCACGATCACGGGGACCGTGGTCGACCAAGCCGGTGGCCCTGTGTCACCGGCTCGCGTGTTGTTGGGGGCGACAAATAAAGGCGCCGTCACCAACCAGCAGGGCAAGTACGTCATCGCCGGCGTGGCGCCGGGAACGTATGAAGTGCGTGTAGCCATCATCGGGTACGCGGGGGAAACGCAGCGGGTCACCGTGGGACCCGGTGAGAGCCGCACGGCCGACTTCACGGTCAAGCGGGTCGCGCTGTCGCTCGACGCCGTGACGGTGACGACGAGCGGCGAGTCGCGCGCGCGCGAGAACGGGAACGCGGTCACGACGATTCGCGCGTCCGAGATCGTCGAGACGCAGCCCATTACGAGCGTTACCGACTTGCTGTCCGGCCGCGCCGCGGGCGTGAACATCCTGCCGTCGACGGGCACCGTCGGAGGGGGCGCGCGCATCCGCATCCGGGGTGCGAACAGCGTGTCGCTCCCCAACGATCCGTTGTTCGTTGTGGACGGCATCCGGATCGAGAGCAAGGCGGGAAATTCGATCGGCGTGGGGGGTCAGGAGCCGGGCCGACTCAACGACTTGAACCCGGACGAGATTGCGTCGATCGAGATCGTCAAGGGGCCATCGGCGGCGGCTCTATACGGCACCCAGGCTGCAAACGGGGTCGTCCTGATCACCACCAAGCGGGGGACACCGGGGCGCACGACCTGGAACTTCCACACCGAGCAGGGCGTGCAGACCGACGTTGCCAACTATCCAGCCAACTACGACGCTGTCACCACCGCGGGCGTTCGGTGTCAGTTGATCCAGGTTGTGCATACCCCCCCCTGCACCCAAGACCGGATCGTGTCGTTCAACCCACTCATGGACCCCAACACCTCACCGTTCAAAGCCGGCTACCAGCAGCAGTACGGCGCGCAGGTGTCGGGCGGGAACGATCAGACGACGTATTTCGTGTCGGGACAACTCGACGGTCAGACCGGCGTGTATAGCATGCCGGACAAGCAACAGCAGCTCCTGCTCAACGAGACGAGCCGCACCGCGCTGCGTCCGGAAGAGATCCATCCCAACTACCTAAAGAAGGTCAGCCTGCGGGCCAACCTCACGTCCAAGCTCTCTGACAAGGCGAACGTGGCGATCTCGACGGGCTATGTATCGAGCCGGCTGCGGCTGCCCCAGAACGACAACGACGTGCTGGGCATCATCACGAACGGATACACGGGGGGTGGGCTCGGGACCGATTCGACCGACATCCCCACCTACGGCTTCAACTCTGCGCCACGTCGGACGTTCCAGGTGCTCGCCAGGCAGGACGTGGAGCGGTTCACGGGGAGCATTACGGCGGACTGGCGCCCGTTGCCGTGGCTTTCCGGCCGGGCGACGGCCGGCACCGACGTCACGCAGCGCGTGGAGGGCGACATCCAGCGGTTCGGCGAAGGGCCCGATTTCGCCAACTTGCGGCAGGGGTTCGCGGACGACAACCGGTTCCGCATCTTTAGCTGGACCGCGAACGCGACGGGCACCGCCTCGTTCCAGCTCACGCCGACGGTCAGCTCCAAGACCTCGGTGGGCGTGCAGTACTTCCACGACCTCCTGAACGGGAACACGACGTTTGGCCAGTTCCTGCCCCCCGGTGGACTGACCGTCGGGAGCGCATCGCTGCGGAACGCGTTCGACACGACGAGTGAGACCGTCACACTCGGCTCCTACGTCGAGGAGGTGGTCGGCCTGAACGACAGGTTGTTCCTTACCGGCGCGGTGCGCATCGACAAGAACAGTGCGCTCGGTAAGAACCTGGGTTCCGTGACGTACCCGAAGGGTGCCCTGTCTTGGCTCATTTCGGACGAGCCGTTCTTTCCCCAGTCGAACGCGGTGAACCGGTTGCGGCTCAGGGTGGCGTATGGGGCGTCGGGCCTCCAGCCCGGAGTCACGGACGCGCTCCGGTACTTTTCCGGGGTCGCCGTCGCCGCTGACGGTGCCGAGCAGGCCGGCGTGACTCTCGCAGGGCTTGGGAATGTGGACTTGAAGCCCGAGCGGTCCACTGAGGTGGAGGCCGGGTTCGATGTCGGCCTCTTGAACGACCGGGTGGGACTCGAGCTGACCTACTATCACAAGAAGACGAAGGACGCCATCATCTCCGTGACCACGCCGACCACCACGGGGTTCCCGACGGGGGTCTTCCGGAACGTGGGCTCGGTGCGCAACCAGGGCTTCGAGGGCGTCTTGAATATCCGGCCGGTGCAGACGCCGGCAATCTCGTGGGACATCACCCTGAGCGGCTCGACCAACAACAACAAGCTGCTCGAAAAGATCGTGGACGGGAAACCGGACACGAACCCCATCATCTTCAACTCCTCAAATCAGCGCCATGCCGTTGGTTACCCGCTGGGCGGCTACTGGGTGCGACCAATCACGGGCATCAACGATATCAACGGCGACGGCATCATCGACACCAACGAGGTGACGCTGGGTCCGGCCCCGGTGTTCATCGGGCCTTCCCAGCCAACCAAAGAGCTGGCCCTCAACACGGGGCTGACCCTGTTCCATAACCGCATCCGGATCGGGGGACAGTTCGATTATCGCGGCGGGCACAAGCTCTGGAATCTGACCGAGGAGTTCCGCTGCCGCTCGGGACGCCAAGGCTGCCAGGAGAACTACGACAAGTCGGTGGGACTGGAGAGGCAGGGCGACGTGGTCGCGCTGCGGTTCGTCAATCCGGCCACCCGGCGCACCTCGTTCGGGTTCATCGAGCCGGGCTGGTTCGTGAAGCTGCGCGAGCTGTCGGTGACGTACAATCTCCCTGAGACGGTGGCTCGGCAGTTCCATGCCACGCGCGCCAGCATCACGCTCACCGGTCGCAACCTGCACACGTGGACGGACTACACCGGTGTGGACCCCGAAGTGAACGGCCAAGGACAGTCGAGCCAGTCTCAGGGGTTCAACCGGAACGACTTCTTCGTGCGCGACTTCGTCACACAGCCACCGGTCCGATACTGGCTCGTGCGCGTCAACCTGGGCTTTTGAGGGGAGCGAACTGCCATGAAGACTCTAAGGCATATCGGTCTCGCCCTGGCGGCCGCTCTGTGGATTCCGCTGGTGGCGTGCAACGACCTCGTCAAGGTCGATAACCCGAACGTCATCGACCCGGGCAATCTCAGCGACGCCAACGGCGCCACGGCGCTGCGTGTCGGTGCCCTGGGTGATTTCGCCTTCGCCGTGGATGGTGATGGCGGCGCCACGGAAGGACAAACACTCGTGAGCGGGCTCTTGTCCGACGAGTACCGCAACTCCGACACCTTTGGGACCCGCCAGGAGCCGGACCAACGCGCCGTCCAACCCGCCAACACGACGTTGACCGGCGTGTTCCGGCTGATTCATCGCGCACGCCTGTCGGCCGAGCGCGCAGCCCACGCGCTCGCGGCGACCGACCAGGACTCCCTGGCCGATCCGCGGATTGCCGAGATGTGGAGCGTCGCCGGATTCACCTACGTCATCATCGGAGAGAACTACTGCTCGGGGGTGCCGTTTCCGGAGGAGGGGCAAACGAGTGCACCACCCATCGCGACCTCCGAGATTTTCAATCAGGCCGTCGTGCGGTTCGACAGGGCCATTGCGAACTTCGGGGGCGATAACAGCCGGCTGTGGCTGGCCCTGGTCGGCAAGGCGCGCGCGCTCCTCGACCTGAACCAACCGGCCGCGGCCGCCGCGCTGCTCGCGCCGGTGCCGGATACCTTCAAGTACGTGGTCCAGCATTCGGCTGCCAGCCAACGCGAGCAGAATGGTACTTACGAGTTCAACACCATCGCGAAGCGCTGGTCCATGTCCGACCTGGAAGGTGGCAACGGCCTCCCATTCGTGACGGCAAACGATCCTCGGGTCCCCTTCACGTCCCACGCCAAGGACACAACCGTCGCGCAGTTTGGCTTCGACGCCGTCACGCCATTCTTTGTCCTACTCAAGTACAAGTCGTTGGGCGATCCCACACGCCTTGGGGACGGGGTGGAGGCCCGTCTGATCGAGGCGGAGGCGGCGCTCGCCGCAGGTGACCCTGCGACCTGGCTTGCCAAGCTGAATGCACTGCGAGCGACGGTCCCGGGGCTCGCCCCGCTCACCGATCCCGGCACGCCGGCGGCGCAAGTAGACCTGACCTTCAGGGAGCGCGCGTTCTGGCTGTACGCGACGGGCCACAGGCTGGGCGACCTGCGGCGGCTGGTGAGACAGTACGGGCGGGGGGCGGAGACGGTGTACCCGACCGGCACGTTCCCAAAGGGCGGCGTCTACGGTACCGACGTGAATCTGCCCGTCCCGACGGACGAGCAAAACAATCCGAGTTATACGCCGGGATCATGCCAGCAGAACGTGCCGTAGCCACCTAGCCGTCCTGTTCACGCCAGCTAGTACAACGGGGAGGAGCCGATCGGCTCCTCCCTTTTGTTATGATCGCCCCTCAGGTTGGTCCGGCGGTGGAGGGGTCTTTGCGTGGGTGAAAATGAGCACCACGCCGTTGCCAGCGCTGGTGCCGTAGTAGGTCGTGCCATCGAGCCCGCTCAACACGACGATGGCGGCGATGTCTCCGGCCGGCATTCCGTCCAACACCGTCAGGTCGGCGATGCGTACCTGGTCGACGAACACGCGCGGGTCGTCGTTGAGATTCAGACTCGACCGGCCGCGCCGTCGAATTCGCAGGTTATTCCCAGACCCAGATTGGCTCGTCCCGCGGAACGACACGTTGGGCACGGTTAGCTGAAGGGCCTCCCAGACCGTCCTCGCGCCGGACTTCTCAATCTGCTCCGCGGTGACTACGAGCCCCGCTGGCTGCTGCGACTCAGGTCGCGCCTTGGCACCGCGGCACCCAGGTAAAGCGGAGAGCAGGCTGAGAGAAGCGGCGAGACGTACGCCCCTTGCAACAAGATGCATGTTTCCTCCCGCCCCGAGATCATGACAACCCACGCGTGACAACCTCATACTCGGGTTGTTGGTCAGGAGCGTCAAGATACCGGTCACCCGTGACCCGATGTATCTTGCGCGGCGATGCTGCAACTCACGGCGCTGCTGCTCGTTGCCCAGGTCCAGGTACCGCCCCCGCGAGGCTACGTGAACGACTTCGCCGCGGTGCTGGACGCCGCCTCGGTCGCGCACATGGAAGCCGTGATCGCCGAGGTGCGCGCCAAGACGCGCGGCGAGATCGCCGTGGTGACCCTCCCCGATATCGGCGACCGCCCGGCGGCGGACGTGGCGCTGCGGATCGGCCGGCAATGGGGCGTCGGGGTGAAGGGCGAGGCGGGCGATCCAGCGAAAAACCTCGGCGTCGTGGTGCTGCTCGTTCCCCAAAAGAATCACCGCCCGGGCACGGGTCAGATCTTCATCGCCACTGGCCGCGGAGCCGAGGGATTCCTTCCGGACGCGCGCGTGGGCCGGATTCGGGACGCGATGACTCCCTATCTGGCGCGGGAGGAATACGGGCCGGGGCTGGCGTACGGGGTAGACCTGATCGCCCAGGCATTCGCACAGGAGTTCGGCATCACGCTGTCAGGCGTGCCGCCGCCGGAGCCGGATGAGCGCGGTGTGCCCCAGTTCCCGGTGAAGTGGCTCATCATCGCACTGATCCTGTTGATCGTCCTCAGCCGCGGGCGCATTTTCCTGCTGCCGTTCTGGCTCGGTGGGTTCGGCGGAGGCCGTGGCGGCTGGGGCGGCTCGAGCGGCGGGTGGGGCGGAGGGGGAGGGGGTGGGTTCGGTGGGTTCGGTGGTGGGGGTGGATTCTCAGGCGGCGGGGCGGGAGGGCGCTTCTGACCATGGCCAAGACTGTACCAATCGAGCGGTTCGCAAGCGAGGTCGCACGCGTACTCGGCGAGCGTCTGGTGGCGCTTCTGCTCTACGGATCATGGGCGCGCGGGACACACGTCCCGGACCGCTCCGACGTGAACACGCTGCTCATTTGCGACACGGTGGATGATGCCCTGTTCGCCGCGCTCGCTCCGGCAATGCGCGCCTGGACCCGCGCGGGCCAGCCGGCGCCCCTCATCTTGACCCAGCTCGAGTGGCGCGAATCGGCGGACGCCTTCCCCATCGAATATGAGGACATGCGTGACGCGCATCGCCTCCTCGCGGGCCGCGACCCCTGGTCGGGAATCCGGGTAGAGCGTGGCGATGTGCGGCGCCAGCTCGAGCATGAGCTGATGGGCAAGCTGGTCCGGCTGCGTCAGGCGTACGCCGCGCTGCACGAGGATCCGAAACAGCTGGCGCGGGTCATCGTAGGGAGCGCCGGCGGCTTCTTCACCATGCTGCGCTCGGTGCTGCGCCTTGCCGGCCAGCCGGCGCCCGCCTCACCGGCCGAGCTGGTAGGGAGCGCGGGTACCCTCATCGGGTTCGCGGCCGACGGACTGGCGCCGCTGGTGCAGCACGCGCTGGGCGGCCCGATCCCGCGGCTCGGCAAAGGTGATCCCCTCGCGACTGCGTATCTCGCGGCGGTGGCAGGCACCGCCGCCTATGTAAACCGTCTCGACTAGAGAGAGGATGACGCCCGTGCACGCGCTCAAACGCTTCGTCCCGCTCGTCGGCGTGGTACTTGTCGTCGGCTGCGGCTACAACACGATTCAGACGTACGACGAGCAGGTGAACGCCGCGGCGGCGCAGATCAAGGTGCAGCTGCAGCGCCGCGCCGACCTCATCCCCAACCTGGTCGAAACGGTCAAGGCCTATGCGAAGCAGGAGCGGACCGTCTTTACCGAAGTGGCGGAGGCCCGGGCCAAGCTGGCCGGGGCGGTGCAGAGCGGGGACCTGCAGCAGATGGCGGAGGCCAACCGGCAGCTGACGGCTCCGCTCGGCCGCCTGCTCGCCATCGCCGAGAACTACCCGCAGCTCAAGTCCAACGAGAACTTCCGCGCGCTGCAGGACCAGCTCGAGGGAACCGAAAACCGCATTGCCGTGGCGCGGCAGGACTACAACGAAGCTGTGAACCGCTACAACGCGTATATCCGGCGCTTCCCGCAGGTGCTGACGGCAAAGCTGCTGGGAAAGGGGGCTCGCCCGTACTTCGAGCTGGAGACGCCGGGCGCGGCCCAGGCGCCGAAGGTGGATTTCTCGAAGTA
>Ga0137415_10000695_pt1 | contig 32829 bp, 28 predicted proteins | sample CZODoug3_1_1_16f_FD_183082 | JGI IMG/M metagenome (GOLD analysis project Ga0137415, IMG submission 183082) | Vadose zone soil fungal communities from Angelo Coast Range Reserve, California, USA - CZODoug3_1_1_16fungal (Hybrid Assembly) | ecosystem: Environmental > Terrestrial > Soil > Vadose...
AATCCCTCCTCCTCCGCCACTTAACGGGCGCGACGGGCGCATGTCGATTTCCCGTGCGCGAGGGCAGGACGGCTTTGTAGCTAGGTTCCTTGCACCGTAGTTATTCCTTGGCGGATGGCGTAGTGGATCAGCTCAGTCAGGGAATGGAAACCAAGCTTGAGCATGATCCTAGCGCGGTGCCCCTCGACGGTCCTGACAGCGATCTCCAAAAGCGCAGCGATCTCCTTGTTGGTTTTTCCTTCCGCCAAGAGGCGGATGATCTCCGTCTCGCGAGGAGTTGTCCGGGCACCCGCGCGCTGCTGTTGCTGACGCTCGCGTTTGGCCTTAAGAGATCCTTCCATCATGATCTTGGATACTCTAGGGGTGAGGAAACACGTGCCGTCAGAAATGGATTTGACGGCTTTGACGAGGCACTCGGTGAGATCGGATTTCAGAATGTACCCCTGAGCCCCGGCGTCCAATGCACGCTGGACCATGCGGTCTGACTCATGCATCGTGAGCACAAGGATTTTGGCAGTCGGAACCGCGTGCCGGATTTGACGCACTGCCTCGATGCCATCGAGTTCGGGCATGCTGATGTCGACCAAGGCTATATCGGGTTTCAGGTCTATGGCCTTTTCCACCGCCTCCTGGCCATTCGCCGCCTCGCCGACGATTCTCCAACCGCGCCGGGAGTGGAGGACACCGCGCGCACCCCGCCGCACTAGTTCGTGATCATCGGCTATCAGAATGCGCAGGTTTTTCACGTTCGTTCGCCTCCGAGAGGAATGGTGACGTGCACCGTTGCACCGTCGGCGCCGAAATCAACATGAAGGCGCCCGCCGATCAGCTTCACGCGCTCCTGCATACTCGGAATGCCAACACCAACGTCGAGCCGGTGCTCTTCTTTCCCTCCCGTCGCAGAGGCGGAGGCACCCGGGCCCAAGTCGCTGATTTCCAGGGTGAGGTTGGAGTTGCAATCAATGCGTATCTTGGCTTGCGGACTCCCCGAATGGCGGTGGATGTTAGTGAGGCTCTCTTGCACTACGCGGAACAAGGCCAACTCCACGTCGCGCGTCATGCGGCCGAGACGCGGTGAGAGCTCTAATTCCACCTGGATTCCACTGCGTTTGGTGAAACCCTTCACGTAGTCGCGAATGGCGTCCGCTAAACCGGCTTCATCCAAAATGGGGGGATGTAACAGGTAGGAAAGCGTGCGAACTTCACGGATGCACTGGTCCGCCAACGCTTTACATTCGGAAAGAAGCTTTCGCGATTTTTGCTCCCGAGAAGGAATTGAAGCACGAAGTTGACCGAGCATGGTTGCCAAGGCGACGAGGTCTTGGCCCGTAGAATCGTGCAAATCCCTGGCGATCCTGCGCCGTTCTTCGTCCTGCAAACGTAGAAGCTGGCCAGAAAGGTGCCGGAGTTCCTCTTCCGCTCGCTTGCGTTCGGTGATGTCCTGGCCGACGGTAAGCAAGCATTGCTGACCATGAAGTTCTACCGACTCGACGGAGAGCAGAATAACCACTACTTGCCCGGACTTCGTTCGAAGGCGGACTTCCTGATCTCTCGCGTTTCCTTGTCTTCTGACGATGTCTGTGAGGGTTTCTCGCTCGCGGAGGTCAAACCAGAGACCAAGTTCCAGCTTTGTGTGACCGACGATTTCATCCCGCGTATAGCCGCTGTGCCTCTCGAAGGCTTCATTGACTTCCAATACGCGCCCTTCCTGAAGCGTGCTGATCCAAAGGATGGTAGGGCTACAGCGAAAGGCCTTGGAGAATTTTTCTTCCGATAAGCGCAGAGCCTTCTCGACACGCCTCTGGTCGGTAATGTCATGTGCTATCCCTCGAACGACCGGGGCGGTGACGCCATCGGTTCGAAGAGTATTGTGGTACTCCCAAATTCTGCGTTCTCCGGTCTTTGTAAGAACGACCATTAAACCTTTGACAAAGCCGTGTTTCTGTATGTCCAGGAGGGATTGATCGAATTGAGCGCGTGCATCCGGCACCAGAAAATCCCGCATGGGCTTATTCAGGAGTTCCTCCCGGGAGTATCCAAGAAGTTTGGCGGGCAGTTCGTTGACGGACAGAAGACGCCCCTCGAGATCATGCGTGCAGATCAGGTCAGTGGAATGCTCAACCAAATCGCGGTAACGATCCTCACTCTCGCGCGTCACGATTTCCAACTCTTTGCGAGCCGTAATCTCCTGAGCGGTGCCGACGAGCGTCGTAACAGTGCCAGCGGGATCTTTGGCGGTAAATCCGATGGCTCTTATCCATTTCACAGCCCCGCTGGGGCAGACGATGCGAAATTCCTCGTCGAAGCGATTCGTACTCTCCAACTTCTCAAGCTCTGCCAATACGCGCGGCCGGTCCTGGGGGTGTATCAACTCACGGTAAGAGGTTGGATTGGAATAGAGCGAATCGAGGGGGAGTTCACAGATCTGTTCAAATGCCGGGCTCACATAGGAGACTTCCTTAGTTTGCGGGTCCAAAATCCAGAATATTTCCTGGATGTTGTCGGCCATTTGTCGAAATCTTTCCTCCGTTTTGCTTAGAGCAGCGGCCCGCCGACTCAGCTCTTCATTCGCTGCCGTCATTTCGTGTGGACTAGGGAGGCTCAGCAATTTCGGCATAAGATTGACGAGAAATAACGCCGTTGGCACGGAGGCAATGGCTGTAATCACCTTGACCCCGCCCGCAAGCCAATAGGCAGGAACCCAAAGGGTCCACACCTCCATTACGTGCGTCGCGCCGCAGGCAGCGATGAAGACGCCAAAACAGACAAACATCCAACTGAAAGGAAGATCTAGCCTTCTGCGCACAAAATAGATCAGGGCCAGGGGGATCAAGAAATAGGCGAGGGCAATCAGGATGTCCGACATCGCATGGAGCCAAATGAGAGCTGGCTTCCACTGATAGCAAAAACCGTGAGGCAGCAGATCATGGGAAGAGAATAGCTTCCATATCATCGGCTTTCTCCAGTTCGTCTTGATCAAGCTGCTGTGCAGGGGGTTGGCAAGAGGACGCGGCCACGGCATAAAGCGGAATCTGAAAGGCACAGACAGGCGTGCTGACACAAAGGGAGAGCAACGGAATATCGCGAGGCTGTCGGACGTGTTGAGAGGGACCATGCAGCTGCCTACCCCACTCGCGGCAGCGCCATTTCTGTTACTTACTCTTACAACTAACTAAAGCGGAATTTAAGGGCTGGGAAAGAACTAATCAGGAAACACACACAGCAGACTTATATAAGTATACGTACGTAGATTTACATGCGTGGCTCGTCGCGAGTTCCCTTTCCGGGGCCTTGCAGCGAGGTTCGGCAGTTCAGTGCGGCGATGCGGCACCTAGATAATTCCCGTACCCAACGACGACCGTGGACCCCACGAGGACGAGGAGGCTGAAGGCCACCAGCCACTTGGTCTTGAGGCCTGCGCCTTTCCATTCCTTGAGAGCAATTCCCCACAAGGTGCTGAAAATGATGATGCTGGCCATGTGCAGGGTCCAGCTTGAGAATTTGAACCTTCCCATTTGCGTCTCGCCCATGGTGTAAAAGAAAAACTGGAAATACCAGGTGGTTCCCGCCAATGCGGACAAGAGATAATTCGGAAGCATGGGAGCCCGGAGTGTATCCGCGCCAGTGCTCACCAGAACGGCGGTGGCAGCCATCTCCTCGCCGGGAGCATCCGTTACTGTTTCAAGGATATGTTCTTCGCTTCTTTCCGGGACGTGCCCTCGAATATCGGATTGGAAATACTGATAACCGCTTTGATTCCGCTTGTTCAAGAGGAGGCACCAGATAGAGTTTGTGGTGAATCCCCCGGCGAGAAGAACCACCAGAACAGGAAGCCCTTGCCAAAGGGTGGACGTGCGGTGCTGAAGTGTGATGGCTTTAATCGGATCGCCTGCGGCGAGTCCGTAAGCAAAGCAAGCGCTCATGACGCCGGAGAACGTCCCCACGAGCAGGCCTTTCTTCAGATCGAACTCTTTGATCGAGGCACGCTTCTGCTCGTCGGACATTTCGCGCTCTTTGGAAACTCCAGCAGCCCCGGCGAAGGCGATGCCTACGAGACAGACGGCAACACCAGCCAATATCACCAATCCGGAGCGGGTACCGAGTACTTGCCGAGCGAATTCACCGCGAAAGATCGGCGGCATTAGCGTGCCAAACGCTGCGGTGTATCCCAGAGCAACGGCCATGCCGAGGGACATGCCGAGATAGCGCATGGTCAATCCGAAAGTCAGACCGCCCAGTCCCCACAGGACTCCAAAGATATAGGTCCAAAGAATGCTTCGCAGCGGGGCTTGGTGCAGGACGACGAAAAGATCGCTGGTCATGATCAGCGCGAGGAGCCACGGGGCGATAATCCAACTGAAGAATCCGCCGACGAGCCAATAGGTTTCCCAGGCCCAGTGCTTCACACCGCGGAACGGCACATAGAAGCTGCCCGAGGCCAAGCCACCTAGCCAGTGAAAGAAAACTCCTAAAGCGGGATTTGGAATCACATTGTCCTCAAGGCTGCATCAGACATGAAAGACTTCTTCGAGCGGTGCCATGGCTCGGTCGGGCATAGCGCCGTCCACCGGAACAAAAAAGTCTGTCATGTCGCGTTGCCACCGTGCATTGACTTCCCGCTTGGCCATACCAGCGCGGGCGTTTTGGAAGTTTTCGGTCTCGAGATATCCGACGAGAAGACCGTCCGGGCGCAGGAACAGCGAGTAATTATTCCATCCTGCCTCGCGGAGCGCGTTCACCATTTCCGGCCAGACCGAGCGGTGACGTTCTTTGTACTCTTGACGTTTTTCCGGCTTCACTTGCAGAACGAAGCAGATACGTTGCATAGATTCCCCTTCGCTATCGGGTGCCGAGATTGCGCCGCACGTTGCTAACTCTTCTTCGCGCCTTGGTTATCGGAGGAAGGCATCGGGCAAACCCCCGTCCACGGGTATGACGTGGCCTGTCGTCCGTCCGCTCTGGTCGCTCGCTAACCAAACGATGGCGGCCGCGCAGGCTTCCGGCGTGATGGGGCGCTTGATCAGCGTTCGTTGCGCGTAAAAATCAGCGAGTTTGTCTCTAAGCTGGTCGGTTGATTCAGATTCCGAGTAAGCGATGCCGTATTTTTGAAGAGAATGCATGAGCCGATCGCGGGGAAACATGGCGGAGCCGGCCACAACGGTTGCCGGGGCAATCCCGTTCACGCGGACGATAGGTCCGAGTTCAATGGCCAGTTCACGAATCAGATGATTGAGCGCGGTCTTGCTGGTGTCGTAGGCTTCGCTGCCTTTCTTGGGAACGACGGCATTCGCGGAACTGGTGAGAACCAGGGAAGAAGGAAGATTCTGATCGCGAAAGACTGGCTCCGTGGCGCGTGCCAGCAGATAGTTGCCGGTAACGTTGACGAGAAACGTTTTGGCCCACTGGGCTTCGGAGAGTTCGCCCTCGGAACCCGGCACCGGATAGATAGCGGCCGTGTTCACGACCAGGTCGATTCCGCCAAATTCCAGAATTGTGTGGCGGACGGCTTTTGCCAACGAGTCGCGGGAGCTCAAGTCCACAATGGTGGAGGTCACGAATTCCGCGGAAGAAAGCGGGCCGGCCTCGTCAGCTACTTTTCGTGCGCCGGCCTCATCGAAATCCGCGACCACCAGGTGAGCGCCTTTGCGCGCGAGGAGAAGAGCTACTTCGCGCCCGATCCCGCTGGCGCCACCGATGATCAAGCCGACCTTCCGGCTGAACTCGGCCTCAGGAGGCATACGTTGTAGCTTGGCTTCTTCGAGCGCCCAATATTCGATGTGAAAAGCTTCTGACCGAGGAAGCGCCACATAGTTGTGGAAGTGGGTGAACTGCTTGGACTGCTCGGGGCGGCGCGCCTGGGGCAGAGGATGCGTGACCTCTCCATCCTCCAACGCATTTGCGCCAGTCATGACGTTGATGGCGTTGATGAAGAATTCCGTTGTGATTCGAGCTTCTTTTTTGTTCTTGCCAAAGCCGAAAAGGCCAAGACCGGGAACGATGACCACCGACGGATTGGAATCGCGCAATTTGGGCGAATCGCTTACGGCCCAATCATCGTAATATTTCTTGTACGCTGCTCGATATTCGATGACTTTTGGTTCGATGCTGGCCTTGAGCGCACTGACGCTTTGTTTGGCAGGGTCCCAAGAGAGGAAAAGAGGGCAGACCCTGGTGCGCAGAAAATGGTCGGGGCAACTTGTGCCGAGCGCGCTCAGTTCTTTCGACCACTTCGAGCCGGCAAAGGCCAGCGCGTCTTCGTGGTCGGTGTAGTGGGCGACGACGCGACGGTTCGAGGAGAGAGCTCCGCGCAAAGCAGGCAAGATCTGAGCCGCCACTTCCCTGCGATGCTGAATTGCAGAATGTACGAGACCGCCGAAAAGTGCGCCCTTCTTGCGTTGGTGGGCCAGAATAAATTCGCCCATCTGGTCGATCGTGTGAATGCTGTTGAGATAGCAATCGCGCTGCGATGTGCCCCATGTGAACAGCCCGTGACCGCCGAGAAGAATGCCGTCGGTCCCGGGGTTGTCCTTCACGGCTTTTTCGATGAGCAATGCCAATTCAAATCCAGGCCGCTCCCAGGGCACCCAGACGATCTTGCGGTCGAACTCTTTGTTGAACTCAGCCAGCTTCCTCTTGCCGTTAGCGCTCGCGGCTAACGCAATGGCCCAGTCCGGATGCAGGTGATCGACATGAGAAAACGGAAGGAAAGCGTGAAGGGGAGTGTCAATCGACGACGCGACTCGATTCTCTCCAAAGGCAGAGAGGGGATAGTAGTGAACCATTTCGTCTTCGTGCTCTTCGCCGTGATAGAGCCCCTTAAGCTGTTCTAGCCGATCGAGGTAAAGCAGCGCGAAGCCCGCTTCGGTGATGGAGCCCAGGTCACCTCCGCTGCCTTTCACAGCCAGGACACGCGTCGGTTCACCTGTGAATGGATCCGAGAGCTCCAGCTTCGAACTGGTATTGCCGCCGCCGAAATTCGTGATGCGCAAGTCCGCTCCCAACAAGTTCGAGCGGTAGCGCAGAAGAGCCAATTGGTTGCCGGCGATCTTCTCGGCGCGTTCGGGACTCCAAAGGTCCTGGAGACGAGCGGTTTTTTGGATTTCAGGCATACACAGCCTCGCAGTATTGTTCGAAGCGATCGGCATGCCGATCCCATTTAACGGTATTGAGCGGTTCGAAACCCTCGACTGGATACGATCGATCTATAATTTGGCGGACTTCCTTTAACGAGCTGGCGCCGCCGGTCGCCAGGATTTGGATTGCGACATTTCCAAGGGCAGTCGCTTCGGCCGGCCCGGCCAGTAGTTTTCTTCCGGTAGCATCCGCGGTCATTTGATTGAGCAAGCGGTTTTTCGATCCTCCGCCAATCACGCGAATTTGGTGGATTCGCCTTCCGATAAGCTGCTCGAGGTTGTGAAGCACGAGGCGATATTTGAAAGCCAGACTCTCCAGGATTGCCCGGACGTAGCCTCCCACGCTTTTCGGCGAAGGCTGATGAGTTTTCGCACAGAATTGATCGATCGCGGCCGGCATATCGGACGGACGTAAAAAAGACGCATGGTCCGGATCCACGAGACAGCGGAAGGAATCTTCACGCGCGGCAAGCTCCATCAGTTCGAGATGGTCACAGGATTGTCCCTGCGCAGTCCAGGACTGACGGCAGCATTGCAACATCCAGAGGCCCATTACGTTTTTGAGGAGCCGCGTGGTTCCGTTGACGCCACCTTCGTTGGTGAAGTTGTGGCGCAGCGCTTCCGGGGAGATGACCGGAGCGTCCAATTCTGTCCCCAGCAATGACCAAGTCCCCGAACTGAGAAATGCGGTTCCGTCGCGCGCAGAAATCGCGGCTACCGCAGAGCCTGTGTCATGGGTTGCAGGCGCGATAACCCGAGTCGCTGACAGCGCGGAGTTTCGAGAAATACTTGGCAGCAGAGTTCCGACTTGTGTGCCGGGCTCCACAATTTCCGCCAGCAAGTGTGTGGGCAGCTCGAGGCGCCGCATCAGCTCCGTGGCCCACGTGCGGGTCGCTGGATTCACCAGTTGAGTTGTGGTTGCGTTCGTGAACTCGCAGACGGCGTTTCCAGTCAACCAGTAGTGGACTAAATCCGGAATCATGACGAGCCTTTCGGCGGCCTTCAGGAGTGCAGGAGTGTCTCGCACTGCGGCATAGAGTTGGTAAAGCGTGTTGATGGGCATGAACTGAATGCCAGTGGCCGAGTAGATCTCTTCTTTTGCGACTTTGCGAAATACATCTTGCATCACGCCGTTCGTGCGGGCGTCGCGATAGTGATAGGGATTCTGAAGAAGTTCGCCGCGTTCACCGAGGAGAGCGTAATCCACGCCCCAAGCGTCGACTCCGATTCCCGCCAGTTCCAGTTCTTCCAAGCCGAGGAGCGCTTTTCGAACCTCCCACCACAGCCGGGTCACATCCCAGTGCAAACTTCCGCCATATTCCACTGGCTCGTTTTTGAACCGATGGATTTCTCGCGTGGTCAGCACTCCCGAATGAAGGCGCGCAAGAATGGCTCTGCCACTTTCCGCCCCAAGATCCAGAGCCAAAAAAGACTTTGTCGGACTGTTGTTAGGCATAGGAAGATAGGCTCTGCAAATTTCTGGCCGAGCGCTGCTTCGCGATGCGTTCCAGATACCCGCTCTGGCGGAAGGCGTCCATCGGATCCTTCGGGAGACTCTTGGATGCCCGCCATTCCTGAATTACGGGCCGCACGTCGGTCGCGAAAGCATCCTGCAACAACGATTCAGCGCGGACCAAATCACATTTTTCTTGCGCGTCGCGAAGTTCGCGGTGGTCGATGAGCGCGGCCTTGGAGAAAAGCTCCTGGGCCATGGTGACAGTTTGAATCATGGCTTCAATCTTGCCTTTGAGGTTATGGCTCTGGTCGATCATGTAAGCGACGTCGGACTGCTTGCCGCTCTCCGATTCAAAGAAAAGAATCTCGTGGAAGATGCGAAAGACCTGGTAGGGATCAATCGATCCGAGGGTCAGATCGTCGTCGGCGTAGCGGCGATCGTTAAAGTGGAAACCGCCGAGCATGCCCTCCGATAGAAGCCAGGCGACGATCTGCTCGATGTTTTGGGCCGCATAATGATGACCCGTGTCGACCAAAACTTTCGCTTGCGGGCCCGCGAAACGCGCGAGATGAAGCGCCATGCCCCAGTCGGCGATGTCCGTGTGATAAAAGGCGGGCTCGAAGGGCTTGTATTCCACAAGGAGGCGCTCGCCCGGCGCGAGCTCGCCGTGAGAGGCGCGCAAAAACTCTTCGAACCATTGCTTACGCTGCCGGATGTTCGCGGTGCCAGGATAATTGGATCCGTCGGCGAACCACAAAGAGATATCGCGACACCGCAGGCGGCGAGCGATTTCAACACTGTCCTTTACGTGCTTGAGCGCGCGCTTCCGGACGGCGGGGTCTGGATTGCCGAAAGAACCGTATTTATACTCCTGATCCTGAAAGAGGTTCGGGTTGATAGATCCGGCTTGCACTCCAAAACGCTCCGAGAGTTTCTGGATGTCGTCGGTGCTGTATATTCCGGCCGGAAAATCCCACAAAACATGCAGAGCGATGGTGGGGCAAACTCCGGTGAGGAGATGCACTTGACCGGCGTCACTGAATTTCTCCTCCGTAGTTGTTGCCGCGGCGGCCTGAATAAACTTCCCGAAGCGAGTCCCGGTATTGGCGAAGCCCCACGAAGGGATTTCGATGCGAAAACGAGCTAAGGCCTGAAGAATTCTCTCGGACTTAAGTGTGTTCATACGCAGCCTCGACCCGAAGAGGGTACACATCCGCGCGGTCCGGGGTCACGCGGTTTTTGCAGGACAGCACGCTTTGCGTTGCGAAATGATAGCCTATGCCGCGGCTGAACCGTAAAGTGGCAAACTGCCAGGAGATGACCAACATTACGCTTGGGATTCGAAAAGAGCCGACCAGCAAGGCCTAGGCAAAAAATTTGGCGGCCTAACCGCCACCTTCGGGGAGGGAAAAGTGAAGCTACGGGCGTTTTGTTTTCTTGTGATTTTGCTTTCCGGACTCGCGGGTTCCGCTTCGGCTGGCCCGTTCCATCTTCGCTGCGAGTATCTCGAAAATCCTCTTGGACTCGACAAGGCTTCTCCTCAATTGTCATGGCAAAGCGACGATACCGAACGAGACTGGGTGCAAGCCACATATCAAATCCTGGTAGCAAGCAGCCTTGAACAATTGCGTACCGGCAAGGCCGATGTGTGGGACAGCGGAAAAATAAATTCGAGCGAGTCCGTTGGGATCGCTTACGCGGGGCCGAAGCTGGAAACTCGCCGCCGGTATTACTGGAAAGTGCGAGTGTGGGACACGCAAGGCCGGCCCGCCGATTCGACGGAGTCAGCATGGTGGGAAATGGGCTTGCTTACTCCGGCGGACTGGAAAGCGCAGTGGATTAGCTGGAAGAATCCAGACGCCGATGCCGACCTGGCTGGGGTTCGCTGGATCTGGGTTGCGGGGCAAGACGCCTTGAAAGTTGTACCCAAGACCACGGCGATCTTTCGCGGGACCGTGAATATTCCAGAGAAACCGCGCGAGGGAGCTTTATTTCTCGCGGTTCGGGGAAACTACGTTGCCAAGGTAAATGGGCGCGAAGTCGCAAGAAAGAGAGGGTGGTTTTCTTTCGACCGTCAGGATGTTACCGAATCGCTGGTGGTGGGCGAAAACACCATCGAGGTAACCGTGACTTCGGGCACTCCATCACCATTTGGCCCTTCTGCGGGGGCCAAAACGGTGCCTGCTGCATTCAGTGCGCTTCTAAAAATCCGTCGTTTTGACGGGTCCGTCCTGCGGTTTGCGACAGACGGACACTGGGAAGGAAGGCTCGATTCACGGTCAGACTGGCGGCCGTCGCAAGTGGTCGGCGATTTGTCTGACAAGGAGTTGGGCGACCCCGGTCAAATGCCTCAACCCGCGGCGGAACTGCGGCGGGAGTTTGCACTGTCCGAGAAGATCCGAAGGGCGAGGCTCTATGTCACCGCGCTCGGCAGCTATCGGGTGTATCTCAACGGAAGCCGCGTGGGGGCGGACGTCCTAACGCCGGAATTTACCGACTATCGAAAGCGAGTCTTGTATCAAACCTATGATGTGGAGGGCTTGCTCGTAAAAGGCAAGAACGCCATAGGCGCCACGCTGGGGGACGGATGGTACGGAAGTGGTCTTACCTGGGTGGGAATGCATTTCTTTCCGCCGCCCAATCGCTTTCTTGCTCAGTTGGAAATCGAGTATGCCGATGGCCGGCACGAAACCGTCGTAACGGACAAATCGTGGAAAGGGGCCGTGTCACCTGTTGTTCATTCGGAAATCTATTCGGGTGAAACGTACGACGCGCGCTTGGAACAGAAGGGCTGGAAAAATACGGGGTTCGATGATTCGCACTGGGCTTCCGCAACTGTCGCCGAAGCCCCAGCAATTTCAGTTTCCAGCGAGACGACTCTTCCGGCGCAGGTCGTTAGTACTCTGAAGCCCGAGCGTGTCTCACAGCCTGCGAAGGGAGCCTATGTATTCGAAATGGGCCAGAACATGGTGGGCTGGGTAGCCCTGAAGGTAAAAGGCCCGTCGGGCACGAGAGTCCGCCTACGGTTTGCGGAGATCCTGAATCCGGATGGCACCCTCTACACGGAAAATCTCCGGAATGCCGACGCCACGGACATCTATGTCCTGAAAGGCGAAGGGGAGGAGCAATTCGCTCCGCAGTTCACTTTTCACGGATTTCGCTACGTGGAGGTCACCGGATATCCCGGCACGCCGAGTGCGGATGCTCTTATCGGTGAAGTCGTCAGTAGCGTTCGCGGAGAGGCTGTCGGAAAGCTCACGACCTCGAGCGAGCTAATCAACAAAATGTGGTCCATCGGAATCTGGGGACAGCGCGGAAATTTTCTAAGCATCCCGACCGATTGCCCGCAAAGGGATGAGCGCCTCGGTTGGATGGGAGATGCCGGGGTTTTCTGGCGGACGGGCAGCTACAATTTCGACATTGCCGCGTTCTCACAGAAGTTTGTGCAAGACATCGTGGACGCACAAACGCCGCAAGGTGCATTCACAAATGTTTCGCCCAACACGCTGCCCTTCCGACGAATCAGGATCGACGAAGGAATCGTGGGCGCTCCGGGCTGGGGCGATGCCGGCGTCATTGTTCCGTGGACAACCTGGGTGCAGTACGGCAATAAGGACATCGTCGAGAGAAACTGGGATTCCATGCAGCGCTGGATGGAGTTCATTCGCAGCCGCAATCCGGATTTCCTCAGGACAAAGGGAGTCGGGCCGAATTTCGCGGATTGGCTTGCGCCGGACGAGCACACTGATAAGGATCTCTTGGCCACCGCGTATTGGGCGTTGATCGCAAACATGATGTCCGAGATGGCGCACGCCGCCGGGAAAGAGGCGGATGCAAAACGCTATGCCGAACTTGTCGGCAACATTCGCACTGCTTTTCAGAAAGCGTACATCAAGGATAACGGAGAGGTTGGTACCGGAACGCAAACGTCGTATGTCGTGGCTCTTTACACCAAAATGGCGCCGAAAAGTCTTGAGCCTATGCTGGTCGACAAGCTCGTCAAGGATATCGAATCCCGGAATTGGCATCTTTCGACTGGATTTCTGGGGACGCCCTTCCTGCTTTTTACTCTGGCGGACCACGGACGCACCGATGTGGCGTACCGCTTGTTGCTGAACGACACCTATCCATCATGGGGATACATGCTTTCCAAAGGCGCGACCACCTGGTGGGAGCGTTGGAACGGCGATTCGGGCGATCCTTCCATGAACTCCTACAACCACTACGCGTTCGGCTCCGTCATTGCGTGGGTCTACCGCTATGTGGCCGGGATTGATACAGCTCTCGGCTCACCTGGCTTCAAGAAAATTGTCATTCGTCCGCATCTCGACCCCCGCGTCACCTCTGCGCGAGGCGAATACAACTCGATGTATGGAAAAATTATCACCGATTGGAGGGGAACTGCCGAGGGACCTTTCCGGCTCAGTCTGGCAATTCCCGCCAATACCACAGCCGATGTCTTTTTGCCGGCAGCAACACGGGGGCAGGTCACGGAAAGCGGCAGAAAGGTGGAGACGCGGCGAGAAGGAGAGTCACTGGTCGTCTCTGTAGGTTCAGGTTCTTATAATTTCGAAGTGGAATGACTCCGTTTGGAAGCAGCTTCGACGCAGTGGCACACGGTGGGAACGGAAAGCGAGGAAATCGCCTTGATGCAGGAAATGAGTGGCGCGCCTGGAGGGGTTCGAACCCCCGACCCTTAGCTCCGGAGGCTAATGCTCTATCCATCTGAGCTACAGGCGCGCGGTTCGTTTCCTAATGGAAACTAGGAAGCAGAGTACACTTCCCTGCTGCGATTCTATCGCTGAATGAGCGCTGGCGCTAGGGCGGAGGATAAGGCTAGTGGGCAGCCCTGGAGGACGCCGCAGAGCGCCGTCTCTTCTTCGAAGTTGAAGCCGAATCGGGGTTGTACTCCCCACAAAGAAGACGGCCCAATGCTAGCCTCTGGCGTGGTCTTTGATTTGTCTGGCCAGTTTTTCGATCTCTTCCGCCTTTTTCAGCATAGCCAGGGAAAGAATCGTGGTGGAATCGGTTTTTTCCACCTCCGTCTTTAGCTGGGCCGCGAGGTCGTAAAGCTTTTCTACATCTTTCTTTATGCTTTTCTGGCGCTCTTCGAGCATAGCCTTGCTGCTGTTCGCCGGAAGATTCGCGGAGTTCGGATTGTTTGAGGCGTCGTCGGGACCCTCGGGGCGGCGCTTGCCGCGCGAGCTGTCTTGCACCGAGGAGTCCTGGAAACGCACCAGGGCTGCCGGCACGGCAAAAGACATGAGCAGCAAACTACGTCTGGAAGATTGCATGGTTCCTCCCCAGCCAAGGAAGCGCGCCGACGCACTTGCCGCGCAACCCCGAGTGATATACTTTCCCTCCCATAGAACATGATGTCTAGCCCCTTCATCCATTTCTTCGATTTCACGGTACCCAACACGCTGCATCTTGCGGGCATTCTCGTTCTGGCCCTGATTTGCATCCGCTTACTGCGGGCCGCGACGAACAAACTGGTCAGGCCAGCGGCTACGCAATCGAAGGGCGCGCAACAGCGGGAACAGCAAACGCGCGCATTGGCGGACAAGATCTACGGCACGGGAAGCCAAGTGATCTGGATTGTGGCCGCGCTTACCGCGCTACCCGAATTCGGGATAAGCGCGCTGCCTGGAGTAGTGATTGCGGGCGCGACAATATTGGGCTTCAGCATCGGAGCGCGGGACATGATCCGCGACGCTATCGCGGGCTTTCAGATTGTAATGGAAGACCAATTTGGAACCGGCGACACGATTCAAACGGGCGATACCGTAGGCCGCGTGGAGCAACTGACGCTGCGGCGGACCGTTGTGCGAGACGGACGCGGCGCGCTGGTGTCCCTTTCCAACGGCGAAATGAGGTCGGTTAGCAACCTGAGCCGAGACTGGTCGCAGGCGTTCGTGGATATCGGCGTGGCCGCGGGCGTGCCGCTGGAAAAGACATTGCAAGCCCTGGAAAGCGCGGCGGTGGGGTTGCGCAGCGACGCAGTCTGGTCGCAAGCGCTGGTCGACGGGCCGCGCGTATTGGGCGTGCAGGGATACGATCAGGCCGGCACGACACTGCGCTTGCAGGTGCGCACAACGCCGACGCGGCAGGACGAGGTGTGCCGCGAACTCCGCCGGCGCATTCATATGGAGTTTCAAAAGCAAGGCATTGCGGTAGCCAGCGGAGGGGCAGCCGGCGCGGCAGGGGCGGCGCTGACGTGAGAGGACGACGGACCGGCGGACTGACGCGAGGAGGACAACATGGCGCAAGTGAGTTATGAGGAAGTCAACCTGATGTTGCGGCTGTACGATATGAGGCGCGAGCCGCGGCTGCGGCAAGCGCGCGCGTGGTTCGTTGAAAATTTCCATCCTAAGTCCGCGGAAGACATGATGGAGAAATATCCGCAGGGAGGCGAAGAGAACACATTCATTCGCATGGTGATCAGCTATTGGGACATGGTGGCGAGCATCGTCAATCGCGGGCTGATCAATGACGAGCTGTTCTTCGAGAGCAACGGTGAGATCTGGGTGGTGTGGGACCGGATGCGCACTATCGTGCCGACTTGGCGGGCGGCGTTCAAAAATCCACGGCTGTTTGCGAACATTGAAGAAACCTACAAGCGGCTGGAAACATGGCGGGAGAAGCATGCCCCAGGATCAAGTGCGGCGATGCGCAACATGATGGCGCAGACACTGTCGAAACCGAAAGGCACGTGAGGCGCGGCGGACATCAGCGGAAACGCTCGCCTGCGGGCTGTGGGGCGGGCGCAACCTCGCGCGGCTCCTCACGCTTGGCCAGCCTGACGCAATTGCGGCCAGCGGTCTTCGCAGCATAGAGCGCCGCGTCTACTTCGCGCAGGAGTTCATCCGCCGGGCGCCGTCCCCAATCAGAACTCAAAAGCACTCCCAAACTCATGGTGAGTCCCAAGAGACCGGCGTCGGTCTGGATAGGCCGCGTGCAAATGACTTTGCGAATTTCCTCAGCACGGGCCATCGCAGAATCCGGCCGGCAATTGTTGAGCACGATGAGGAACTCCTCGCCGCCATAGCGCCCGACAAAATCATAGGAGCGCACGGAAAGAAGGAGCCGCCGAGCTACTTCCCGCAAGACCTGATCTCCCACGAAATGACCGTGAGTATCGTTGACGCTTTTGAAATGGTCGAGATCGCCCAGCAATGCGGCGGTGCACCCGCGTTCGCGCTGCGAGCGCACGAGTTCGCGGCCCATCAGATCCATGATCACGCCGCGATTCCACAGAGAAGTCAGAGGGTCATGCGTGGCTTTGAAGCGCATTTGCTCGCGAGCTTCCACCAGGCGATTCTCGAGGTGCAGGATGCGCTCGCCGGCTCGCAGACGCGCTTTCAGCTCCTCGGCGTCGAAGGGCTTGACCAGGTAATCGTCGGCGCCGGATTCCAGTCCCGCGACGATGTCCTCCTTGGACTCCCTGGATGTCAGCAAGATCACGTACACATAGCCCTGGTCGCGGCGCTTACGAATTTCCCGGCAGACACCGGGGCCGTCGAGCTCGGGCATCATCCAATCCAGCAAGGCCAAACGCGGGGCATCGGGCTTGCTTAAGATCTCGACCGCGTGGCGCCCGTCTGCGACGGCGGTCACCTCGTAGTCGGTGCGCTCGAGGGTTTTCTCAAGCAGCCGCCTGGACAGCGCGTCGTCATCGGCGATTAGAATCCTCACGGGCGCGCCCCGGCCAGATAGCTCTCCATTTCGGGGAGAAGTCCTTGCACCTCTTTTTCAAAAGCCGCAAGAGCGCCGCCCAGTGACGAGATCTCTCCGGCGCGAGCAAGCTGCTCCAGTCGGCTAGCGGAAGCGGCCGCCTTGGTCACCGCCAGATTGGCCAGCATGCCTTTGAGCGTGTGGCTGACGCGGGCCGCCTGGTCGGCGTCGTTGGCAGCCACAGCGTTCCTAAGGGCCTGGAGATGGTCTGGAAATTCGTTCTTGAAAATCGACAACAGCTCGCGCAACAGCTCGCGGTCATTATCGACGCGCGCAAGCAGTTCACTCAGGTTGACGCTGGCAGCGTCGGAAGAACGGTTGGCTTTGTTCACGTTGCTGTCCTCATGATTGATTGTGGTGTGAGTCAAACGACACGATGAGGAGCGCCGTGACCTCGGATTGGCCCTGGCACTCCAAGTTACCTGCGGGCAGAAGACCGCGATGGGACGCGCGCGACACAGTTCGCCGTCCTTTAAGGTGGCAAGCGCGAGGCCATACGGCAGCCGGAGGTCGAACCTAAGCTATTGAAAACAGACCAGTTCTTAGAGACCGCTGGATCCCATCGAAACTGTGTATTTCCAATGCAGAACATCGCCACACATTCGGTTCATTGTGAAACAACTGCATCGCCTTCGCGGAGCGGCCAGCTCGCGATTGTGCCCCTGGCCTCAACCTTCTGGTCACTTACCATGACGATTTGCCTGCACCTCAGCCCTCAGACGCTCCGTTTTGCGAGCATTTGGCGCAGGTACACACTTATCGCCTGTTGGGTACAGCTTCCGCTGTATTGTTGAAATCGCCGCCCAGATTTATACCTGTGTAGCAGTACATCTCTCGGCCAGATGTCCTCTGACGCCGCGCTCGTGAGGCTAGGTGCGGAATCCACGGCGCACAGCGACTCGGGCACCTAATCGCCAGCGATTCCGGATCCAAAGGAGCGTTTCCGCATGGAAACCCAAAGCCTTCCTGAACGTACATTGGTTGCCAAAGCGCAAGCGGGCAACGATGAGGCTTTCACCGAACTGGTGCGAAGACACTCCGGCCAAGTCTACGGACTCTCTTTGAACATGCTGCGGCACCGAGAGGATGCGGAAGACAATCTCCAGAACGTTCTGGTCAAGGCATTCCACAACATCAACCGCTTCGAGGGGCTCCGAACGTCTCTGAGGATGAGCCGCGGTCCTTCCCGGAGATCGAAGATAGCCGGCAGGATCCCGAGCGCGAATACATAAGTAAAGAGCTGACCCGCAAAGTCTTTCGCGGACTGAATCCCTCGCTGCAAGATACCTTCATACTTCAGAAGGCGGAAGGATGGACGAACCGGGAACTGGCAGAGGCGCTGGGAATCACCGTATCCACGGTGAAATCGCGAGTATTTCGCGCGCGCGTGAGGCTGCGCCAGCAGCTTGTGGCCCTGACACAACCAGAGCAGGTTGCCTTGCAAGGATGACTTACCGTCGCTGCGCCATAGAACCTTCCTGACAACCTCTGGCATCAATGTGGTTTGCCCTTTTCGTCTTGCCGCCGCGGGACACGGGCGGGCCATGCAACTATCACGCAAGCGATTCTGTTTCTGTGCAGTTGCTTTCGCCAAGGCAAAAGCCGTTAACGAAAATGGTATACCTGTCCGCATGTACATTCGATTTTCTTTCCTCTTGGCGAACTGCGCGCACGCCGGACAACCATTACATAAGTATTACAAAGGACCGCGAAAGCCCATGCTACGGTGGAAACAGATTTGAGTGAGATTGTTTTTTGAGGACACAGGGACCATGAGCATTTTCCAACGAGACCGTACGTTTCAGCAGCCTTTGAATTGGACGACTACGTTTTTCATGCTGGCTTTCCACGTCGGCGCCGTTGCGGCACTGTTCATGTTTAGCTGGAAAAACCTGGCCATCGCGATTTTCCTGTGGTGGTTGACCGGAAGCATGGGCATCGGCATGTGTTATCACCGGCTGCTGACCCACCGCGGTTACAAAACGCCGAGATGGCTGGAATACTGGATGGCAATCTGCGGAACCATGGCCCTTGAAGGCGGCCCCATCGCCTGGGTAGCTACGCACCGCATCCATCACCAGAACACGGACAAAGAGGGCGACCCGCATTCTCCCAATGACGGCGGTCTGTGGGCGCATATGGGCTGGATCATCACCGGCCAGGCCATGCACCAGAATACCGCTGAGTTACTGCCTTACGTTCCGGACCTGCGCAAGCAAAAATTTTACATGTGGATCAGCAAATACCACTGGATGCCACTCGTGGGACTTGGCGGCATTCTCCTTGCTATCGGCGGCTGGCCCTGCGTGCTGTGGGGCGTGTTTTTGCGAACAGTTGTCGGACTGCACGCCACTTGGCTGGTCAATTCCGCTACACACATGTGGGGTTCGCGCCGGTTCCTTACCGGGGACACTTCGACCAACAGCTTCTGGGTTGCCATCCTGACTTTTGGCGAGGGATGGCATAACAATCACCACGCAGCACCGCAGGCGGCCAGGCATGGCCTTACCTGGTACGAAATTGACGTGAACTGGTACGGAATATCGGCGCTGAAGAGCCTGGGCCTGGCATGGGACATCAAAGTGCCGAAGCTGCAACCGGCGTCCGAGCCAGTCAAGCCCTTGGCGCCCGCCATTGCGCCCGACCGCCTTGTCGAAGAGGAAGAGTTGGTTACTACTTCTGTCGGAGATTGAACACCAAGCATCGCCACCTAGTGCGGCGCTCCCGCTGATGAATTAAACTAGCGGCAATGCGCATCACCAGCCGCACAAAAGCCATCGCTTTCTTCATTACGCTGGGCGTCTGCCTCGTTGCCCTGGCGATCTTCCTGAACATCACCTGGATCGTGTTCCACTGGCGGCAAGTCGTGCCGCTGGTTTTGGGGATTATCTTCTTTGGCGTGATTATCGCCGGCTTGGTTGTCAACACCATTTTCATCGTGCGCGAGATCCGTCGCAACGAACGGCAAGACAGCTTCCTCAACGCCGTGACTCACGAACTCAAGACGCCGGTAACGTCCATACGTCTATATCTCGAGACATTACAAAGCCGGCCACTCGACGAAGCAAAGCGGCGCGACTTCTACCGCATCATGCTCGAAGACTCGGATCGCCTTCTTGGCATGATCGAACAGGTGCTGAAAGCGGGCGAGGCGCGCCATGCCAGCCGGCGCCGCAACTGGCAAGAAGTGGATTTTGCTCAGGTGGCGCGCGAAACGCTGGAACTCGCTCGCCTGCGCCACAATCTCAAACCGGAAGCGCTGCGTTTCGGCAACGAACCGCCGGAGGACCTCGTCGTTATGGGCAATCCCGAAGAGCTGCGCACCGCGGTCTTCAACCTTCTGGATAACGCCATTAAGTATTCCGGGGAGAACAAAAACATCGTCGTCGATGTGCGCACGCCCAACATTGATAGCATCTTTTTCAGCGTGCGCGACCAGGGCATCGGCATCCCTCGCGTCGAACTCAAGCGCATTTTCAATCGCTTCTATCGCATCCAGAGCCCCGCCACCGGCAAGGTCAAGGGTACCGGCCTGGGCCTCTTCATCGTCCGCTCCGTCGTGCGCCGTTACGGCGGCGATGCCTACGCGGAAAGCCAGGGAGAAGGATTGGGCAGCACCTTTACGATTCGCTTGCCGCGGGTGTATCGCGCATGAGCCGCGTTTTGGTGGTCGAAGACGAAGCACACCTCGCGCAAGGGCTCCGCTTCAATCTGGAAGCGGAAGGCCATTCCGTGCACGTCACCGACAAGGGCGAGGAAGCTTTAACGCTGCTTCTGAAGGACAACGAAGGATTCGATGCGCTGATACTGGACGTGATGCTTCCCGGAAAAGACGGCTTTACCGTGGCCCGGGAACTCCGCCAAGCCCAAAACTACATACCCTTGCTGATGTTGACCGCGCGCACGCGCCCGGAGGATGTACTCCAGGGATTCGAATCCGGCGCCGATGATTATTTAGCGAAGCCATTTGATCTGGCCATTTTGTTGGCACGGGTGGAAAGCCTGTTGCGCCGCAAAAACTGGCTCCGCAACTCCAGCGCCGCTAAACTCGAGCCCGTCGTCGCAGAAGGCGAATCTCCAGACGTGTTCCATTTCGGCGACCGTATCGTTGATTTCGCCAACCTGCAACTGCGCGGCGGCGGACAGGTGTTCCAGCTCACTCTCATGGAAGCGGAGTTGCTGCGCTATTTGATACGCAACAGCGGCCGACCCGTCTCACGCAAAGCCATCCTGCAAAACGTCTGGAACCTCCACGAAGACACGGACACCCGCGCGATCGACAACTTCATCGTGCGTCTGCGCCGCTACATCGAGCGCGAACCCTCTAAACCGCGGCACTTGGTAACCGTTCGAGGTCTTGGATACCAGTTCGTGCCCAATCCCAAGAACACCAAGTAAGCCGCACCATCTCCCCCTCAAAGACGACTGGGAATCCCCGACCGCGCGGTTTTCGCTTGGAAGCTTCCGCAGGCCAGCAGGAAATAAAACGCCGGAAATTATCTTGGGAGGGTTGGAGGCGCGGGTGGGATTCGAACCCACGAATGGAGGTTTTGCAGACCTCTCCCTTGGGCCACTTGGGTACCGCGCCAAGCTTTTCAGTATAGCGAAAAGACGAACGAGTGTCAGGGCGCTGCTAGAAGCGGCTAATTCGCTGCGATGTTCTTTCGCAAGCGCATTCAAGTCAAGCTGCAAACAAGACGCGCAGATATGCTTTTTTTACTCGATTTCTTGCAGAATAAAATCCTTCAAATCTTGGCGGATTCTTCGATTCCCTGCAGCTCTTTCCCGGGCTTGAAGCGCACCGCCTTGCCGGGAGGAATGTTCACCTCTTCGCCGGTGCGCGGGTTGCGCCCGATGCCCGTCTTGCGGGGCTTTACGCTGAAAACTCCGAAGCGCCGTAGCTCGATGCGCTGGCCGCGGCCGAGCGCGTTCTTCAATGATTCGAAGACAGTCTCGACGGCCTGCTCGGCTTTCGTGCGGCTAATACTAGTCGTTGTCACAACGGCATTTACGATATCGAGCTTAATCACATGCGCCTCCAGCGACTCGGCAGATGCTAGAGGGTGCGTCGTGGGTTGTCAAGACATGGCGGCTAATCTACACTGACCTTCCTTTTGCATTCGCTCGTTCCCAAGGAGTGCGCACGCAAACGCAGGAGGCGTGGATGTCCGTTAAGCCAGACCGCTGGATCCGGCGCATGGCGCTGGAGCACAAAATGATCGAGCCATTCACCGACCGCCAGATCCGCGAAGGGGTCATCAGCTATGGAGTCTCGTCCTATGGCTACGACATCCGCGTGGCCGATGAATTTCGCATTTTCACCAACGTAAATTCCACCATTGTCGATCCAAAGCATTTCGATCCACGCTCGCTGGTCGACTACAAAGGCGACTCCTGTTTGATCCCGCCGAATTCCTTCGCCTTGGCACGTTCTATCGAATATTTCCGGATTCCACGCAACGTCCTGACCATTTGCCTCGGCAAGTCCACCTACGCCCGCTGCGGCATCATCGTGAACGTCACGCCGTTCGAACCTGAATGGGAAGGCTTCGTCACCCTGGAAATCAGCAACACCACGCCGCTCCCTGCAAAAATTTACGCCAACGAAGGGCTATGCCAAGTCATCTTCTTTCTTTCCGACGAAGATTGCGAGGTCAGTTACAAAGACAAAAAGGGAAAGTATCAGTCGCAGGGCGGCATCGTATTGCCGCGGCTATAGGACAAACCCTACTCAGCGCATCATCGGAAAAGCTTGCTCGCGATCTCCGCGACGTGCTTACCCTGAAAGCGCGCAATTTTCAGCTCATTCGCGCTAGGCTGGCGCGATCCGTCGACGCCCGCCAGAGTCGTCGCACCATAAGGAGTTCCGCCGCTGATGTCCGCCATATTCGTCAAGCCCGATTCGCTGTATGGCACACCAACCAGAATCATTCCGTGATGCAGCAGGGTACTGTGAAAGCTGGTGATAGTAGTTTCCTGCCCACCGTGCTGCGAAGCCGTGGACGCAAAAACGCTGCCGATCTTACCGATCAGCGTGCCCTTGGCCCACAACCCGCCGGTCTGATCGAGAAAATTCCGCATCTGTGCAGCCATGTTTCCAAACCTCGTAGGCGTCCCAAAAATCACCGCTTGCGGCTCCGCAAGCGAGTCCATTGTCGCGATTGGAACGTGCGCAAACGCCGCGCGCGCCCCTTTGGCACCCGATTTCTCCAAGATTGCATCCGGCACAAGCTCCGCAACCTGGAAGAGCGACGCCTCGGCCCCGGCTACTTCTTTAACTCCCGCGAGCACAGCCTCGGCCATTCGATAGACGTGGCCATACATGCTGTAAAAAATGACGTGTACCTTGATGCCCATCCAGTCCTCCAAACGTGAGAATGTTCTGTTCAGGGAAGCGTTAAACCAGGGCCGCAGTAACGAGCGGATATCCGCGTTCGCGCCAAGCGTTCAACCCACCTTGCAACGGTCGGATGCGCCGCACGCCTCTGTTTCTTAAGAGCAGCGCCACACGGGCGCTGGTAGCCTCGTTGGGTCACGTACAGTAGAGAATGACCTCGCGGTCGCGCGGCAAGCGGTCATCCTTCTCTTCCACATCCTTGGCGTCCATGCGGAACGCGCCGGGAATCGTATGCGGGTCAGCCTCGAAGTCCACGGAATGCCGCAGGTCAACGATAACGAGATCTTCTCCGGCGTCGATCTTCTGCTTCAGTTCCTCTGCCGTGATGCGCGCGATGCGCAACTCTCGCAGGAATCGCTGTCTCGCGATGAACTTATATGCAACGTACGCAGCCAAGACGCCGATAACGAGAACGCCCAGGCCGCTGCCGAGATGAAACGCGTGCTCGGCAATTCTTTCAATCTCGCCGCTGAAGACATAACCCAGCCCTACATAAACACTCGACCAAAGAACCGCGCCGGTCACGTCGAAAAGCAAAAACCGCGCCAGTCGCATGTGAAAAATGCCCGCCAGCGGCGGAGCAACGCTGCCCAGGCCGGGCACAAATTTCGCAAACACCAACGACCGCGCACCCTGTTTCGCGAAAAGACCTTCTGTGCGCCGCACGCAGGAATCCGGCTCAAGCGAAATTTTGCAGAGAAGCTGAAGAACCTTGATGCCGCGCACACGTCCCAGCGCGTACCAAGCGGAGTCAGCAACCAGCGAGGCGAAGACACTCAGGAAGATCGAGCCCGCGAAGCTAAATCGGCCCGTCCCAGCTAGAGCGCCAGCAGCCAAAAGAATCGGCAGCGAAGGCACGGGCAAACCGATCTGTTCGGCGAATACCCACGCGAGCAAGACGACATAGCCGTGGTGTAGGAGGAATTCCAGTGCGCTGTGCATGATCGAGCCGGGTCCCAGGAATGCGCTTAGGTCGCAACGAAGGGAGCAGTATGCCCCCAACCGCCGGTCATAACAAATTCGCCGAGTGGCTTACGCGTGCGCGGCGCCAATTCGCGGTCACGCAGCTTCTCCGGTAGCGACTCCGGATTCCCGGGATACCCGATGGCCATTGCCGCCACCGGCTCCCAATCCGCCGGAATAGCAAATGTCTGCCGCGCTTTCTCCGCGTCAAAGCCGGCCATCTGGTGCACCTGCAGGCCGCGCGCGTTTGCTTCAAAAGTAAGCTGCGCCGTTGCGCTGCCCACGTCATGCAGCGCCACCCGGTTCGCCTTGCCTTCGCGCTGCGTCTTCAGATGGCCCACGGACAACGCGAGCGCCGGCGCGTACTTTGCCCAGTTGGCATTGAATTCCACTAGCACGCCCAGCATCTTCGCGAAGTTCTCCGGGTCTTCTTTTGTAGCCACCAGATAGGCCCACGGCTGCTCGTTGTTGCTGGACGGCGCCCAGCGCGCTGCCTCGAAGAGGCTCCGCAGCACCTCAGGCGGCACTGGCTTCTCCGCAAACGCGCGCGGGCTCCAGCGGTTTCGTATCAGTTCATGGACCGCCACATCGGTAATGGCTGGTTTGTGCATGGTCTGAACCTTGTAGATGTTGTACTGCGACGTGCGTTAGATGAACGGAATGCGGAAGGCGGTGCATGCATATCGTCCTAACTGTTAGCCGCAAGCGGCGCGCATCAATCCCCGGACTTCGGAGCGCCCTTTTGTACCAATTCGACGTCGATCGTGATCGCCACGTCGTCGCCAACCACCCATCCGCCGTTGTCCATCTTGGCGTTCCATTTCACGCCGAAATCCTGCCGGTTGATCTTGGTGGTGGCGTTCGCCGCGGCTCGTTGGTTGCCCCACGGATCTTTCACCGGCGCCGTCGGCCCTTCCACGTCCAGCACGACTTGCTTGGTGACGCCGTGAATGGTCAGGTCCCCGGTCACTTTCAGTTTGCCGGCCTCTACCTGCTCCACCTTGGTCGACTTAAACGTAAGTGTCGGGTATTTTTCGACTTCGAAAAAATGATCACTGCGCAAATCCTTGTCTCGATCCGGCACGCGCGTGTCCACCGAAGCGGCATCAATGGTTACCTCCACGGAAGACTTGCTGATGTCCTTGTCGTCGAACTGAACCGTTCCGCTCACTTTCGTGAACGCGCCCCGTACCGTCGAAATCGCCAGGTGGCGTACCGCAAACTGCGCCGCGGAATGGTTCGGATCGATCTGCCAAGTGGAAGTTGCCGCGCCCGCCGGCAGCGAAAGCGCCGCTGCAAATGCGGTGACGGAAATTGCCCGAGTTAGGAACTGGCCCATTATTTTTCTCCTTTGTACCGCGATTAGACTTGCTTGCTTGTCACCTACCGCAAAATTTTCACTTGCTGCCTTCCGCGCAGATCTCATCCAGCAAATCCGCCAAGGTTCTTACGCGTGCGGCCGCCATATGCGCGAACTGCCGCTTGTGGAGCTCGCGAACCGTCGGATCGAGGCGCTTCAGCAGTTCCAGTCCGCCGCTCGTGATTCTCGTCTTAACCACGCGCCGATCGTCACTCTGCCGCTGCCGCGTAATCACGTGGCGCTTTTCCATGCGGTCCAATAACCGTGTCATGTCCGGATCGTGCGAAATCATGCGTTCCCCGATGCTGCTGCAGGCCAGCCCTTGCGGCTCTGCGCCCCGCAGAATGCGCAGCACATTGTATTGTGGGCCGGTAAGACCGTTCGATTTTAGTAGCTGTTCCGCTTGCAGCGCGAGCTTGTCCGCTGCCTTTTGCAGGGCAATGAACGCCCGGTCCTCGCTGGGCAGCGAGCCGCGCTGCGCTTGCGCTCTATTCATAGCGCAACAATAGTCGTTATAACATATATTGTCAAGAGGAAAAGAAAACTCCTTTTCACTGCTTGCGCAGCGGCCGTACGTGCATCTCGCTCATAAAACTTCCTGCCCTCTGCATCACCACCGCCTCTACCGCGTGCGCCACGTCTTCCGGCTGCAGCGCTTTCCCTGTGTCTTTCATTCCTCGCCCGGAAAATTCCGTCGCTACGCTACCCGGGCAAATCACGCTCACGCGGATCCCGTGATCGCGCAAATCCTCCGCCATGCAGCCGGAGAGCCCCTGCACTCCCCACTTTGACGCGCAGTACAGTCCTCCTCCCGCGAACGTGTTCCTCCCAGCAAGCGAGCTGATATTGATTATGTCCCCGACGCCTTGCCGGATCATCGATGGAACCACCGCACGCGAAACCAGGAAAACGCTCTTCAGGTTCGTACTCAGAACCCGATCCCATTCTTCTTCGCTCCTTTCGTGTGCCGGACCGAAAAGCCCAATGCCCGCATTATTGACCAGGATTCCTATCGGCCCAAGCTTCGCTTCCGTCGCAGAAACGAGTTTCTCCACTTCATCCGCGCGCGTGACATCCGCGGTTTGCCAGAAGGCCCTTTCAGTTAGCGCCCGTAACGCATCCGCCGTCGCGCGCAGCTTATCGCCGTCGCGGCCGCAAATGGCTATCCCCGCGCCCAACTCGGCGAGCTTTATTGCAATCGCGCGTCCAATGCCGCGGCTGCCCCCGGTCACCAGCGCAATCTTACTCGCCAGCGGCCCTCCCAAATTGCCCGCCTCATTCGTTTTGCTTATGCCGGCCATCACAATTCTTCTTTCGTCAGGGCCACCCTTTTCATGCCAAAATCATCTTAACATTCAGCCGCAGGGACCGCTGTGCGTGCCGTACGGAACGCGCTCGGAGCTTGGATAATGGAATGTAAAATACTCAGGTCCCTGTAGAGTAACGCCTTGCAGATTTACGTGCGCTTTTCCTATAATCCCAAAGTTTTACGAACCAGCGTCAAACCCGGCAAGAGCACTCCAGGGTGTAGCGGACGTATATGAACAGGCTTGGAGTTTGAGCGAGGAGAATGGCATGAATCGAACACGTAGAATGGCGGGCCTGGTAATCATCGTAGCGCTTTGCCTGGCGATTAGCGGCGCGTCAAACGCGCTCGGTCAGGCACCCGCCGGTCAAGACGCCGGTGCGGGGAAACAACAGTACACCATGGCCGAGTACAACGCCTACCAAGCGGCCGCTGCGGAAAAGAATCCGGCCCAGCAGATTAAGCTCCTCGATGATTTTGTCGCGAAATATCCAAACTCCGCGCTCCTCATCTACATCTACCCTCTCTATTACAACGCCTACAGCCAGCTTAAGAATTGGCCGAAAGTTATCGAATACGCCGACAAACTCCTCGCCCTCGGAGAAAAGGCGGAGGCGCCGATTCGTTACCAGGCCTATTACGCTCGCGCCTTTGCCTACAGCAACCTGCCGCAGCCGAAAGGCGAGGCGGACGCCGCCGCCAAGGAACAGGCGGCCAAGGCCTGCGAGTCCGCGAAGGCTGGCTTGAGGACGCTGAACGAACTCAAAAAGCCCGACAGCATGTCCGAGGACGACTTCAACAAGCAGAAACAGCAGCCCGCCATTCTTTTCAACTACACGCTCGCGCAATGCTCGATGATCCAGAAGGACTACCAAACGGCCATTGATTCCTATAAAGCCGTACTCGAAAAGAATCCCGACGACGCGGTCACCAGCTACAAGATTGGCCAAGCCTACATGGCCATGAATCCGCCGCAGCAGATGGACGCCTTCTGGTATTTTGCCAAAGCAGTCAGCGCCAAAAATGCAAACCAAACTCAATCTAATCAGGTCAAAACGTATCTCCGCAAGGTTATCGCCAACTATCAAGGCGGCAACGTTTGCGACAACCTGAGTGATGCGGAGCTTAATGAACTTTTGCAGTTAGCTGGCAGCTCTGCTGAGCGCCCGGCCAGCTACAAACTGCCCAGCTCAGCCGATCTCGATGCCGCCCGCAAAGACATGACCATCGCCTCCGTCATTGCTGACCTAAGAGCTGGTGGCGACAAAGCCAAAATCACCTGGCTGGCTTCTTGTGGCCTGGAGTTTCCGGATGTGCCTGGCAAGCTGATCGAAATCACCCCGGGCTCGGACGCCGTGCACCTTAAGGTCGCCTTTGTCACCAGCGATGCCGAGTTCGACGCCAAAACCACTCCGGACATGGACGTCAAGGTTGTCGGCCAGCCCGAAGCTGCCAAGCTCGAAAAAGACAATCCCGTGCGCTTCACCGGCACCTTGGTGGCTTACGATCCCGACCCCAACTTCATGCTCCACTGGGATAAGGCCAAGGTGAACGCCGAGGACATCCCCAAGGAAAAGGAAAAGAAGTCTACGAAGAAGCGGCCAGTAACCAAGAAACCCGGCCGCAGCTAGGGCCCGCCACTACATCGCTGGCGGCCCCAAGAAATAACTTGTCAGCCTGAGGCCCGGCGCATCTCGTTTTTAGCCTGAGGCGCAAGACGGGAGGGCCGGGTCGAATGACCTCAACTGAGGCTTCCTATAGAACTAAACGGCTCGCCGAAACCTCCGGCGAGCCGTTTTTCTTTCATCAGCACCATGTTCGCGAAAATCAGACTATGACCTGCTCATCGTCAGTGGCGATTCCGGTGGTCCAGTTTGTAAGCGTCGATCTTGCGGCTCAGCGTATTGCGGTGAATACCTAGAATCTGCGCCGCACGCGACTGATTCCCCTCCGCGCGCTCCAGCACCCGCTTGATAAATCGTTTTTCAAATTCCCCCACCGCCTCATCAAACAAAATTCCCCGCTCCACCATCTGGCTCACGAGTCCTTCGAGTTGATCCTTCACGGCACACTCCAGAGAGAAGCGCGCGATTCCGGCCCGGCGCTAGTCCAGTTCGCGCCCAGTCAGGATGCGATACGCTTCCCGGTACTTGCCACGCGTTGCAGCCACGACCTCCGGAGGCAACTCCGGGCCGGGCGGGGTTTTCGGCCAGTGGATGCTCTCCAAATAGTCGCGGACAAATTGTTTGTCGAAAGAGGCCTGCGGCCCGCCAGGTTCGTACTGCATGGCGGGCCAAAATCGCGAGGAATCCGGCGTGAGCGCTTCATCGATCCAAATAAGCTCGTCCTTGAGCAAACCAAACTCAAATTTAGTGTCCGCCAGCAGAATCCCTCGAGGCTCCGCGTACGTCGCCGCGCGGCGGTAGATTTCCAGGCTGACGTCGCGCACTGCTCGTGCACGCTCATTTCCAATCAACGAGGCCACCCGTTCAAACGAAATGTTCTCGTCATGCCCGGTCGCCGCCTTCGTTGCCGGCGTGAAAATCGCCTCTGGCAAGCGATCCGACTCTCGCAGGCCGGGCGGCAACGCAATGCCGCAGATTGCTCCGGTCCTCTGATAGTCTTTCCATCCCGAACCCGAAACATAGCCGCGCACCACGCACTCAATCGGCAATGGCGCGGTCTTCCGCACCAGCATCGAACGCCCCGCCAGTTCCTCATGATAAGCGTCAAATGGCGCCGGAAATTCCGTCGCGCTAAGCACATGATTTGGAATCACATCGCGCAACAGATCAAACCAGAACAGCGAAAGCTGCGTTAGTACCCGCCCCTTGTCGGGAATGGGCGTCGGCAAAATCACATCGAACGCCGACAGCCGGTCCGTGGCCACAATCAGCAGCTTGTCGCCGGCATCGTAAATGTCGCGCACTTTGCCGCGCGCCGCGGGCGATAGGCCGGCGAACTTCGTTTCCCGTAATACGCGCATTGTTGCACCGAAGGGCACGGAAGAATTTCCCCTGCAAGAGTGCTGAGCATTCTAGCGCAGCGCAAAGCGAAGTCAATCAGGCGCGCGCGAAAAAAATAATTTTCAACAGGAGAAGAAAAAGAAATACCCGCAATAAGAAGAACAGGCTAGACAAACGGAAACCTTTTGCACTTTTCTACAGTCGCTGTGCTGAAAATCTGTCGAACGAATCGTGCTTGCAGGGTTCAGGCCGCGGACGCTGTCGCGGCCGCGCTGCGCTTTCGCGTCGGCGCTTCCTCGCCTTCCCATCGCACGCTCACCAGCTTCGACACGCCGGGCTCCTGCATCGTTACGCCGTAGAGTACGCTGCCCGTCTCCATCGTCTTGCGGTTGTGCGTGACGATGATAAATTGTGTCTGGCCGCTCATCTCCCCGACCAGCCGCGTAAAGCGCCCCACGTTCGCTTCGTCCAGCGGCGCGTCCACTTCATCCAATATGCAGAACGGGCTCGGCTGATACCGGAAAATCGCAATCAGCAGCGCCAGCGCCGTCATGGCCTTCTCACCGCCCGACAGCAGCAAAATATTCTGCAAACGCTTGCCCGGAGGCGAAGCCACCACGTCGATGCCCGCATCTCCGGAGCTGTCGGGCTCGGTCAGCCGCATCTCCGCCGTCCCGCCGCCAAAGATTGCGTGGAACGCCTCGGAAAAATTGCGATTGATGCTGTTGAACGCCTGTTCGAATTTCTCCCGAGAAACCAGGTCCAGCTCAGCGATCGCCTGTTGCGTATCGGCAATCGACTGCAGCAAGTCATCGCGCTCCCTCGTCAGGAACGTAAACCTCTGCTCGCACTCGTTGTACTCCTCGAGCGCCATCATATTCACCGCGCCCATCGCTTCGATGCGCGCCTTCATTTCTCGATAATTCGTTTCCGCGACGGCCAACTCTTCTCCGCTGATGAACGCCGTCTCCGTCGCGATCAAATCCTCAGGCTGCGCATTCACCTCCGTCATGCATGTCTCGCGCAGGTGCTGCCGGTCGGAATCGTTCCGCGCGCGTTCCACCTCCGTGTGGCTCCGCTGCTCGCGTACTTCCTGCAGCGTCTGCCGCCCCATGCGCAGGTGATCTTCCATCTGCGTGATGCGCGTCCGCCCGCTCTCCCACTCCTGCTCCAACTCCCGCTGCCGCGTCTCCAGCCGCAGCTTCTCCGCGCGCAATCCCTCGAGCTGCTGCGCAACCTCCTCGCTCTGCTTCACCAGCGCGGCCGCTTCGTCGTTGATCGAAGCTTCCTGCTGCCGCAGCGCGGCGTCCCGCCGCTCCAACTCCGCACGTTCCTCCAGCAGCCGGGAAGCCACCGCCTCCGCCGCGGCCAGCCGTTCATGTATCGCCGCAAGCTCCGCGCGCCCCGCGGCCACCTCATTTTGTTCCGTCAGGATCGACCCGCGAAGCTGCACCAACTCCTCCGCAAGCCGCGTGCTTTCCGATTCCGCCTCCGCCCGCGAAGTCGCTGCCGCCGCGAGTTGATGCTGCCCCCGTTCCGCACGCAGCCGCGCGTTGTCCACGTCCTGACGAATCCGCACGAGCTCGTTCTGGCAGAGCGTCAACTCCAGCCCCAACCGTGCCAACTCTCCCTGCGTCTGTTCGTGCCGGTGCTTCGCCGAATAAACTTCGCGTTCCGCAATCTGCTTTTGCGCGCTCACTTCCTCCAGCGACTGCTCCGCTTTGCGAAGGTCCGCAACCAGAATTTCCAGCGCCGCGCGCGCCTCTTCGCCGCGCTTTTCCAATTGCGCGATTTCCCCATCCAGCGTCCGCAATTCCCTCTTCATGCCCAGCGGACCCGCCTCATCCGCCCGCCCGCCGGTCACCATGCGCCCCTGGTAGCAAGTTCCATCCGGGGTCACAAACGCGTACTGCGGATTTTCGCGCGCCAGCTTTTCCGCCGCTGTCGCACTGTCCGTCAAATACCCCGCACGCAGCCGCGGCAAAAACTGTTTCGCCGCCGCGCCCAGCGGATCCCGGAATCCCACCAGCTTATCGAGCCGCGATATCACGCCATCTTCCGCCCGGAAATGCACAATCGGTTCGTATTCCGTCAACTTCAGGTTCCGCAGCGAATCCACAAAAAACGTCGCGCGCCCACCCACTTCATCGCGCAACAACGAAACTCCCGCCCGCGCATGATCGAACGTCTCCACCACCACATACTCCAGCTCATCCCGCAGATACTGCTCGATGGCCGCTTCGTGCTGTTCCTCCACCTCTGCGTAGTCCGCCAGCACTCCCACCGCATGGAAGTCCCGCCCCGCCCCGCTCTGATTCGCCGCAAACAGCTTCTGCACCGCGTCCGCCGTGTACGACCGATCGTTCAAAATCTGTGTCAGCGTCGCATGCCGTGCCCGCACTCCAACCACCGACTCGCGCAGCGCGTCTGCCTGCGCCGTCATCGTTTCGCGTTCCTGCCGCAGCCTGCCAATCGAAGCCTGCAGCTCCCCGGCCTTGACCATCAGCAAGTTCAGCTGCCCGTTCGCCGCTTCAAATTCCAATGCCGCGCGCTCCGCGTCATCGCGCACCTTGATCGACGATTCCAGCAGTTCCGCTTCGCTGGCTTCGCTTTTCTGCAGCGCCGCATTTTGATGGACCAGCGCCTCTTCCGCCTGTTTCTGCTCGCCATGCAGACGCAGCAAGCTCTCACCAGCCTCGGAAGCCGACGCCCGCAACGCCTCAATCCGCAATTCCCAATCGCGAATCTGCGCCCCACGCGATTCCGCCCGCGACGCAAGCTCCTCCACGCGCTCCGTAATCACTCCTGACTCGTCGCGCAGCACAATCACCGATTGCTGTTGTGCCGCATTTCGTGAATCCCACTCCCCGGCCCGCGCCGCCGCTTCCACGATCTCCGCCGCAATCTGCCCGTGCCTTCCCGCCAGCTCTTCTGTCCGCTGCCGGTTGAACGCAATCCGGTTCTCACTGCGATCCACTTCCAGCGCCGTCAAGTTCAAATGGTTCTGGTTCTGCCGCAGCTCCGCATCTAGCGTATAAATTCGCTGATTCAACGAATCCTGCTCGCCTTCCTGCCGCTGAATCTCCTGCACGTGATGTGTTTCCGCCGCCGTCAATTCCGCGAGCCGCTTGCCGATTCGCTCCGCCTCCCCATCCAGCTCCCGCGCCTTCCCCGCCAGCATCTGCCGCACAATCCCGCGCATCTGGTCGCGAATTTCCGAATACCGCCGCGCCTTCGCCGCTTGCCGCTTCAGCGAACCAAGCTGCTTCTCCACTTCCACCACAATGTCGTTCACCCGCGACAAATTCACTTTCGATGACTCCAGCTTCGCCTCCGCCAGCCGCTTCTTCGTCTTGAATTTCGTTACCCCCGCCGCTTCTTCAATAATCGCCCGCCGCTCCAGCGGCTTGGTCGACAATATCAACCCAATGCGCCCTTGCTCGATGATCGCGTACGAATCCGGCCCCAATCCCACGCCCATGAACATCTCTTGAATATCGCGCAGCCGCGCCAC
>Ga0137415_10000696_pt1 | contig 32756 bp, 37 predicted proteins | sample CZODoug3_1_1_16f_FD_183082 | JGI IMG/M metagenome (GOLD analysis project Ga0137415, IMG submission 183082) | Vadose zone soil fungal communities from Angelo Coast Range Reserve, California, USA - CZODoug3_1_1_16fungal (Hybrid Assembly) | ecosystem: Environmental > Terrestrial > Soil > Vadose...
ATCCTCGGTCTGCGTGCCGACGATGTACGCGCCGTATGGAATTTGCTGGAGGACTTTCTTCTTCACTTTCTTGTCCATCGCGCCACCGGCCCGCCGAACGGCTCCGTGGCTAATCAAGTCATGCGCACAGCCTTCGTCGCCGTCCATTCTTTCAGATCGATTCGTCGACTCGATTCAGCACTTGCATGGCCTTTAGCGTGATCAGCTTGCTCGGCTCGCCCGGTGTCTCCAGGCCGAACGGCGTTGGCGCATGCTTCGGATGCTTCGCGTACCATTCGGCCACGCCGCCCTCCGCGTCCGGATGGAGGGCGTCGAGGTTCCACTTCCCATCCGGCCGCCTCTTTTCCCGAAGAAGATTCAGCGCGAATCGCAATCGCGGGTCCTTCCCGTACCCCAGGGCGGTCATGAAATCGAGGCCGACGAGCAAGTCGTAGTAGTAATGGGCGGGGTAGTGGAACCGGTACCACGGCGGGTATTCGGCTCCTTGCTTGTACAGTTCCTTGCCCAGGTAGTACTCGGCCCCGAGTTCGACCGTGCGCTTCATGCCCTCGGTCCACTTCTGCTTGGGATACACGGCGAAGGCGCTCATGCCCTCCCACGAGTCCAAGTTCCGACCGCTCCCAAAACAACTCCAGCCGCCGTTCTTGTCCCGATTCTTGACAAGCCACTCGAACGCCCCGCGGACCGCCGGATGATCCGCGTAACCCAATTGCACGAGGGCGCGCGTTGCGTTCCCGGTCACGCAGAGGTGGCCCTTCTTGGAGCCATCCATCGCGAAGCCTCCGTCGTCCTTAGAGAATCGTTCGATCCAGAGGTCGCACGCCTTCTTGATTCGCGGATCGGCCTTGCTCAACCCGAGGTCCGCCAGGATGAGGAGCATCCAGTTCGTGGACAGGTACTTCGGCTGGTAGAGGCTCTCTCCGCTCACCCACCATCCCGCAGGATTCTGCTTCGCCAGGATCTGTTCGGCCCATCCTTTTCTCGTGATCATGTCTCTGGCGGCGACGACCTCCGGGTCGTCCCGAGGTCTTTCGAGCAACCGTGTCAGCGTGAGATACCGGACGGGCGGTTGGTCCTCCTCGAGCAGCCAGTCCAACGCGTTCTTGGGCTTCATTTCTGGCGGGAGCCTCCCGGCCTCGGGCGGGTTCCGTGGGAGTCGCGCTGATTGCTCCGGAAGCAGTAGGTGAGATGGTCGTTTACCATCCCGACCGCCTGCATGTATGCGTAGCAGATCGTCGAACCGACAAACTTGAAGCCTCGACCCTTCAGGGCCTCGCTCATTTGGTCCGATTCCTTGGTTCGTGCGGGGATTTGTTTCCAGGTTCTCCGACGGCTAGCCTTCGGTCTACGGTCCGCGAAACGCCAGATGTACGCGTCGAAGCTCCCGAACTCCTTTTGCACGATCAGGAAGGCTTTGGCATTCCCGATGGCGGCCGCGATCTTCGCTCGGTTCCGGATGATGCCGGCGTCGGCTACGAGCGTTCGTACCTTCTTCGAATCGTATTTCGCGACTCTCACCGGATCGAATCCGTCGAAGGCTTTCTTGAACGCCTCGCGTTTCTTCAGCACTGTGAGCCAGGAAAGACCCGCCTGTGCCCCTTCGAGGACGAGAAATTCGAAGAGCTTTTGGTCGTCGTGTTCCGGAATGCCCCACTCGGCGTCATGGTAGGCGAGGAGCGCCGGGTCACTAAGAGCCCACTCGCATCGCTTGACCGGATCGTCGCTCATCTAGATGCTCTCCTTCCCCTGCCCTCGGTCCGTCTAAACAACATGGCCGGATGCCGTCCGTCATATACAAACTCCGCCGGTCTCCTGGGGTGGAGCCGAATCGCCTCATCCGGTCGCATCGAGGAACTCGGAGATGAGCTGTGCGGTCTGGCGGGGTTTCTCGACCATCGGGAAGTGTCCTGCATCGTCGATGACGGCGAACCGCGATTCTCCGATCTGCCGCGAAGCCTCCTCCGCCGACTGCCACGAGAACTGGACGTCGTGGCGGCCGGAGAGGATGAGCGTGGGTGACCGGATTCGTGTCAAGTCCGCGTGCACAGAGGCGTCGCGGCGCCTCAACGCGAACCCCGTCGCCATGAACGCCTTGCGGCGATCTCGCGGCATCCATGCCGCGACGATCGCGTTCACCCAGGCATCATCCGCGAAACGAGGGTCGTAGAAGACGGCGGTTGTCAGGAGTTTCCGAACGCTCTTCGGACCCGGTGCTCGGACGAAGCAGGGGAGGAGGAACGGCAAATACATCCGGGCCGTCCGGCCGGGGAGTTTGGCCGTGAGTCCGGCGGCGTCGAGGACGACGATTTTCGCGACGCGCGCCGGGCGGTCGAGGGCCAGCATGAAGGCCAGGGTCCCACCCATTGAGTTGCCCACGATCGCGAATCGGGGAAGATCGAGGGCGTCGACGAAGGCCGCGATGGCCTTACGGTACGCGGTGAGGGTGCGGTCTTTTCCCGGGAGCGGGGAACTGCGGCCCTGACACGGAAGGTCCGGGGCAATCCAAGGATGTCGGGCGCCGATCACCCAAGCAACGGGCAGCCAGACCTCCGCCCAGGTGGGCCATCCGTGGAGCAGAATGACAGGAAGTCCGCCGGTGGCGCCTCCTTGAAGATACCGGAACCGCACGCCGCCGGCGTCGACGAATCGTTCCGTGACCGAAGCCGGGAGAGGTTGTCCGGGCAGTGTGGCCTCGGCCCGTGACGCGAGCGGTCCATCGGTCATGTTCTCGCGCGACGAAGGCCGGGTCTCAGATGAGCTTTCCTGTCCTCCAAGGTCGTCACGTCGGGCTCCTCTGACGCTGATCGCAACGACGCCGACAGCCGTCGACGCCAAACCAGCGAACCCTCGCAAGGCAAAAGACTCGGGAGGCCCTCCCGGGAGGCGGGAAGGACCGCGTGCGAATCCTCTCGGCCGAACCACTCAATGCGGAAACGCCGCTCGCGGATCTCGGAGACGACCTGACTCCGCAATCCCGGTTCTTTGTGAGGAGCCACTTCCGCCGGCCAAACCTGTCGCCGCGCGGGCACGTTCTCGAGGTCGTCGGTGCGGTCGAGCGGGCTCTGCGGCTGAACACGGCCGACCTCGAGGCGATGGGCACTCGCACCGTGCCGATGACGCTCGAGTGCGCGGGGAACGGTCGCACCGGACTCACGCCGCTCCCGTCGGGGGAGCCATGGGGGCTCGGCGCGGTGGGCACAGCCCGATGGACGGGCGTTCCCTTGCGCGCCCTCCTGGAATCCGCACGCCTCAGCCCGCCCGCGGTTGAAATCCTCGCCATCGGCGCGGACCGAGGACGCCCACCGGACATGACGGACGAGATTCCGTTCGCGCGGTCCCTCCCGCTCGCGAAGGCGAGAGACCCGGACACGCTCCTCGCCCTCCAGATGAACGGCCGGCCGATCCTCCCGGAGCACGGAGGGCCGATCCGGCTAATCGTCCCGGGCTGGTACGGCATGGCCAGCGTGAAGTGGCTCGAGCGCATCGAGGCTCTCGCGGAGACGTTTCGCGGTTACTACCAGCTCGGTCGGTATGTATACGATCACGCGGACGGCAACCCGCCGACCCCGGTTCGCACCATCCGCGTCCGATCTGTCATCGTGTCTCCCCGGGACGGGGACGCCGTGCGGCGTGGCCAAGTGATCGTGCGCGGCAAGGCGTGGTCAGGCGAGGGTGTGGTCGTGAGAGTCCAGATCGGGGTGGACGGCGCCGAGCCGTCGCGGGACGCGACCCTCTTGCCTCCAATATCGCCGCATGCGTGGCGCGCGTGGGAATTCGCATGGGGCGCAACGAACCCGGGCCGGCACGTCTTGCGATCCTATGCGACGGACGCGAAAGGCAATCGGCAGACCGACGTGGGCCGATGGAATCGATATGGTTACGGGAACAATGCCGCGCAGGCCATAGCCGTAGCCGTGCAGTGACTTCAAGAAGGCCAAACGGCGAGCGTGAGTGCGACACAACGAAGGATCCTCCGCTGGTGGTCCGCAAACGTGGAAGCGTTGGGTACGGATAACGCGCGGCCGCCTATCACGGCCGATAATTACCGGCGACGGGTTTATCGAACCCGGTGCGGCTTGGTCGGGCCAGAGCTATGGGTGGCGTGCCTTTCGCAGCGTCAGCAGTGCTCCTGGCCCTCGTGTCGACGGCGCCCGAGGAGGGCGGGAAGTCGCCGGCCTCCCCGAAAGCGGCCGCGCGCACCCGCGGGACTCCAGTTGAGGAACCCACCGAACTCGAAAAATTCTTTCAACTGAATCCGGAAGAGAAGTTCGATCTCGAGGCCACGAATCTGATCGACGCGCCGAAGCTCGTCGAAGAGGCCCGGGGTGACAAGAGGGTCCTGCGAGACGTGTTGCGAACGGCGGAGGCGTTATTGCCTCGAGTCCGCGCCGAAACGGAGGACCCGCTTCTGGTCAGCGCGATCCTCCGCAACAAGACGCTGGACTGGGTTCGTCAGAGCCCGTCCAATTCGAGTTGGTCGGAAACCATGCCGCTTCGATGGGGCGGGATTTTCTACGAGTCGAGGGTCCCCGGGGGCCGGTTGTGCCGAAAGCTTTCCACGCGACTGGCGGGCCTCATCACCCTCTGTGTGGAGGCGAGTGGTGCGGTCGCATTTCTCCGCGCGGGGGTCACCGGCCTGTTTCGAGGCTCGGCCATGATGGCGAAGATGGTCCAATTTGGACTCAGCTCCAAGCGACCCCGTCACGTGCAGCAGGTCGCTCAAGCATATCTCGACGACCTCGCGGCGAACCGTTGTGTTGGCAAGCAATCGCTTCCGCTCGAGCGACTCAGCGAGGTCGCGCGGCGGAACGGATCGGCGGAAGTGAACATCACGTTGGTCGAGCTATTCTCGCAGGAGGGCACCGGGACTCTCATTGTCCTGGACCCGCGGTTCCATCCGGCGATGGACCCGGTCACGATTCGCGTGGTCTCTCCGAAGACCCAGGACGATGCGGCGACCTACGACTTGGTCCACGGCGGAGTCCGCGCGGTCCGGGAATCTGCGGCTTCGGAAGACGCGTCTGCCGAGGTGACCCCCACCTCCCCCTGGGAAAGATCGGACATGACCAAGAAAGAATGGCTCGAACTCTTCAAGGCGCTCGCGAAGCGGAAGGAACGGCTCGGGGCGCCCCCGCGGGAGAACTCCCGCGATCGCGAATCGTACATCGGGCTCCGGGATCTGGTTTTGGCCGACGCGTCGGTGCGCCGAGCTTTTCTCGCGGTCCACTGGAAAGGCCGACCGAGTGGCCTCGCTCTTCTCGGTCAGCTCCTCTCCGCCGGCACGCTCGTTCCGGAGTTCGATACGGACGCGGACTACCTCGAAGCGGAGTTGGAGCATCTCGGCCAGGGCCACGCGGACCATCGGTCCAAGGACGGTCAATGGAAGCTCGCTCACGGATGGACGGTGGTCCGTGAAGCGGCCGACGGCAACGCGCGCACTTACCGGGCCAACGGCAAGTCGGCGGACTGACGGACCGTCGCGGTCAAGACCTGGTACACCTCGTCCCGGTCGAGGACACGAGGCAACACGGACTCGCTGAGGGCGCTCTCGAGGATGGCCCAGGTCGAGTCGGCCCGGGCGCCTCTCGGCGCGACGACGAGGTTGAAGAAGTTCAGTGCGGAAGAACGAGGGGCTTCACTGATGGCCGTCATGAGTGGGAGGCCACACCCCCAGGCCAACAGTTCGTAGACCAGGTTGAGTGTGGCCTTTCGGGCTTCGGCCGTCGTGTTCCGGCACAGGAGGAGGGTGCGACTGTTGGGATCCATCATGATTCGGGTCGCGAGGGTTTCGATTGCGGGGAATGTGAGATGCTTGTGAATTCCGTTTCCGAAACGCGATCGCCCTTCCGCATCGGGACGCGTGGGGACCTTGAGGAGGGGCACCTCAGCACGGACGTCGGCGGCGCCCCGGTCGAACTCCTTGATCGACCGATACACCGCGTCGAGCGTGATCTGGCCGGACCGCAGGACATCCGTCCGTGCGATGACGGTATGGTTCGTGAAGGTCGGTCGCCCCGCCTCATCAGGGATCCCGCGACTGATCCGGGAGAGGAGCAGCTCGCGGCCGGTGCGGAGGGGGTGAATCATGTGCAGATCGACTTCGTCCTCCGCCGTTTGCGCGGCAGCCGCGCGGATCGGGGTGTAATGCCCACGGAGGTAGGGATCGTAGAGGCCCGCGTCGAGCCCATGAGACACGGCCTTCGTCGTATAGCCGACGCCAGAGACCACGCCGTAGATCCAGTGATCGAATTCGACGATGTCTCCGTCCGTCGCCCCTCGATCGGATTCCGCGGGCGCCATGGTGCAGCCTACTAGGCCGACCGAGCCATGACCTGAGCCTGGAATCGCTCCGCCTCGAGGATCTCGTCGGGGATCTTGTGTGCGATCTCTCGGAAGTGCTCGATGAAATTGACGTATTCATCGTACGCGAAATCGGGTTCGCCTCCGCCTTCCGGAGCAAAACCGGTCCGCACGATCTTCGACTGCCCGACGGGGTCCATGCCTTCATGTGTTTCCGTTCGGACCCAGCTGAGGAAGTACGCGGACTTGTCCATGCTGACCCCGGCGACTTTGCCGCCGCGGATCTGGGAGAGGGTCTGCGGGACGAAGACTCGGAGCAAGGCCTCTGCGTATTCCTTCCGCGCACGGTTGTTCTCCGGGAACCCGCGGTGCAAGCCCAGTCTCGCCAGGACGTCATCCCGAAGGGTGTCGAATTTGGACAGGACGAAAACGGGGTAGATTTTCGGGGAGTCGGCCCGGACTCCCGAGTCCTTGAGCCGGTCGTACTCCTGCCTCTTGTAGGTCTGGAAGGAGACGAGCAGCTTCGCGACCGTGCTGTCGTATCGCAGCATCTTCTTGTACGCAGGCGTGTCGATCTCCGTCGTCATCTTGCTGCAGTCGACCAACACCGCGACGACGACGCTCTTCAGGAGCTGTTGGATCAACGGCCTGGACGCGATTCCCGTCTCGATGAACTCTTCGATGTCTTCGCCCGAGACGTCGTACGCCGAGAACCGGAGCGTGGAGAACGGGTGGACCCAGTTCTGTTGCCGGATGTAGTAGGGCAACTTCCCGACGACCTTCCGGAGGTAACCGAAGACGAAACCGAGTTCTGTGATCTCTTCCTTCAGCGTGGCGCTGGGGAACCGTCCGTCCTTCATTCCTTCGTAGACGGCCGACATCACGTTGAGGGACTGGATCGGCGCGTGGAAACGGAAGTCATCTGTGACCCCCGTACCGTACTTCACTTGCGCGGCATACAGGAGCCCCAAGAATGTCGTTTTCCCGGAGGCTCGGTCTCCCAGGAGTGCACAGGGCATATCACGGTGCAGCCCCGCTATCCATACTTAATCCTAACCTCAACGTTATCATGGATGCGACGACCCACGGCTGAGGGACCGTACAATCTAGCGCCGTGCGTCCGCCGCAATGTCTCCGAGACCCGTTAGGAAGGCGAGGTACTCGTCGCTTGAAAAGTCCGGCTCCCAACCGACGGCGCCGCTGTGACGGAGCCGAATTTTCTCGCGACGGCCGGACGCCGGATGGTCCGTCCGCACCCAGCTAAAAAAGTATGCGGGTGCCCCGAAACGCAGCCCTCGATCCTTCCGGGCCTCAATCGCCGCGATCGTTCTTGGCAAGTTGCGATCCACGAGCGCCTTGCCGTAGGCCGCGTGCGGCCCTCTCTTGCCGACGTCCGGCGGTTCCGACTCAAGATTCAGGAGGCGCAACGAGTTCGGGTCGACCCGATCAAACTTGGAGAACACGAAGATTGGGTGGAGTGACGGGGCCTCACCATGAGCCCGCGAGCGTTGGATCGCCGTCAAGAGCGCCTCGACGGCGGCGTCGACCTTGGCGATCGAAGCATGCGGCGCGTCTTCGTCGGAGACCGCAAGGTTCGTGGAGTCGACCATGATGACAATTGCATCGCTGACGAGGGCCTCGTTCAACGTCATGTGACCAACAGAGCTCCCCGTCTCGAGCGATCGCGCCATGTCGTCCTCGAAGGATTTCAGCAGAATCAACCGGAACAGGTCGGAGTCGTCGGACACCGAGTTCCTCTTCCGCCGTCCTAGGATCCCGAGCTTGGGCCTCGGAGGGCTGAGCCGGAAGGTGACCTCCCGGACGCCCTCTTTCGTCGCGGAATCCGGAAATGCGCCTGACATCAGCCTCTGGAAAACGCCGCTGATTTCGTCGAGTGACTCGAACGACGCGTGGAATCGGAAGTCATCCGCTTTTTCCGAGCCGAACTTCACCTGGGCCGCGTAGAGGAGGCCCAGGAACGTCGTCTTGCCGGAATTCCGATCTCCGACAATTACGACTCGCGGCACCCGTAACCGTCCCCGGAGCTCCGGGCAACCCTCACGACTTAACACCGGAAAGTCCTATCTCAATGAACGTCGGTGATGCGAATCGAAACATCGTGGAGAAGTACGATTCACGGCTTCACCGAATCACTGGCATTGGTGAGCCCTCCGATTGAACTCGATCGGCAGGTCGTGCTCGTCTCATCCACCCGAAAGAGTGGAGCGGGTGGACTCGACCCTCAATCGCCGACGCTCTTCCCAGACAATTGCGTCGTCAGGAATCGAATGGTTCTTTGCCACGCCAGCTCGGCTGCCGGGGCATCATACGCGTCAGGTCGGTCTTTCTCGAAAAACCAGTGCGTCGTCCCAGGGTACGTGTAGAACGTGAGGTCCTTTCCACGTGTGCGGAGGTCCTTCTCGAGATCTCGCACGGCGGCAGGGGATTCAAATTCGTCCGTCTCAGCGAAATGACCGAGGAAGGCCGCCTTTATGCGGGAATAGTTGCCATCCCCCGTCCCGTAGAAGAGGACGACCGCGGCAACGTCCGCGGGGAGCTCCTGCGCCAACCAAAGACTCCAGAATGCCCCCATGGAAAAGCCGATGACTCCGAGTTGTTTTCCCCTCACCCCCGGATGGCTTCGTAGCCCTCTCACACCGCTAAGAATGTCTCGGCCGGCTGCTTTTTGATCGAGTTTCGACATCAGGTTCTCGGCCCCATCTCTGGTCGACGCGGTCGCTCCGCGGTAGAGGTCGGGAGCGAACGCGACGAATCCGGCCAGTGCGAGCTGGTCACAGAGGCCCTTGAAGAAGTCGTTTAGACCCCACCATGCGTGGAGGACAAGGACACCCGGCCCGTTGCCCTTCTTCGGGATTGCCAAGTACCCCGGGACTGTCTCTTCGGGGCTCTCGAGGTCAACCATTGCCATGTTTACCTCCCCGTCTTGTCACCCGGCATTTCCGATTCGACTCTTGAACTTAAGCGTCACGAAACAACTACTCGACGTCCGTCGCAAAGACCTCGAGCGGATTGAGTGGGATTTGAACAGGCGATCTCCACCACTGCGCTATCCTTTGTTGCCGCTCACTGCATTTCCTGATTGCCCTTCACAACAGTTCGTGGAACCTGGCGCGGACAGTCCGAGTTGCTTAAGGTGGCGCATATCATTTGCTTTGCTTGCTGGTCACGATGGCCATCCCTTCAATCACTCGGGAGAATGTGCTCGCATTCCGGCAACGCGCGACGTACCTGCACAGGCGCCTTCCGCCGGGGCGACTCGTCGAGGCCGCGTTCGCAGGACTCCAGGACAGCGCTCCTCGATCCGCCGTCTTGGCGCTCTACGCGCGGGTCAAGGAGGTATCGCCGTCCGCCTGGAAGGATCCCCGGTTCGTCCAAGTGTGGGGTCCTCGGGGCGCCGTGTACGTCGTCCCAGCTCATGACGTGGCCGTCTTCACACTCGGTCGGTTCCCGCGCAACTCCCTGTTGGGAGCCGCTGTGAAAGCCGCCGCCGAAAAAGCGAAGCGCGCATTCCGCGCTCGGCAGGCTCGGCCGGGACGCAACCTCTCGGATCGAGCCGTCGGGGTGAATTTCCGTGAGCTGAGAATCGCCTCGATGACCGGCGCGGTGAGGATCGAATGGGATGGAGCCACCACATCTTGGCGGCTTGTCGAGCCTCCGACAGAGGCGCCAGAACTCGCCCGCCTCGAGCTGGCGCGTCGGTTCCTGCGGTCGGTCGGGCCGTCGACGCCCAAGGAGTTCGCTTGGTGGTCGGGCGGGTGGGCCGGATCCTTTGGCGCATCCACACGCGGAGAGCTTTCCGACGCGCAGCAGACCTTTCGCTCTCTCGAAAAGGAACTTACCGAGGTTGAATTCGAAGGTCAGAAAGGGTGGACCCTTCGGACGGACCGCGCCCGATTGGAACGGGCGGTACCCGTTGAAACGGTGCGCTTGCTGCCGGCTGGAGACCCGTTTCTGGCGTCCGCAGACCAGGCATTGCTCGTCCCGCAGCCACGGTTTCGATCCGAATTATGGCCCAAGTCCGTGTGGCCGGGGGCGCTCCTAGTGAACGGGGAGCTCGTGGGTACCTGGCGTCGGCAGATGGGCCGAGTCACGGTACGAGCGTGGGTACCGCTGGAACCCGAAGTCAAAGAAGGGGTCGAGGACGAGGTCTCCGGCATGCCCATCGAATCGGCGACGAAGGAGGTCCGTTGGTCGACGCCCGATATGCCCCTTTGAGCAGCGCCGTGACCGCTCGTTCACTCGAGGACGATGCGATCGGACGCCGTGTTTGTCGCTAGTGGTGCTCCGGATGGCCCTTCATCCACTGCTTCTCCTCCGCGTTGGGAGTGAGGGGATATGCGACCGACCAGAGGAACACCCTAGCGGTTGCGGGGCCCATGTGCTTGAACTTGTATTGGAGATCCTCCAGCAGCTTCCCTTCGCGCTTCCCAAAGCCGGCGATGTACCCCTTCACCGAACCGTGTTCCTTCGCCAAGTCCAAAATCGTCCTGGCGTTCTCGACCGTCGCGCGGATTTTCCTTTCGTTCCGCACGATTCCCGGATCCTGCATCAACGCCCGGATCTCGCGCTCCGATAACCTTGCGACCTTCTCGGGTGAGAAATCTCGAAACGCCTTTCGAAAGTGGGGCCACTTCTTCTCAACCATACGCCAATTCAAGCCCGCGCTGAAGATCGCCCTGGACATCAGGTCGAGGTACCCGTGGTCATCCTTCGGGGGAACCGCTTTCCATCCCGGCATGGGGACTCCGACCTTGTTCGCTCTATTTATGCCTACCTTCGGGGCAGTCGTCGCCCCATTGGGTGGGCCGTCCGGACGCCGGGGTCCGCCAACGAGTCGAGACGGCGGCGATTGTGCCTTTCACCGAAAAGTGGACCGGGTGGGATTTGAACTCCAATCCTCACGGTGCTCGGGTGCTCATCCGTAGATCGATTCCCTGAGTCCCACTTTCAAGACGAGAATGCGGAGGAACGCCCCCTGGATGTCGACGATGACGCGGTAGTCCCCGACCCGCAGCCGATAGTAAGGTGAGTTCGCGAGCTTCTGGACAAACCGGTGCGGGTTCTCTCGCATGTCGCCGACTTTCTCGAAGATTCGTCGAGCCACGCTCCGGTCGAGCTTCTTCAATTGGCGCACGGCCGAATCGGACCAGATGATCTCGAAGACCATCAGAAGCCCAACTCGGCCTTGAGTTGTCTGTGGGTCCGGTACTTCCCTGTCTTGATCTCCTGGATGGCCTGTGCGATTTCCTTCTTGGTCTGCTCGTTCAGCTCGCGAAGGTCTTCAAGTAGCCTTTCAAGAACCTCCTCATAGGTCTCTCGGGAATGAAGTTTCATCCCCTCGAGGGTCCTTTTCATCTCCTTGCTGAGTTGGATCGTCGTCGCGGCCACGCACAGCCAATGAGGGCGGGCTTGCTTATAGGTTGCTATTGCATGCTATAGAAGTCCATCGGGCCAGACGTCATCCGCCGATCTGATGAGGACTTGAGGCTAGATTCGCAACGGTTTCACCGCGGACTGCCTCTTGGTCAACCTCCACCAAAACGTGCCCTCGCGTCCCAATCACTTCCCCTCGACGAAAAGTGGACCGGGTGGGATTTGAACCCACGGCCTCTACCATGCCAAGATAGCGATCTTCCAGCTGATCTACCGGCCCGCGCGCGCTGTATTGAAGGTCCGCTATTAAGGTTTCTTTGAGCGTCGAGGTGCAATCGTTTTCCGCATGAGAACACCGCTCGTCCCGAGAGGTGCGACAGTGCGGAAGCCCTCCTTGCGGAACATCCCCGGCGTCCCGAACCAACGCCACTCCGGCACGGCTGCCATCCTCGGTGAAGCGACAGGGTACGCTTCCACGACTCCTCCTCCTTTGTTCCCGATCGAATCGAGCGCTCCACGAAGGGCGAACTTCGCAACACCGCGCCCTCGATACTTCGGATCGACGAAGAAGCACGTGATCCTCCACAACTTCTTGACTCCGACCGGCGGGGCGACCTTGCGGTAGGTACGTCGCGCATCGATCCGAGGGAGTTCCGCTTGGCCGCCGTACTGGCACCAACCGACCGGCGTGCGGCCCTCATAGACCAGGATCGCATGGGAGCGGCCGCTGCGGACCAACGTTCTCTTGTCCAACCGATTTCTCCGCTTCCACTCCTCGCTGCTCGTTCCTTGGCGAAGGGGATTCGCCCGCTGATAGAAGATGCACCAACATCCTCCCTGCTTGATGGCGAGCGTTTCAAAATCCGAAAAAGTACGAACGCTCAGCTCGCGAACCGAATACGGCTTCCGCTTCATGACGGGGCGTTCGTACGCAGCGGGCCGAAATGAAGGTTTCCTGCCCTATCCGCCGCTCATCGTCTCGATCCACACGTGAGCGAGCGCAAAGACGAAGAACAATGCCGTCACCACCAGATGGGTTGGTTTCCAGACCGCAAAGGCGCGCTTGAGCGCCGGCAGGTGCCGGTACAAGTATCGCCCGAAGACCCCGCTGATCGTCGTGATCAGGAGGAGCCAGGTCGCCAGGGCCGCAAACCCGTGGGACCATAGGTTTGAGGACCGGAATTGGAACGGAAAGCCAGCGTGGATTAGGATTGCGAAGAAACCCACGAGGCTCACGACGATGTGGATGTTGAGCCACAGTCCGGCGCCGCCGAGCTTCCGGATGTACTCCGGAATCCCGATCCTCTTGACGACGGTGTAGGCCTGCGCCACGACCGTGAGAGAGAGTCCGATGTACGCGAGCAGCAATCCCCAGTCCGTGCCGCCTTGGTAGTCCTGCAGGAAGTTGTCGATGTTCCGCACGGTGCTGCGTGACACCGTGTAGTAGAACAGAAAAATTGCAAGGCAGCTCAGGATCGTAAAGATTGCCCCGCGGTACCGCTTCCAGAGACGGCGGACGTTCACGGGTTGGCGTGTGACCGTGGCGTCCATCATTGCCTCCGGGCCGCGGGTTCGGGTTTCTTGGCAGCCCGAGGGCGGAGCCCACGTTTCTGCAAGGCATCACGGAGGGCGAAACCCAGCAGGAAAATCAGGGCGAGTGAGACCACGAAGATGAACGTCAGCGCGAAATTGCGACCCAGGAGGCCGCCGCCTTCGGTTGCAAGGACGCCAAAGCCCGCGAGGATTCCCATGAGATCCCTCGGTCGTCACGCAGGTCGAATTGTTTCAGGGCGTTCCGATTATCATGTAGGAACAGCGCGGCGGCACAGCCGGCTCAATTCTCCTCGTTCCCACTCTTGCGAACGAGTGCCAGAAGAAGGCTCGGGTCGCCCGAACCTCACGCCTCCATAACGAAAGCATCTTCAGGTCTCCCGCGATTGGATGGTTACGGCAAAGAAACGGGTAGAGGTTAGCCCAGCGGTAGAAGGTCGGGGCTTCGAGGTCTTCACTGCGGAGGCGCTTGAATTCATCTCCGACCTCCATCGACGATTCAATCCCATGCGGATGGACTTGTTGCGTCGCCGAGTGGAACGCCAAGCGCGGGTCGATCGCGGAAAGTCGCTCGACTTCCCGAAGGCGAGCCGGCGGATCCGAGAGGACTCCTGGACCATCGCTCCCGTCCCCGCCGACCTGATCGACCGGCGTGTTGAAATCACCGGGCCGACGGACCGCAAGATGATGATCAACGCACTGAACTCGGGCGCAAAGACGTTCATGGCCGATTTCGAAGATGCGAACACCCCGGCGTGGAAGAACGTAGTGGAGGGCCAGGTAAATCTCCGCAATGCGGTGCGGCGTACAATCGAGTACGCGAGCCCGGAGGGCAAGGAGTACCGGTTGAACCGTGAGGTCGCGACTCTCCTTGTCCGACCCCGCGGATGGCATCTCCCGGAACGGCATATCCGGGTCGACCGCGAACCCGCCTCCGGAAGCCTCGTGGACTTCGGCCTGTTCTTCTTCCATAACGCGAAGGAGCTCGTCACGCGGGGGACAGCCCCGTATTTCTATCTTCCCAAAATGGAGAGCCGCCTCGAGGCGCGATTGTGGAACGACGTCTTCGGGTTCGCGGAAGATGCACTGGGCGTTCGGCGCGGGACCACCAAGGCGACCGCCCTGATCGAGACCTTCCCCGCCGCGTTCGAGATGGAGGAGATCCTCTACGAGCTACGGGACCACTCCGCTGGGCTCAACGCGGGGAGATGGGATTATCTGTTCAGCATCATCAAGACGCTGCGAGGACGGTCGGACTTTGTATTTCCGGATCGAGCGCAGCTCACGATGACCGTCCCGTTCATGCGGGCCTACACGGAACTCCTCGTGAAGACGTGCCACTACCGCGGGGCCCATGCGATCGGTGGCATGGCCGCGTTTGTCCCGAGCCGCAAAGATCCGACGGCGAACGAGGTCGCGTTCATGAAGGTCCGCGAAGACAAGGCGCGCGAAGCGAACGATGGCTTCGACGGCACGTGGGTCGCCCATCCGGATCTCGTCGAGGTTGCCGGGCAAGTTTTCGACCGCGCACTCCAGGGAAGTCCAAACCAACTCGGCCGGGTGAGGGACGATGTGGACGTCACGGCGCACGACCTCCTCGATGTCGAGGTTCCCGGCGGCAAGGTTACCGAGGCGGGCTTGCGGAGCAATGTGCGGGTCGCGATCCAGTACTTGGAAGCGTGGCTCCGGGGAACCGGGGCGGTGACGATTTCGAACCTCATGGAGGATACCGCTACGGCCGAGATCGCCAGGTCGCAGGTTTGGCAATGGGTCCATCACGGGGCTCGCCTCGACGACCATATTACGGTGAACGAGGGACTCGTGCGGCAGGTCGGGGACGAGGAGGTCGACCGGCTAAGGATGCAGGCGGAGCCCTCGGCCCAGACGAGCGGGCGATTCCGAGAGGCGCGGGCGCTTTTCGACGATATTGCGCTGAAGGAGCCGTTGGTGGACTTCCTAACGATCCACGCGTATCCGCTCATCGAATGATGGACTCTATCACGGCGGTCCGACCCCAGGAAGTCTCGCGCCCGCGGCGGAACTACGTCGCGGCCTTGGCGCCGCGCTTCGCAGACGGCTTTCTCGACGTCGGTTCAGAGAAGAGCTCGAGCGGTTTTTCCTTGCGCATCTTCTCGCCAGGGATCGGGACCGGGTATTCCCCCGTCAGGCAACCAAGACAGATGTCTTCCCGGGAGTGCTTCAGCGCAGTGATGAGCCCCTTCATGGAGAGATATCCGAGAGAATCCGCATTGATGAAGTCTGCAATCTCCGGCACCGTCTTCTCGTTCGCGATGAACTGGTCTCGCGTCTTCATGTCGATTCCGAGATAGCACGGGAATCGAATGGGCAGGCAGCCAATCCGAACGTGGACTTCCTTCGCACCAGCCTGTCGGAGGATCTGCACGATCTTTCGGATCGTCGTCCCGCGGACGATGGAATCGTCGATCAGCACGATCCGCTTGTTCTTCACCGCAGACCGAATCGGATTCAACTTGAGCATGACGCCAATCTCGCGCTCCTGTTGGTCGGGCATGATGAAGGTCCGTTCGATGTAGCGGTTCTTGATGAGACCCTCGACGACCGGAAGGCCCGCGAGCTGCGCGTACCCCTGTGCCTGCGCCCGTCCCGATTCGGGAACCGGCACGATGATGTCCGCCTCGACCGGATACTCTTTGGCGAGTTGCTCGCCGATTTTCACTCGGGCGTCGTAGACGAGACGCTCGTCCAAGATGCTGTCGGGGCGCGCGAAGTACACCCATTCGAACATGCAATGCGCGGTGTGGTTCGGATGGGGGAGCCGCATCGAATCGAAACCGTCCGGCCGAAGCTCGACGATTTCCCCGGGCTTCAGGTCGCGGATGAACTTGAACCCGAGCGCGTCGAACACGACGCTCTCCGAGGCGATCATGAAACGTCCGTTCCCTTCGCCGATGCAAAGGGGCCGGATCGCCAGCGGATCGCGGACCGCGTAGACCGTGTCGTTGATCATGAGTGCGAGGCTGTACGCCCCGACGAGCCGCGACGTGAATTCTTTCAGCGCCCGCTTGACGTCTCCGCCAAAGTTCACGATTTCGTTCGCGAGCAGTCGAACGATGACCTCGCTGTCCGAGGTCGTCATGAAGGCCCAGCCCTTCTTGCTGAGCTCCTCGCGGATCTCGTCCGCGTTGGCGATGTCGCCGTTGTGCGCAAGGGCGATGTCCCCGTACGAGGTCTTGACGACGATCGGTTGGGCGTTCTCGAGGACGCTCGATCCGGTCGTGGAATACCGAACGTGGCCGATCCCGTTGTTCCCGCGAAGGTCCATGAGGTCCTCCTTCGAGAAGACCTCGTGCACCAAGCCCATGCCTCGTTTGGACTTCATCTCGCCGTTGTACACCGCGAGGCCCGCGGATTCCTGGCCGCGATGCTGGAGGATCCGCAGGCCGTAGTAGAGGTCGGACGTCACCGGCGTCGTGCCCGAGCAGCCGATAATCCCACACTTCTCACGTGGGCGATGGTCGGAGCGCTCCGACGTTGCCTGGTCGGCGGCCATCGTCAATGCCTCTTCGCCCAGGAATAGCCCCGAAGTTTCTTCATGCGTCCGAAACCGCAGGCGGCGCAGTACTTCTTCTGTTTGTGATACGCGCGCTGACCGCACCGGCGGCACCGGATGTGGACGCTCCTCCGTCCCATCTTTCCGAGCGACGCGGTCCCCTTGGTCATGCAGGCCACCTACGTCATGGGGAGATGTAGATGACGTTGTCTCCACGGACAATCGCAAGGTCCATCTTCCGCTGGGACTGATTGTCCTGCATCTCCTCCGCGTTGCGGAGGACGAGGTTCATGTGCGGGTCGAACCCGTCGAGGATCCCGCGGTACCCCCGCCCGCCTTTCAGCTCAACCATCACGTTCGAACTGATCCGTTGGTTGAGGAGAGAAAGCGGCTTAATCATCGGACCACGGCGCAGCCATGGAGGCGGCGTACTTAAAGGTTTACGGGAGGCGCGGCGCCGATACGACTCTCATCGACCGTCACGGGTTCCGATGAGCGCGCTTCCCTTCATTCTCGCGGCCGTTTCCCTTCGACGGATCGACCAGAAAACCGGAATCGCGGAGGATGTCCATGCCGACGATCATGTGGTATCGCATGTCCTTCCGATCGGTGATGGCGACCGCGACATCGAATTCCCGGCCAGCGATCAGGACGCGGGCATCGACGACGTCTCGTTCTTCCGGCTCGTGCGCCGCTGCCGCCCGAACGCGGACGCGGTCGAACACGGGCCCGAGACCCGCACGCGCCGCCAGGTCCGTATCGAGGCTGGTCCGGACCGCGCCGGTGTCGATCCTCGCCAGCACGCGGATGTCGCCCTTAGTGCCACGGAGGGTGACCTCTTCGACGACGCCGATGGTCGGCCTCTCCTGTCGTTGCCGCCGCTCGGAGACCACGGGGTGCACCGCCAACTCCCTTCGTCTCGGTCGATAGCCATCCCGCAATATAGCCTTAACCGCGCGATTCTCCGACTCGACACGTTTTTCTCCCGCGAACCGCATCGCATCCTTCCGCGGGTGCAGGGGCCTTCGATGAAGATCGGCGTGATTTCGAAGAAACCATCATATTGGTCCACGAAGGCCATCCTGAAGTCGATCCGCGAGCATGGCCACGAGCCCGAATTCGTGAAGACGGACGAGGTACGCCTCGTCGTCGCCGGCACGGATGACGCGGTCTACAACAGCAAGTCGTTGCGCTCCTACGACGTCCTGATTCCGCGAATCGGCCGATCGATGACGGATTTCGGGAAGATGCTGTTGCGTCAGCTCGAGCTGATGGGAATCCGCACGACGCTGGCGAGCGACGGCCTCATCACCGCCCGCAACAAGTTCCTCGCCCTGCAGTCGCTCCGCCAGGCTCACATTCCGATCCCGCGGAGCATCCTCCTGGCCTCGCGGCCGAACCTCATGGAGGCCGCGCATCTCGTCCGCTACCCGGCGATTCTGAAGATCCTCTCCGGCACCCAAGGGATCGGTGTGATGCGGGTAAAGAGCCTCGAGGAGACCGCATCGATCGTCGACACGCTGAAGTTCTTCGGCGAGGTCGTGTGCCTGCAGGAGTACATCCCGAATCCCGGCGTCGACATCCGCGCCCTGGTCGTCGGCGATCGGGTCGTCGGTTCCATGAAGCGGGTCGCGGCCCACAACGAGTGGCGGGCGAACATTCACCTCGGGGCGAAAGGGGTCGCGATCGAACTGTCCGACCACGCGAAGGACGTCGCGGTGCGGGCATCGAAGGCCGTCGGATTGGAGATCAGCGGCGTGGACATGATCTTCCGGGGGGACACGCCGTACGTCCTCGAGGTCAACGCGTCCCCCGGGTTCCGCGGGCTCCTGGACGCGACGGGTGTCAACGCCGCGGACGCGATCGTCGAATACGCCGTCGAGAAAGTGAAGGCCGGCGAGCCGAAACGTCCTTGATGGACGCGTCCGTTGCGGGCGTCGATGGACGAGGCTTCGATCCCCGGAGCGCGCGTGCGAGCGACCACGAAGCACGGGGTCCTGACCGTCGACCAGATTGCGGCGATGCAGCCGGGCATGGCGCGGCTCATGGACGAGCTGAGCCGGAGGTACTGGACCCTCTTCTACGCGGCGAAGGCTAAGAACTGGGAACTCGCGAACTACATGAGGAAAGAATCCGAGAAGATCCTGAAGACCGCCGCGGTGGCCCGGCCGAAGTACGCGGAGGACATCGCGGCATTCGTCCGCGAGACATTCGGATCGATCGCCGCCGCCATTGAATCGAAAGACTGGTCCGCGTTCGAGAAGGCCTATCGGAAAGGAATCTCGGAGTCCGATCGCCTGCACGACAAGTACAACAAATCGTTCCTCCGATTCCGTCTGCCTGACCATCCTCCCGAATGGTTCGACCTCGCGCCGCGATAGGTTTTTGGCCCGGCGATGCGTCGGCCGCGCGGCGGTCCTATGGAGTACGTGTCGTTGGGCCGCGGTGGACCCGACGTCTCCGCGGTCGGACTGGGGATGTGGCAGGCCGGGGGGAAGGCCTGGGGCTCCGACGTCCGCGATGCCGAGTGCCGCGAGGCGATGGAGCGCGCCGTCGAGCTTGGGGTCAACCTGGTCGACACCGCGGAGGCGTACGGCGACGGCCATTCCGAGCGCGTCATGTCCCGGGCAATTCGGAACGTCGGCCGGGACCGCGTCTTCGTCGCAACGAAAGTTGGCGGCTGGCATCTTCGGGCGGACGACGTGAAGCGGGCGTGTGCCGCGAGCCTCCGGCGACTCGGCGTCCGCGAGATTGACTTGTACCAGGTACACTGGCCGGATCCCTGGAGCCAGGTCCCGCTGCGGGAGACGATGAAGGCTCTCGAGGCCCTCCACCGGGCAGGCCGGATCCGGAATATCGGGGTGAGCAACTTCGCGGTCCGCGATCTCGAGGAGGCGCGTTCCCATCTCTCCCGGACGGACATCGCGTCGAACCAGGTGCGGTACAACATGCTCCAGCGGGACGTCGAGGCGGAGGTCGTCCCCTACTGCAAGCGGGAGGGGATTGCGGTCCTCGCGTGGAGCCCGATCGGCAAAGGGGTGCTCACCGGAAAATACCACGATGGCAAAAGGCCAAAGGATCGCGTCCGCGCGGAAGAGGACTTATTCAAGCCTGCGAATCTGCGGGCCACCGCCCCGCTGATCCGGGAGCTCCGAAAGATCGGCCGCGGCCACGGCAAGAAGCCCGGGCAAGTGGCGCTCGCCTGGCTGCGCCGTCACCGACATGTCATCCCCATCCCCGGGGCGAAACGCCCGTCGCAGGCCGAGGAGAACGCGGAAGCCGCTGGTTGGTCACTCACGTCCCGCGAACTTCGGACGCTCAGCGGCATCCTGCGTCGGACCAAGCTCGATACGTTCTGAGGCTCACGGCTTCTTCCGGCGCATCACAATCGCGGCAACCACTGCGACGATCGCGACGATGATGACTACACCACCGATGAGCAAGGTCGTGTCGATTCCCCCGGAAGTCCCACCCCCACCGCTACCGGTCCCCTGAACGACCAGCGATCCATGCTGCGCGGCATAGCCATGGACGCCGCAGAAGTAGTTGAACGTCCCCGCGGTCGAAGCTGTGAAGGTGAAGTTCGTGGCCGCGGTCGCACTCGAGAACTGGGCGGAGGCCTGATCCGGAGCGTCCTGGACCTGGTTGTTGTTCAGGTCGATGACCAGCATGTGAGGGGTCGCGTCGTGGGCGAAGAGGTGGAACGTGATCACGTCTCCCTGCTGGACGGTCAGGGTCGGCCCCGGTTCCGTGATATTGGTCGCCGCCCATCCCCACCCGGCGGGCGCGGAGAAGCTTGCATATAGTGGGATGCTCACCGCCTTAGCCGGAGTCTCCCCGATCGGGGCTCCGCGAACGGCCATCGGGGACGAGACCGCGTACGCAGCAATCGCGAGTCCGATGGCAACGAACACGAGCGTCTTTGTGAACCGATACATGGTCCCTTCCTCGGCCGCGCGAGCCTGTCCCCACACATAAAGGTTTTCCGAAAACGCGTGCGCAATCGTGTTTTCTCGGTGCGGGGGATGGGACTTCCCGACCCGCGCGGGGTGCGCGGGGCTTTTGAACCCACGGACTCCTGCGAGACCGGATCTTAAGTCCGGCGCCGTTGTCCTAGCTTGGCTACCCCCGCGCGCTGCCCATCCGGCGTGCGGTATAATGCCTTTTAGGTGCGGCCCGCTGGCACGTGATGCATCTGCGATTTCCGATGTGAGATGTTTTCCGCGGATGGAAGAGCTGCCGCTCCGCTCTACACTTGTTCGCGAGTCCGAGGCTTTATTACGCGCTGAGAAGGTCGGGTCGCCGTGGGACGCCTCGATGGGCGGATCGCCCTGGTGACGGGAGGGAGTGGCGGCATCGGACGGGCCGCGGTAATGGCCCTCGCGGAGGAGGGTGCGGATGTGGCCCTCCAATTCAACCGCGGGAAAGAGTCGGCGGACTCGGCTGCAGCTCAAGTCCGGAAGCTCGGGCGCCGCGGGCTCGCTGTTCAAACGGACGTCTCGGACGCGAGTGCGTGCAGGCGGTTGGTTGATGCAACCATTCGGTCTCTCGGGCGAGTCGACATCGTCGCTTGCTTCGCGGGCCATCCCTTCCGCCGAGAGGAATGGTACCAGCCTTTCCCGGAGCTGACACCGGACGAAATTCAACGGCCCATTGCTATCGACCTCTTGGGGTCTGTCTACATCGCCCAAGCCGCCGCCCCGTCGATGGCAAAGCAAGGCCACGGAAGCATCATCCTCGTCGGGTCCACGCCCGCTCTAACGGGCGACACGGTCGGGATTCCATATCTCGTGGCCAAAGGAGGCATCTTGGCCTTGGCGCGGGCTCTCGCGCAAGTCTATGGACCGAATGGCGTTCGTGTCAACGCGCTCGCGCTCGGGAGCATCGCCACGGAAGCGACCAACCGCGGCACGAAGCCGGCAGACCGGGAGGCGTTGGCCCATGAACCCGCACTGCGGCGGTGGGGCACTCCCGAGGAGGTCGCTCGTGTCGTCGTGTTCCTCGCATCAGACGACGCGTCGTATGTCACAGGGCAGACGATCGTTGTCGATGGCGGGTACGCGTTGCGCTAGCCGGTTCACGGCGCGGGAAGGGTCACACCCTCCATCAAGAAGGAACCCCGCGTTCCGCACGTGTGGCACGTGAGGATGAGGGATGCGCTTCCGAGCGCGAATTGCTCGCGGACAATCCAATGACTTCGTCCGCATACGCACACGAGTCGGACCTCCTCAGGTTGCTCGCGGGCGCGGAGGAATAGGCCGTCCTCAGTGCTCCGCCAACCCAGCACGACGATCCCTTGGGCCGCGTTGATGCGGACCTCGCGGATCGTCGCCATCACCGACGTCAACGGTCTCGCGCCTTAAGCCCCTTTGCGGACGCGGGATACGTGATCCGGCCTCCACGGACTCGCGCGAACGGAGTCAGTCGGTGATCTTGCGTCTTGCCGGACGACAGGACGTGAATCACGCGCAGCCCACGCACGACGAGAGCGTCCGCGAGCAGCGAGCGATGGCACTTCCATGGGACTGCCTCCGCGCACATGATGGCTGTCCGCCGTTCCTTGGCGACGGCCATGAGCCGATTCAGAGCGACGGTGAATTCAGTCGAGGCCATGTAGTCCGCGTAGCCCCGGAATCCAGCGGTCCGCCAAGCGGTGTTCACACTATCGGCGCGCGCCTTCCGGAAACCGCCGAGATCCTCGAAGTGTTCGTAGTCGATCCCCCGGTCTAAGAGCGCCTTCGCCAGCGATGCTTTCGCCGTCCACGGCACACGCTGGGACGTCGGGAAGTGCCGGACGTCGGCCAGGAACTGAATGCGACGCTCCCCGAGGAGCGCGACGAATTCCTCGAGGGAGCGAGTGGAATGACCGATCGTCCAGATCGTCCGGCTCGACCCGCCCAATGCTTGTCGCGGATCTTTTGATTCCGCCGACGAAGGGTCGCCCACTTGAGCCTCACAGACGATAATCTCCCCGCTGAGCTTAAGAGACTCGGACCCGACCCCCCTCCTGCCGCGGGCCCTTGCCCGGGCGCGTGTTCGCCATGTCCGCCCCGCCCACCGACCACCGTCGGGTCTCGAGTTGGATCGCCGTTGGAGCAGTCGCCATCGCCGCACTCATCCTCGCGTCGGCCTTCGCCGCCGCGTCCGGCCGCGACGGTCGGGTCCACGGCTTCGTCACGGATTCCGTGTCGGGCGGGCCGATCATCGGGGCGACCGTCCGGATCGAGGCTGCGGACCTCCCCTGGGTGTTCGAGGCGACCACGGACCCGACCGGTTACTACGACGTCGCGGTTCCGGCGCATCGATATTCCGTCACGGCATGGAACGTCGACCACGACCAGGCCGCGTCGACGGTCGCGGTCGGCTCGGGACAGACCATCTGGCTGAATGAGACCCTCTCGGCCGCGGGGGCCCGATCCGCGCGTCTCCAAGGGTTCGTCACTGCCGCCGTCACGAGCGCCCCGGTAACGGTGGGCGGCATCTTCGCGGGTCACCCGTGGTGGGACAGCGGCCGTGGATACGTGAACGAGAGTTCCTTGAACAGCTCGGGCTACTACGAGATGAACCTCGTCCCGGACTATTATGAGATCATGACCCACAACGTGTTCGGCTACGCCTCGTACGATTACTATCCGGTGTACGTCGGCTCCAGCCAGGTCCTCTGGTACAACATTTCCCTCGCGCCGAATCCGATGAACGCGTGGATCAACGGCACGGTCCTCGACGGGAGCACCTCTGCTTCGATCGCTGGCGCCACGATCGCCGCGCGGGTCGACGGGATGGTCCTCCCATCCGTGGTCTCCAACGCAACCGGATTCTATTCCATCCAGGTTCCCTCGGGCAACGTGGAGCTCGCCGCGAACGCTCTGGGATACGCCCCGACCTCAATGTCGACGTACGTATGGTCGGCGGGGACCGTCTTCTTGAACATCGGGCTCACGCCGCTCTCGTTCGGGGTTCGTGGGTACGTCCGCGACGGCGTCACCGGAGCCGGCTTGCCGGGCGTCCTCGTGACCGTCGATCCGATCTTCGGTAGCGGGTACTTCGACCAATCGCCGACGGACGCAACTGGGTTCTTCAACATCCCTCTCCCGCCGGACGACTACGTGGTCCGCGCGAGCGCCCCTGGATATACCACGTGGACCACCTGGGTCTTCTCGTTCTCGACCGGGGCCGTCTGGGCGAATGCGACGCTGTGGCCGATCATCTCAAGGGTCTCCGGATACCTAGTCGATTCGTTGACCGGCAGCCACGTGCCCGGACTCGGAGTCACCGCGATCGACTCGAGGGCCGGATACTCGACGTACGGCGTTGCCGACGCGACCGGCTTCTTCTCCTTCGCGGTCCCGCCCAGCCCGGCGATCTCCGTCGCGGTGTACGGACAAGCGCCATATGCAGGCAACATCGCGTACGTCGCGACGCACCCGTACCAGACAACCTGGGTGAACATCACGTTGGACCGCCTCAACGCGCAGATCGACGCGACCGTGACGGACGCGTTGACCGGTTTGCCTATCTCCGGTGCGAGCGTCTACGCCGCGTGGTACTACGGGTCCGATTGGGGAACCTCGAACGCGACGGGCGCGGTCGGGGTCGAGGCCCCCGCGGGAGCGCTGACCTACGTCTCCGCTTGGGCGAGCGGGTATCTCATCTGGAGCACGACAATGTCCCCGGTCGGGGGCGCCAACTCCGTTGCGATTCGGCTCTACCCGGACCTGCCTCTAGGCGTTCGGATTCGGGGCTACGTGAACGACTCGACCACGGGCACTGGACTTTGGCCCGCAACGGTTCACGTTAACGGATACGACGACCAGGCGCCGTACGGCTACACGGACGGAACGGGCTACTACGAAGTCTGGACGGTCGCCGCTCCGCAGACGGTCCGCGCGACCGCGACAGGATACGCGGCGGCAGAAGCGGCGGTCAACCCGGCATCGGGCGCCACCCTCTGGGTCAACCTGAGCCTCTCCCCCGACGCGAATGCACCGCTCGTCCGCAGCTTCACCGCGACCCCGTCGAGCGGCGTCTCACAATCGAACCCGACGAGCCTCGTCGCGGACGTGAACGAGACGAGCCTCGAGCAGTCGTACATGTCGATCCTCAAACTGCATTCCGCTTCCGCGAACGTCGGGACGTTCCTGAACCTCGGTCGACTCGATCCGGCCGGCGTGTCGGTCACCTCGCCGAGCGCGGGAAACTACACGATTTCGGCCTCATGGGACACGCGGACGCCGATTGGCCACATGTCGGACGGCTTGAGTTCCGTGTGGTGGCCCAGCCTTTATGCGTACGCTCCGTTCCAATCCGCCGTCGCGGGATACTGGGACAACGCGACCCTCTCGAGCCCCACCCCTGGCGCCGCCGTCTTTGACACGCGGAGCGGCCATCTGCTGTACGTGTACACCTCGTACGGATTCTTCGGTCCTCAAGACCAACCGGCGTCGACGTTCTCGCCGTACGCCTCGGGCCTTCGCATCGACCTGACCAGCGCCTCGATCGTCGGGTACGCGCTGGTCAACGGTCCGACGTTCACCGTCGGGAACCTCCGGATGGACCTTTCCCAGGCCGTGCCCGCGGGCCAGTACGGCGCCCTCCTCGAACTGTACGATTCCGCTGGACATTACACCTCGGCCGCAACTCTCATGCAGACGATTCCGGACAGCGTGCCCCCCGTGGCGAACGCCGGCCCGGACCTCGTCGTGAACGAAGACACGACCGCTTCGTTCGACGGATCGCGCTCCACGGATAACGTTGGGATCGCCAGCTACACCTGGACGTTCATGGACGGATCGATGCAGACGCTGTCCGGGATTACCGCGGCCTACGTGTTTGCCACCCCCGGAACGTACGTCGTGACCCTCACCGTGCGCGATGCGGACGGCAACGTCGGGACCGACTCGCTCTCGGTCACCGTGCGCGACGTGACCGCTCCCACGATCACGGTATCCTCCCCGTCCGAAGGGGCCAGCGTGCCCGGGTCGGTCGTCATCGTGGCGTCTGCGACGGACAACACCGCAGTCGTCCGAGTGGAGTTCTTCGTCGACGGGGTCTCCGTCGGGAACGACACATCCGCGCCCTTCCAGTGGTCTCTCGCCTCAGGCAGTCTGAAAGACGGGAATCATACGCTCATGGTCGTCGCCTACGATGCGGCGGGAAACTCCGCGGCCTCGGTGCGTCATGTGACCGCGGTGAACGTCCCGGGTGGCCTCGGACTCGGACCTTTCGCGGTCGGCGGACTGATCGTGATCCTAGCGGTGATTGCCGCGGTCGGCGTCTTGTTGATCCTCATCTTGCGCCGGAAGCCTCGCCGACCTTCGGTCGCACCTCCGGTCGCCGCACCTACGATCGCGCCTGCGCTCGAGCCGGCCCCCGCGCCGACTCCGCCCGCGCCGATTCCGCCCGAGTCCGAGCCGCCGTTGGAAGAGCTCCCCGACATCGACAACCTCTGATACGAGCGCACCCGCCGCGCCTGTACGCGAAGCGGCCGCCCGCGACACTCGCCTCCGCTGTGGCCGGATGAGCTTGTCGTGTTCACATGTGTTGAACCTGACGCCCGAACGGCGTCTTGTGGACCGACCGCCTAAGTATCGTCCTGGAGCTTTCTTCGGTCGAAAGGTGTGAACATGCGCCACGGTGTCAGGAGATTCTTCCAGCTGACCGGGCCGGCATTCCTGGTCGTCCTTCTCGTTGCTTCATCGCTGACGTATGCGTCCGCGACAATCGTCACGGTCGCGTCGGACGCGGCGGTGGGGAAGAACAGCCTCGCGATGCCCGGAAGTCAAGACATCCTCAAAGACGCGCTGGGAAAATACCTGGCCGTCTATGTGGACGCCGGCGGAAGTGTGTCGGTCGTCTATGCAAACGGCGATCCGACGCAGCCGGGCGTCTGGAGCTCCCCTTCCAAGTCGCCCACGCCGGTCGCGGCATATCGAAGGCCCGCGGGCGTCTTCACCTCCCCCCTTACCATGCGAATCATCGCTGAGGGCGGACCCGCCGCTGGGGACCTCGTCGACATTCCTGTGAGTCTGAGTCGGGATCTCACGGGAAACATCGCTTCGATTTCCTTTGGCTCGCCGACCGTCCTGTCGACATCCGCCCAGTATCCGTCGGCCATCCCGACCCATGACGGAGGAATCATTGTCACTTGGAACTCCGTCGTTGTCGGCGTCACCTCGACCGTCTTCAGTTTGCGGTGGACCTCGGCGACCGGTTGGACGAGCGTGTCGAATCCCTTCTCCAGCGTGCCGGATACCGTGATTCGGGACGCGACGAATGCGAACAACATCCAGGCGGACGTGATCCAGCGTCCGGACAATTTCGCCCTGCTCGTCGTCGGAAACCGAGGCGAGCGATCGAACGACACCACCCTCGTGTTCAACGCGGCCTCATACAATGGAATCGGATGGGCGTGGGGAACTCAGAACCTGGCCTACGAGACGGACGCTTCGCGAGGTCTCTCCGACGCGACCGATCTCGCGTGGGACCCGGTCCGGTCCGTGGTCGTCGTCACCTACGACATCTCTCGGACGAGCCGATACGGGATCATCCAGATTGACGCCACCGGGTCGAAAGTCCACGTGGATACGCCCGACCTCAAGCTCACGAACAACGAATGGGGAGTCCTGGAGGTGGATCCGAGCACCGGAGATTACTACCTCTTCACGATGGACACTCCGCTGAGCCCACCTTGGGGCCAGGAGTACGGTAACGTGACGTACACCCGCCGATCGAACGGGGTGTGGTCCGCGACGCTGACCCTGATCGACGCGGGAATCGACAACATGGGCATCTCGCCGCTTCGTCCCGCGCTCGGGACCGGAGGGGACAGTTCCCGCGAGATCATCTATTCGAAGGGCAAGACCGCGCCGGCCATCATCAATTTCGTGCGGTTGACCCTCTGAGGGACAGCGAGCGCCAACTCGGATGGGTATGGGTCCGTCCGGATTTGAACCGGAGTCGCCAGCACCCCAAGCTGGTAGGATTTCTTGTGAGCGGGAAGACCAGCCGGTCCCCGCGCTCAAACCAAGCTACCCCACGGACCCGCCGGAAACGCTCGAATGACTGATGGCCTAAAAACCCTTCTGCGTGGCTTCGTCGTCTCGGGGCGGGATCCTTCATCCGAACGGCAAGACTTCGTCGATGAGCTCCGCATGGGAAAGGATCATCCGACGGCAACAGTACCGTTTCAGCCCGAGCTCGTCGAGGACCTTCCGCGGCTCCTCTCCACCGCGCGTTCGCTCGATGAACGCCGGGAACGAACTCCCGACGACCTTTCCGCAGGTGAAACATCGGACGGGGATGATCATGGGCTCACCGGTACGACTTCTGCCGCTTCTTCCGCGCCCCGCGCCCGAGCGGCTTCTTCGGCAGCTTGCGCCGGGTGTCCGGGACGATCAACGTGCGATCGTATTCGCGGAAGACGGTCTCGAGATCGTTGTCATTCAGATATTGAACGAGGCCGCGGGCGATCGCCGTGCGGACCGCGTCCGCCTGCCCCATCACGCCGCCGCCTTGCACGTTCACGTCGATGTCGATCGTGTCGACTTTCTTCCCCGCGAGCTTCAACGGCTCCAGGATCTTCAGCCGCCCCAGCTCGAACGGGTAGATCTCGACTGGCACGCTGTTGATTCGCACGACCCCCCGCCCCTTCGTCAGCGTCGCGCGGGCGACCGCGGTCTTGCGCTTTCCGCTCGCGACGATCGCCTTCATCGGGATACCTCGAACTTGGAACCGAGGAGCTTGGCAATCTCACCCAGGCTCATGAAAGGACCTTGGGGCGGTCGCTTGGCGTCCTCGACGATCTCGAGGGGCTTGTCCTTGAACGCGTCCGGGACCGAGAGGTACACGCGGAGGCGCTTCAAGGCGTCCCTCCCGCGCGGCTGCTGATACGGCATCATGCGGGAAATCGTCCTTCGCAGGATCAAGTCGGGTCGTCGGGGGTACGCAGGCCCGATCCCACGCATTCGGCTCGTGGTGCTGCCGCGCTGGTGGCGGGCTCGGTATTCTTGGAAGACGACGCTCCGTTTGCCCGTGACGATCGCCTTCTCCGCATTCACGACGACAATCTCCTCGCCGTTGAGGAGTCGTTTCGCGAGGACGGAGGCCAATCGGCCGACGACATGACCCGTCGCATCGATCGTCGGCATCGTCACCCCATGATCCGGATGCCGGATCCTTTCGGGTTCTGGACCGCGAGTTCGAGGAGGGTGATCGCGCGACCACCGGCCGCTTCGATCTTCTTCTGGGCCGCGCTCGACGTCCGGAATGCCGCGACGGTGACCGGAGTCTTGATCTCCCCGGTGGCCAGCACGACACCCGGCACGACGATCTGCTCGCCCTTGGCCGCGTACCGGCTGAGGCGGGAGAGGTTGACCTCCGACCAGTTCTTGCGCGTTCGCTCGAGGCGCTCCGCGACATCCCGCCAGATCGGCGCGTTCATCTCGCGGGAGACCGCCCGGAGCTCCCGGACGACTTGCTGGAGGTGAGGGTTCGTCTTAGGGATCTTGGCCATGAAAACGGGGCCTCGGACGGACGCCAAAAGACCTGAGCGATTTAAACGTTTGGGGCCTCGAGCTTGAATGCCCTCGACGACGAGGAGGGATGAATCTCTCCGCCGACATGGGAGGCCGCCGGGCGGTCCTACGGGGATGTCACCTCGAGGATGATGGAAAGGGCGCCGGTGTAGTCGCTGTTCGGGGCTACGATTCGGAGCGTGAGCGTCTGCATCCCCCCATCGAGCACCGTGAGAGGGACGTTCGCGGAAGAGAGGGCGAATCCCGGCGTTCCGAGCGAGACGCCCTGGACGGTGCACGAAGGCGGGTCGAACGCGGCGGCGTGGTAGCTGAGGGTCCACGTCGTGGTGAAGGCGGCGCCTCCCGGGACGGTCTCCCCGCTCCCGGTCGTGGAGGTCCAGCAGTTCGTGGCCCCCGTGATGCTGATGTTCTCGGCCGTGACGTGAACCGTGTGCGAAGTCAGAACGTAGACGGCCCCACTGAGTCCCACGACGAGGATGATCACAACGACGATGACGACGATGAGGGCTGTCCGCGACTTCCGGGGTGGCATCGGTGGCGGCAGGTAGTAAGGCGGCGGACCCGCGCCGGGCGGCGGGATGGGGTACTGGGGCGTTTGCGGCGGCGGACTCGGCTGCATCCTCCACCCGGGTGCCTGAGAAAGGCCGTTCCGGATGGAGGCTGGGCGACTTAAACATGCCTCGGGCGGCCGGATGGAATGCGTCCCGAGGTCCAGTCGAGCGTCCCGAAGCCGGCCGGACCTATGCCCCAGGACCGCCCGAAAAGGCCGCCGCGGGGCAAAGATACTAATATCAGGCAGGCCAGAATAATAGTCGAGTGTCGGCTTCTTCGTCGGGGGTGAGTTCGTGATCCGTTTTGGGCCTTCGGGAATCCCGCTGTCCTGCAAAGGGCGGACGCTGCGGGACGGAATCGAGGACATCCACAACCTCGGCCTCACGGCCATGGAAGTCCAGCTCGTCCGCGTGAACCTGAACGAACGGTACGCGGGCGACGAGGACATCGGTCGGACCCCGCGGGAGATTCCCTCGGAGCTCGTCGTCCAGATCGGCCGGAAGGAGGACCGCAAAGAGGTCCTGATCTCTTCGCTCGAGGCGAAGATCGAGAAGGGGGACGTCCTCTACAGCCTCGCATCGGGGATCGCGGGCGACTACCGCGAGCTCGAGGAGCTGGGAGACCTCGCCCGGGAAATGGACATCGAGCTGTCCCTGCATACGCCATATTATATGGATCTCGCCGACGCGGACGGATTGGCGCAGAAGAGCGTCCAGAGCGTGATCTGGGGCGGCATGCTCGCGGCCGCGATGGGGGCGCCGATTGTCGTGACGCACCTCGGGATGTTCGGCGAGCTCGAGCCGAAAGAGGCGATGAACCGTATCGCGAAGAACCTGCGCCTCATCCGGGACGCGTACAAGAAAGGCAAGATCCGTTCGCGGCTGGGGATCGAGGCGAGCGGCCGCACCGAAGTCGTCGGCAGCCTCGACGAACTCCTGACCCTCGTCAAGAACGCGAAAGGCGTCCTACCGGTCCTGAACTTCGCGCACGTGCACGCGCGCGGCTTCGGACTGTTCAAGCGGCCGGAAGACTTCGACGACGTGCTTTCGAAGGTCGAGAAGGTGTCCGATGGCGGGCACATCCACGCACACTTCAGCGGCGTCGAGCATGCGGACGGGAACGAGTTGCGCTACACGCCGATCAAGAAGGGAGACTTGCGGTTCGAGCCGCTCGCGGAATGTCTGCTCGATGAGGACTACGACCTGACGATCGTTTCGTCGTCGCCGCTGCTCGAGCACGATGCGATGTACATGAAGGTCATCCTGGAACGGGTCCTGGCGAAGCGCCTGATGCGGCCCACGAAACCGGAGAAAGAGGAGAAGGAAGAGCGGGGGGCGAAGCGTCGGTGAAGCGCGGGTCGCCCGCGGCGCCGGACGCCACCACCGCCGTCGCGTCGACCGCCTATCTTCTCGACCATCTGGCGAAGATCCTCTCCGTGGACCGCTCGAAAGAGATTGCGGAAGCCGTCGGAATCCTGACGTCCGCGAAGAAACTCTTCGTGTACGGTGTCGGTCGGAGCGGACTCGCCGCGCGCGCGTTCGCGATGCGGATGGTCCAGTTGGGTATTGATTGCTATTTCATTGGGGAGACGATCACGCCTGTCGTCGGCGACGGCGATGCGGTCCTCATCGTCTCGAACACCGGCTCGACGATGAGTGCGATTCAAGTCGCGAACATCGCTCGCCGCGTCGGGGCGAAGGTGATCGCCGTGACGGGCTTTCGTACCTCGAAGCTCGGACACGCGAGCAACGTCGTCCTCCTGATTCACTCGGATGGCGATGGGACGGAGACTCGCCTCGCGCCCCTCGGGACGTTGTTCGAAGACGCGACGGTCCTCTTGCTGGACGGCGTCGTCGCCCAGGTCATGGAACGGCTCGGGCAGACCGAGGCGGACATGCGGGGTCGCCACGCGATCATGGTCTGACTGGTGGACCATGAGTGAATTTGGCCGCGCCATCCGATCCTTCGGGAAGGCGTACATCGTCGCGGTGGTCGCCCTGGGAATCGCCGCCTACGTCGCGTCCCGTTTCGTGTCGACGGATCTCTTCAGTCTCTACCAACTCTTCCTCGTGTTCTTGGGCGTAGGATATGTGTTCGCCTCGGTCCTGTCCTGGACCGGCTTCGGGAATCTGTACCGCTACTCGCCGACCCTGTTCATCGGATCACCCAGCTACCGAAAGGCGATCGCGAAGGGAGATATCCGCAAAGAGGGCCGCGACCGGGAGTCCCTCGCCGTCGGCATCTTGTTCGGCCTCGCGCTCCTCGGTTCGGGCGTGGCGCTGTTCGGGTGGCTCTTCGCCGCGGGGGTGATTGCGGTCGCCGTTGCGGTCGGATACTCGCTGCGTTGGCTGGAGTCCCTCCCGGCAAAGACCGCGTGAGTACCCGTGAGTCTTTATCTACGCGCAGGAATACGCGGTCGAAATGCCGGACGACTTCGTCGTCACTCCCTGGGATGTCAAGGGGTTCGTGGACTACGACCGACTCGTGAGCCAGTTCGGGACGGAGCGGATCACGCCGGAGATCCTGGAACGGATTCAGAAGATCACAGGCGAACTGCATCCGATGCTCCGGCGCGGGGTGTTCTACAGCCACCGCGACCTGAATTGGATTCTGGATCGGTACGAGAAAGGGACGCCGTTCGTCTTGTACACGGGCCGCGGACCTTCGAGCGGCATCCATATCGGACACATGCTCCCCTGGTTCTTCACGAAATGGATCCAGGAGAAGTTTCGGGCGAAGCTGTACTTCCAGATCACGGACGACGAGAAGTTCCTGTTCAAGGACTTCGACAATCTCGGGGACGCGACGAAGGTGGGCTACGACAACATCCTCGACATCATCGCGATGGGCTTCGACCCGAAGCTCACGAGGATCTTCCTGGACACGGAGTACAT
>Ga0137415_10000697_pt1 | contig 32749 bp, 33 predicted proteins | sample CZODoug3_1_1_16f_FD_183082 | JGI IMG/M metagenome (GOLD analysis project Ga0137415, IMG submission 183082) | Vadose zone soil fungal communities from Angelo Coast Range Reserve, California, USA - CZODoug3_1_1_16fungal (Hybrid Assembly) | ecosystem: Environmental > Terrestrial > Soil > Vadose...
AACATGAGCATCCGCTCGAATCCAAGGCCGAAGCCAGAGTGCGGAACCGTCCCGTAACGGCGAAGATCGAGATACCATTTGTAATCGGCTGGATCCATTTTGTGGCGGCGCATGTTCGCCTCCAATACCTCAAGCCGCTCTTCGCGCTGGCTGCCGCCGACGATTTCGCCAATCCCCGGCACGAGCAGATCCATCGCCGTCACCGTTTTGCCGTCATCGTTCAATCGCATGTAGAACGGTTTGATCTCCTTCGGATAATTGAAGACCGTGACCGGACACTTTTGTTTCTCGGTCAGCCAACGCTCGTGTTCCGATTGCAGATTCAATCCATACTCGACAGGAAACTCGAATTTCTCGCCGCTCTTTTTGAGAAGCTCGATCGCGTCGGTGTAAGGAATGCGTTGAAATTTTCTCTCAAACACGAAGTCGAGTCGCGCCAGTAATTCCTTGTCGACGAACTTCGCGAACAATCCCAATTCCTCCGCGCAGTTTTCGCGTAGATCGACAATGAGATATTTCACAATCTCCTCAGCAAGATCCATGTTGCCGTTCAAATCGCAGAATGCCATTTCCGGCTCAATCATCCAAAACTCGTTAGAATGCCGTGAGGTGTTCGAATTCTCCGCCCGAAAAGTCGGACCAAAGGTGTAGACCTTGGATAAAGCAGAGGCAAACGCTTCCGCTTCAAGCTGCCCGCTTACCGTCAGATAAGTCGGTCGCAGGAAAAAATCTTTCGCGTAATCGATCTCGCCGCTCTGTGTTCGTGGCGGATTCTTGGCGTCGATCGTCGTGACGCGAAACAATTCCCCGGCGCCTTCGCAATCGCTGCCGGTGATAATGGGCGTGTGTACGTAAATGAACCCGCGTTCCTGAAAGAATTTGTGGATGGCGAATGCCAGCCGGCTGCGCACACGAAAGACGCAGCCGAAGAGATTCGAACGCGGCCGCAGATGCGCGATCTCGCGCAGGAATTCCGGCGTGTGTCCCTTTTTTTGCAGCGGATAGGTGTCATCTGCGCCACCCACGATGTCGATCTTGTCCGCGACAACTTCCCAATTTTGTCCTTTCCCCTGCGACGCGACCAGTTCGCCACGCACGATAATAGAAGCGCCCGTGGTCAAATGCTGAATATCCGTATAGTTCGGCAACGAATTTTTCGCGATGATCTGAAGATTGCGCAGGCAAGAGCCATCGTTCAGTTCGATGAACGAAAAGTCTTTTGAATCGCGTCGTGTCCGCACCCAGCCTTGCACCTGAATCGGCGCGACCGGCGCGGCGCTTTGCAGCGCGTCCTTTACCGAAGTCGGTGAAAGCATCCCATGAAGTTGGCGGATGATCTCGATCCGACAAGCGATTATCGGCGGCGATGCCGTCGCCTGACTTCGAGACGCAGCAACATTCATCGAATGTCTTGTGCGTAAGGGCAAAAGAAAGATTTCACGGTATCGAAGTGAGTGGTTAGCTTACATTCTGCTGATTACCTCCGCGCGGTAGAGAATCTCTGCTGTCATGCACCTTATTTTCACGCGACATAAGCTTCAGCTAGGGATCATCGCTTTCGCAGTTTTTTTGTCTGCTATGTTCGGCTGCGGCGGTCCCTCCCACGACATCGTCGGTAAATGGCGCACATCGGGGGACGCAAATGCGATGGTTTGGGAATTCTCTAAAGATAGGTCTGTCCTAATCGGGCAAATGCGAGGCCGGTATAGTTTCGGAGACCGTAACCGAGTTAAGATCGAGACGCCATTCGCTACTTTCGTTTATCAGATGGAATTGTCGGGCGACCACATGATTTTGAGAGAGCCCAACGGTTCCAAGCTTGCGTTTACAAGGATAAGATAAAGTCGGATGATTAAGCCAACTGCTTCCTCTTCGCGCGCCAGTAGATAAGCAGACCGAGGAGGACGAGGAGAAGCGAACCGCCTGCGACTTTTGCTTCGTGGATCCAAATGTCGGATGTGCCAGGCGGTGGAATCATGGCAACAATCATGGCAAAGAGCGTGATCGAAAGACCGCACAGGCCAATGACTAACGCTCCGGTCGCGCCACCGGGAACGAGCAACCTCTCGTTGGTCTTCCTTTTTCTTCTCCAACAATGAACCACGAAGCAGATGAAGAGGTAGATGTAAGGGATGAAGTAAATGAGCAGAGACATGTCGAGCAGGATGAGAAACGATTTCTCAACGGTAGTTCCCTTGCCCAGGACGGAGAGCAAAAGAAAGAAGGCGGCGAGCGGCGCCTGAATAAGAATCGCGACGTAAGGGGTGCGCCAACGCGGATGAACGCGCGCGAAAGCAGCCGGGAAATAGCGATCGAGTCCGACCACGAAGGCGACGCGCGCTGACCCTGTCAGCCAGGCGCCGAGTCCGCCGATTCTGGCCAGAGTAAGACAGAGTGCAGCGAGCGGCACGACCCACCACCACACGCGACCCTGATCGCGCATGCCGTTCGCGATGGCCTGAAGCGGACCGGCGACGATGTTGATTTCCTGTTTCGGAACGAGCCAGAGCATTGAGCCTGTGCCGCAGACGTAGATGAGCGCGATCAACGGCGCGGCGATGTAGATGGAGCGCGGCAGATTGCGACGCGGGTTGTGAATCTCGTGGCCCATCGTCGAAGAGAGTTCGAGTCCAGCGAAGGCGAAGGCAATCGTGGCCCACAGATTAAGCAGCGGCAGATTCGTTAGGTCTGGCTTCAGCTGCGCGAGAGTCAGAGTATTGGCCGGGGCCTTTGTCAGAGCGGCGTAGAGGCCGAGCAAGATGAGAAAGATGCCGGGGAGATAAACGCTGACGCCGCCAATGTTCTGTAACCACTTGCCCGTGTCCACGCCGACGATGTTGAGCGCGACGGCCAAAGTTAAAGCGATGAGCGTGAAAGGAAGAACGTAGGTCCAATTATTCGCCAGCCCGCTCTCGCCCTGACCGATAACGTAAGTGGCGCTGACGGCGCCGGCGAGAAGCAGGGTCGGATAGAAGAGGACGTTGTTAATCCAATAGCACCAGCCGCAGACAAAGCCGTGTCCTTCTCCAAACTCTTTTTTTGTCCAGGCGTAGATGCCGCCCTCGGCGGGAAAGCTCGAAGAAAGTTGAATGACAGCGAGTCCCTGCGGGACAAAAAAGAGGATGGCCGCAAGCAGCCACAACGTCAACGCACTCGGCCCGGCCTTGGCGGCGGTCGCCACCCAACCAATGCCAATGACCGCGACAAGATTGAAAAGCACCAAATCGCGCAAGGTCAGGACGCGTTCGAGCTGTGGCGTCGTTTCTTTAGTCACGTGCGCAACCTAGGGTTGCTTTGAGAATCTTCGGATTCTTGTCGCGACCGATCTAGTTAATCATTTCGGTCTCTTCGGTATGAAGCAGGTCTATAATCACTTGAGAGGTCGGCCGGACGAGCCGCCACTTTCCAAATGCCGAGTTTGTTACAAGATCGTGCGGGATCCGCTTTACCTCAGATTCATCATCGCTTCTGGAGCGCATCGCGCATGACGGCAGGCCATCTGTTCTTCGCGGTGATGACGACAGCTTACATTCTCGTGGCCATCCAATTCGAGGAGCGCGATCTGGTGCGCGCCTACGGCGAAAGCTACAGAAAGTATCGAGAATAGGTCTCGATGTTGTTTCCTTTTACGGCTGCGAAAGAGATAACGATCGTTATTTCGTCATCGAAACAGTTTTAAGATCGAGCTGGACCGCGGACCCCTTCTGCCACGCGTCGGCGCCAGGATCGATCTTTGCGTCCGGAATGTCGGCGCGGGCGGCCTTTTTAGCGGCAACCGATATTGAATACAGTCTATCGCGTTCGGCTGCGATCTTTGGATCCAACTGGCCATCTTTCGTGAAGGCCATCATGAGTTGGGGAATGCCCAAAGGCAGCTTGTCGCCGCGATCCACCTGCCACGTGTGCCAGGTTTTTCCGTAAGTGCCGATCAAGACTTTCATCAAATCTTTTTCGGCTGCCTCGGGCGCGCCCGGCGCCGTCAGCGCACCGGATTTCACTTCGTAGTTGTGGCTGTGCCAGAATTTTTTCTCATCGGCCGGCAACGATTCGAAGATCTTCGCGCTGACGATGTATTCCACACCGATCAATCGCGCATCTTTCTTTTCCGAGTCGTAGAGGACGCATTGCAGGACTTCGTCGCTCAGATGCGCGCAATAGTGTTGCGCAATGAGCTGGCGTTTCATATTGCCGCTGTAGAAATGAATACCGCAAACGTGCGCCCCAATCGCGCTAATCGGTGCGAGATCGGGATTGGGCTCGGAGCTTTTCGGCACAGCCGGTGCTTCCGCTGGCGATTGCGCGACGGCAGCCACTGCTGTGATGAAAAGCGATGCGATAAAAAGGCTTAAAGTTTTCATAATTCTTCCTCGGTTGTGTGATGACTTAAGCGCCGAGCTTAAAGATTTGCCCGTTATCCGGGCAAGACAAAATTTCGACGACCTTGTCGATCCTTACGATAAACGCAGCTCGATTCCTGAAATAAAGTGGCGCGCAGCGGCGCGCGGAGCAGATTAAGGCGTGCACCAGAAGGCAAGTGACGGCATCGATTGGAAAGCTATCCGCGAGGATTTCCCGATCCTCAGCGAACAGGCGCATGGCCATCCCTTGATCTATTTTGACAGCGCCGCGACCTCGCAGAAACCGCGGGCCGTACTCGATGCGCTTCGAAATTACTACGAGCACGAAAACGCCAATGTGCATCGTGGTCTGCACGAGCTGAGCTCGCGCGCGACGGAAGCTTACGAAAAATCGCGGCAGCAGGTGGCAAATTACCTGGGCGCGGCGAGTGCTGACGAAATCGTGTTCACACGCGGAACGACAGAAAGCATCAATCTTGTCGCGCAAGCATGGGGCGGGAAATTTCTTGGCGATGGGGACGTGGTCCTCCTCACAGAAATGGAGCACCACAGCAACCTCGTGCCCTGGCAGTTGTCGGCCGAACGAACGGGCGCTCAGCTGCGCTTCGTGCCGGTCTGCGACGACGGCACTCTCGCGCTCGATCGGCTCTCTTCATTGCTCACGCCCGAAGTGAAGCTCTTCGCTTTCACGCACGTTTCAAACTCGCTGGGAACAATCAATCCAGTTCGCGAACTGTGTGAGAAAGCGCGGGCGGTCGGCGCGCTCACGCTAGTAGACGCGGCCCAGAGCGCGGGACATATGCCAATCAATGTGCGGGAGCTGGGCTGCGATTTCCTGGCTTTCTCCGGACACAAAATGTGCGGACCGACTGGCATCGGCGCACTCTACGGACGCGCTCAGGTTCTCGATTCGATCCCGCCATGGCATGGCGGCGGCGAGATGATCGTCAGCGTCACTTTGGAAAAAAGCGCTTTCAAAAAAGCACCGCACCGATTTGAAGCGGGCACGCCTAACATCGCCGGCGCGATCGGGCTCGCCGCGGCCATCGATTACATCGAGTCAATCGGGCGCTCAGCAATTTTCGAACACGACTCACATCTTGCTCGCTATGCGGCGGAACGTCTCGCGGAATTGCCCGGGATGCGCGTCCTCGGACCATCGGCGGAGCGTGGCGCCCTGGTTGGTTTCGTGATGGAGGCAGCGCATCCACACGATCTGACCACGTTCGCCGATCAGTACGGGCTGGCCATGCGCGGGGGGCATCATTGCAACCAACCGCTGATGCGGAGGTTCGGCTTGCCCGGAACGACTCGCGCGAGCTTCTACTTTTACAACACGAAAGAGGAAATCGATCGAATGATTGAAATCCTGCGCGACGCCGTTCGTTTCTTTTCATGATTCCGGAACTCGAAGAGCTATATCAGGAGGTCATTCTCGATCATTCGCGGCGGCCACGTAATTTTGGAGATCTCCCCAATGCTGCGGTGCGGGTGCATGGCGACAATCCCGCCTGCGGCGATGAGATTCATCTCGGCGTGAAATTTGGCACCGATGGCGGCTTGCAAGATATCAAGTTTACCGGACACGGCTGCGCGATCAGTCAGGCATCGGCTTCATTGATGACGGCGAAATTGAAAGGGAAAAGTCGCGCGGAAGCGACGGAGATGCTTCGCGCATTTCACGATCTTGTGACCGACGAAACGGCCGAAGCGCCTAAAATGTTGGGCGATCTTCGACTGCTGCAGGGGGTGCGGAAATTTCCGCAGCGGGTCAAGTGCGCAATGCTTGCCTGGCGGGCGGTGGAACAAGCGTTGCAACAAAGCGCGGGCGAGTCAACCATTTCGACTGAAACCGAGTTTGTCACGCCCTGACACGGCGAAGAGTTTGTGATCTTCGGATTTTTGAAGCAGCGCCGGCGTCAGCGATTGCGCGCTCAATCTTTTCCGCCGGCATGGCGGTCTATCGTTACGCGCAACCTCCCAATCTTCCGGCGGCTTCCGCCCGAAGATCAGACCGAGCTCTTAGGCCATGTTCAAGTCTTTCTGGCCGAAAAGCACTTCGAAGGTTGCGGCGGCCTTGAACTTACCGACGAAATCCGGGTCACGATCGCGGCGCAGGCGTGCCTTCTCCTGCTGCACCGCGAGACAGACTACTACCCTCAGCTGATTACGATTCTGGTTTATCCTTCCGGCTACACAGCGTATGAGGCGCGGCACCTTGGAGGCAACATTTGGGAGGAGGGCGGGCAAGAACGCCTCGGCCACACCGCGCCCCGGCTTGGAGCGATGGTGCTGGCCTGGGATTCGGCGAAACGCGGAGCGGCGGATCCTTCGGATGGCAGAAACCTGGTACTACACGAGTTCGCCCACCAGCTTGACTTCGAGGATTTTCAGACCAACGGCGCGCCCGCTCTCGCGACGCGAGCAGAGTACCTGGCCTGGTCGCGAGTGATGAGCAAGGGTTTCGAGGCATTGCGGGCCGCTGATGAAGCCGGTATGGCCACTGTGTTGGATACTTACGGCGCGAAAGATCCCGCGGAGTTCTTTGCCGTAGTTACCGAGGCGTTCTTCGAGCGCCCGCGCGCTCTCCGCGCCAAACATCCAGAACTGTACGACCAACTGGCGCGATTCTTCCGCCAGGATCCTGTTCGCTACACTTCCGAGCTCGCAACGATTGGCTGAGTCGAGCCGCGATGATCAGTCGCAGTCGGAATGTGAGCCGCACGAGCCGACCGAGGGGCCGGTCGATCCGCCGCGTATGACTACGCCGTAGCCACCTGAGATCACCCGCCGCACTGCTTCGCCGGTTTCGGGATCAACATGGAGCGGCTCGTCGTGAATGCTTTGGTTAACCTCGAAGCGCCGTACCGGTTTGGTGGCATCAGTGGTTTCGTAAACGTAAGTCGGCATCGTCGTAACCTACTCGCGGAAATGTCAACGTGCAGGTTCTTTTCGGTGGCCGTCAGTGGTTCGATCAGCTTCTGATTGGCAACGCGAGAATATAGATGGAAACAACAGTCGAAACGAATCGGCACTAATATCATTAGGCGATCGGCCTTTGTCGCCGTAGGTTGTTTGGCAATCTTTGCAGCGTCAATCGACCGCAGGTGCGGGCCCTTCCCTCTGCACCAACAAAGCGCATTAGAATTTTATTCATGTCAGATTTCATTCCAACGAGTTGGCGGAAAGAACGCGAGCTGGCCGAGCGCTCCCGCGTGACTAACCGCCCAACATTAACACGAAATCCAACTATGGAACCAACACTCACGCAAAGCAGCGCGCTTTACGCAGCGCAACATGAAATTTCAAAACGCCGCACTGCGTTTTTCCGACGTTGGCGCGCTGGGAGTAAGAATCAGGCGCCTGATCTTCGACGGCAGACTCTCTGTCACGCGTCCGTCGTACCGCGATTTCATCGGGACAACGGTCGCTGAGCCGGTTCACATTTAGAATGCGGTGGTGGTGCGATGCGCAAGCATGGTAAAACTAAACTGGGCGCGGTTGGCACGGTTTCGAAAGGCGTAATGAGCAAGCGAAGCGCATCCCGATCCTCTGATCAGGAGGTCGTGCGACATCTTTCGCGCTCGCAGATTTTCAAAGATTACGAACGTGCTTTCAGCGAAGCCATGGGTTTGCCGCTTAATATCCGAGGGCACGATTCGTGGTCACCGGCGCACCATGGGAAAGAGGATCGCACCTCTTTCGCCTCAATTCTGGCTCGTTTCAACAAGGCTCGCGCCGCGTGCTTAAGGGCCCAAACCGACGCATCTCGAGAACCGGATTCGACAACGCGCACCGTTACTTGGTTTGCGGGACTCTCCGAAAGTGCAGTGCCGGTGTATATAGGTGACCACATTCTTGGTTTTCTCGAGACGGGCGAAGTGATGCTCAAAAACCCGACTAAGAAACACTTCGCGAGCATTACTCGGCAGCTCCGCGCGTGGGGCTACAAGGCGGATTGGAAGCAACTTGAGCGGGCTTATTTTCGGTCGTGCGTTTTATCGCCGGACCGGTATCGCGCGATGTTGCGGCTCCTGAGTATTTTTGCGCAACACCTTTCGATCTTGTCGAATCAACTGGTCGTACGGCGCGAAAAGGACGAGTCCGCGAACATGGCGCGAGCGCGGCAATTCATCGAGAAGCATCAGGCGGAGCCGCTGTCGCTCGGGCGGGTAGCCCACGCCGCTAACATCAGCAGGCATTACTTTTGCAAGATGTTCAAGAAAGCGACCGGGATAAATTTCATTGACTACCTCTCGAGAGTTCGCGTGGAGAAATCGAAGACGCTCTTGCTCAATCCCAACTCGCGAATTAGCGAAGCTGCCTTCGCATGCGGATTTCAATCCATGACGAACTTCAATCGCGCGTTTAAGCGAATCGTCGGTCGCTCACCCACGCAATTTCGCGAATCGCTTCCGAAGCTGCGACGCTCGGTATAACGTATAAGGAGGCGGCTAAGCTAGCCCGCCTTACACTGGTGGGGCGAACGCACGGAACCTTCCGCACGCTCGCCGTCAGTGTTAGCGCATTACTGCACTTTAACTTCGATAGCTTTTGATTTTGCTATCGCCGTCGTCGGGAGGTGCACTTTCAGCACTCCGTCGCGGAACTCCGCCGTCACTTTCTTGCTATCGGCATCGTCAGGCAGCGTGAAGCTGCGTCGGAAGTTACCAAAGGATCGCTCAATGCGATGGAATTTTCTTTTCTGATCTTCCTTCTCGCTTTTGCGTTCTCCGAAAACGCAGAGGATGCCATCTTCAACTGTTACCCTAACGTCATCCTTCTTCATTTCAGGCAGGTCGGCTTTGAGGAGGTACCCGTGATCATCCTCGCTGATATCAACCTCCGGTGACCAATCTGCGACCGTCAGGCTGTGGGTCTCGCCATTGCCTATTCTGTTCGGAAATCCGCCCAAGAAACGATTGAAGCGATTTTGCGCCGCTTCCTCCATCTCTCTAAGCTGATTCCATGTTACTAATGTATTCATATTTTTACCTTTCTGGATTGAGTTAAAGCCATCTCGGTGCATCGCGCTCACCGCTTATTGTCAGAATCGACCCTAATCTTGTGCACGTTGAGGAACGGGCCGGGTCGAAGGCAGACGGCCGGCGACTTCACCGGGAAGTATTCCAGAGCCGACAGGGTTTCCGATCAGGGCGGCGGTGCCGAAACCGACACCGAGAGGCGAATGAGTGGGACGAATGAGATGCGCGGCAAAGCCTGAAACTGAGCGGGAGCGAAAGGATGGACGCGCCGCAGCGCTCGATGCCGAATGCGCTCTTTTTCTCGTCTCATCGCGCGCGGACGGATTTCGGATGTGACTCGAATATGAAAGTGCGCCACGAGCACGTGCAACAGCGGCTAACAAATGTTAAATGCTTTAGCCGCAACCCTCTCACTTGCCAGCATTCTGGCTCAGGTCGCAGCAGATAATAAAAGGCCAAGCTGCTAGTCGTCTAGAACGAGAGGATTGTGTCGCTCTTCTTCGGAAATATACGATCCTGCTTAACGAAAGATGATTCGGGCGACGTTTGCAGCGCGAGGAACACGCAGGTCGAGCAGGGCCTTCTCGGTCTCTTCCTCGGTGAGGCGATGTCCGTGCACGACAGGAGAGATGGCATTGGCGACTTCTGCGTCGCGGACTATCTCGCGGAATTCGATGAAGTGCATCTGGTGAGATACTACACACCAGTCCTCGATGTACGGTGGTCATTTGTTTGCTCGCATTTCGGCCCTTACTTCTCCGGCTTCTAAACCTGTCTCGCAGCGGCCGTTTCGTTCTTCCTCTCAGTCCTCTTGATCGTGCTACAATAGCTGGATGCCAAACCTGCACACGCCCGAGGGAGCGACATATATCTTGCAAGCCCTGGTCTCAGCGTTTCTCGGAATCCTCTTCCTTCAGTCGGGCATCGACAAGATCGTGGACCGGCGCGGCAACCTCGAGTGGTTAAAAGGACATTTCGCCAAGAGTCCGCTGGTGGGAATTGTTCCGCTAATGGTAACTGCGATCACGATCCTCGAGATTGGAGCCGGAACGTTGAGCGCGATTGGATATGGGCTGATAATTTTTTCTCGCAATTCCACGCTCGCCTTCTACGGCGCGGTCGTCGCCGCCATGTCTATCTTAGCGCTCTTCTTCGGTCAGCGAATGGCAAAGGACTACGCTGGAGCGGCCATCCTTGTTCCCTATTTTCTGCTTGCGTTAATTGCGATTTACCTGCTCGCGCGTTAGCACGTTGATGATTGATTCGCTCGGGTAGCGAAGATTGCGGAAATTGGCTCAGTTGTCGTCCCGCGTCCGCGGCTTGCTCGCATGGACAATGTGCAATCCGACCAGCCGCGCGACTAGCACCGCGAGATAAATCTGGCCCATCACCGCTTCAAGCGTGGCCATTGTTCGTGCAGCCGATGAGCGCGGAAGCACGTCGCCGTACCCCAGAGTCGTCAACGTAACGAAGCTAAAATATCTGAGTTGCATGACATGCGCGACGTAATCGGTTCGGCCGGTTTCGGTCGAATCGGCGAGCGATCCGGGCTGCATATCGTCAAGAAGCGCGTAAGCGTAAGTCCACGCAAATCCGAGCAAGAGATACACGGAGATGGCGGCAAAGATCTTGTCCGAGGTCACTCGACCACTGCGTAGCACATAAGCGAGGATCGAGACACAAAAAAAAGCGACCAGCACGATGATCGAGCTGTGCGACACAAGCACGGCCCAATGCTGCGGAAAAGCGAGAAGCAGGCATGTCGCGACAATCGAAATCGCCGACAGCACAACCGCAGTCCTGAATAATTGCTTTCGTTCGCTAAGAGCGTAGGAGCCGGCCACGAGAATGGCCGCCCCGAACACATTCAAAAACAACACGCCGTGTCGAAACGTGACGACAAAAGGACTCAGCATGAAGAGCACGAGGATCGAAATCAACAGCAGTAGGTGTCGCCGCTCTCGCATTGCCGTGATTACGTGTTTAGAAAACGCGCGAGAAGTTTGTGGAAATGGTGCGTGCCAACTTCACGCCGCGGCGAGTGGCGGCCGCGATCGTAAAGACGTGAACGCACCCCGCGCTGGACGGATTCGACTACTTCTTCATCTTCCATCTCCACGCGATGAAGATCGGCGCCTACACCGCTTGATTGTCGATCTTTGTCCCAAACGTAACTGAGGAACGAAACCTTTGTGCGCTCCGGACCGAGCGGATAAACGACGTTCACCGAAACGCCCCACAGATAAAAGTTCATCATCAAGTTTGGAAAGAGCCAGTAGTAGAACGCCGCGATGTTGCTGCCGTGATCGGGATGACCTTCCGGCAGCGCGAATGAATCTTCTTTCGATTTGCCGACGCCGATCTGCAGCGTCGCATACGGATAAATTTCCGTGCGATATTCGCCGTAATCGAGTCCGGCCAGGCTCGTGCCGTGGACGTAGGGAAGATGAAATTCTTCCAGGTAATTGTCGCAGTAGAGCGCCCAGTTCGCTTTCAGGAAATAATCGCGCGACGTTGAAGCATCGAGGACGGCGTGATCGAGCGGCAGAAAACTGACCCGCTTATTCATCGCACCGATCCATTCCGCGAATGTGAATGCGGGATCGAGGTTGCAAAACAAAAATGGTCCCCATTGTTCAAGCGCGACGCGTGGAAGATTATCTTTCTCGCTCGGGAATCCGGCGACGCCTTTGAACTCAGGCATGGACAAAAATGAACCGTCGAGAGCGAATTTCCTTCCATGATAACGGCACCGCATATTCTTGACGTGTCCTTCCCCCTCAACCACGAGGGCGCCGCGATGAGTGCACACATTCGACAAACAGTACGTCCGTCCCTGCTCATCGACGGTGAACAGCAACAGCTCATCGAGACAACCCTCGAGCAACGTAAACGGACGCACGTGACCGGGTGCTTTCATGCGCGCCGCCTCCCCGATGAACTGCCATGAGCGCGCGAAAATTTTTTCCTTGGCGCGCTCGTACCAAACCGGGTCGCAATAAACATCGTCCGGCAATGTCTCTGCCCGAGATATGTCAGGATCTATTTGGAAATTCTTCTTAATCATCGAATCTAGCGTTCAACTTTTCGCCGCTTTGGGTTTTTCGCACATGAGCGCGAGAGCATTGTTTTCCGAATCACGAAATTCGGCGAGCCAAAGATCGTGCGTCGCCATCGGCGCGGCCAGCATCGGCTTGGTTTCGAAATGGACTCCTCAATCTGGAAGCCAAGAAACCACGAAAAGCAATCGCAACCGAGGAAAGCAGAAAGATCGGAAATAGGAAACCTTGTGGGGGACGCTGTCCACTCGCGAAAGCTTTCGGAGTTAGCTTCCCGGAATGGGGAAGCTGGCAGCTTCCCCTATAGTCAGATCGCCATCTGCAAGATCGACAATTGATCAACTTAACGGCAACCAATTGCCCGGTTGTGGCGGAGGTTTGGTGCCGTTGAGCGAGAGGTAAGTGTATTCCTGAAGGAGGCGCTCGTAGTCGGAGAGGAGCTTCATCGCGTCGTTAGGTTTGAGGCGATCGGTTTTGATGGCGGCGTCGACTTGTGATTTCAAGAGTCGCATCAATTCGACTTTGTCCCACTGCGTCATGGAAAGGACTTCGCCAATGGTGCTGCCCTCGATTACTTCTTCGATGTACCAACCGGCTTCTTCGTCCGGATCGAGAAAAACGTGCGCCTCGGTCACGCGTCCGAACAAATTGTGCAGGTCGCCCATGATGTCCTGGTAAGCGCCCACCATGAAGACGCCGAGGTAATAGATTTCACCGGGCGCGATGCGATGAAGCGGGAGCGTTTCGCGCACGTCTTGCAGATCGGTAAATTTGGAGATTTTGCCGTCGGAATCGCAGGTGATGTCCACGATCATGCCGTTGCGATCAGGCGGAGTAGTGAGGCGATGGATTGGCATGATGGGGAACAATTGGCCGAGCGCCCAATGATCGAGCAGCGATTGGAAAACGGAGAAGTTACAGATGTATTGATCGCCCAGTGAAGTTTCGAGCTGCTTCACTTCCTCCGGCACATAGCGCAGGCCGCGATGCATATGGACGATTTGCTGCGCGAGCTGCCAATAAACGGTCTCGATTTTTGCTTTCGATTCGAGATCGAGCAGACCGAGGTCGAACATCTGCTGCGATTCCTCCTTGATCTGCTGGATGTCGTGCAGGCTCTCGATGCGGTTGCCGCGTTTGAGCCGCTGTTTCACATCAAGGATGTCGCGCACGAGTTTGTTATCTTTCTCGACCGCATCGACTTTGAGCTTCGGCGCGGTCCGCTCGATGGAACTGAACGCCTCCATTACCAGCACCGAATGATGCGCCACAATCGCGCGCCCGCCTTCGCTCACGATGGCCGGATGCGGGACACCTTCGGAATCGCACACGTCCATGATGTTCCAAACGACATCGTTGGCGTATTCCTGGAGCGAATAATTCGTCGAGCTGTCGAAATCGCTGCGTGAGCCGTCGTAATCAACGCCGAGACCGCCGCCCACGTCGAGATAACCAAGGTCGTGTCCAAGTTTGGCGAACTTTGCGTAGTAGCGAGCTGCTTCGCGCACCGCCCGTCTGATCGTCGAAATGTCCGGCACCTGCGAGCCGACGTGGAAATGAATGAGTTTGAGACAGTGCGCGCATCCCGCGTCTTTTAATATCTGGCTTGCGGCGACGAGATTCGTGGTGTCGAGACCGAATTTCGCGTTCTCGCCTCCACTCGGTGACCATTTGCCGGAGCCTTTGCTGTGCAGCCGGACGCGAATGCCGATGTGCGGTTCGACGCCGACTTCCTTCGAAGTGCGAATGGTCTGCTCGAGCTCCTCGAGCTTTTCCACGACGATGACGACCGACTTGCCGAGCTTGCGGCCGAGCAACGCAATGCGAATAAAGGCGCGGTCTTTGTAGCCGTTGCAAATGATGAGGCTCTCCGGGTCTTTGTGCATGGCGAGCGCGGCGACCAGTTCAGGTTTGCTGCCGGCTTCGAGACCGAAATGAAATTGCTGGCCGGCATCGACAATCTCTTCGATCACTTCGCGCAACTGATTGACCTTGATCGGAAAAACTCCGCGATACTCATTGCGATAGCCGAATTCGCTCATCGCGGTTTGAAACGCGCGGTTGACCGATTCGACGCGATGACGCAGCAAATCTTGAAACCGGATGACGAGCGGAAAACCAAGACCGCGGGAGCGTGCCTCGTTCACGACTTCGAGGATGTCGATGGAGCCACCGTTTTCCTGGAGCGGCCGCGCCTCGACGTTACCCGAGCTGTTGATCGTGAAATAACCGCCGCCCCATCGATCGACGTTGTAAGTGGCGATGGCAGACTCAACGTCCCACTCGGTTTTCATCTCGATTCGTAGCGCGGTGGCAAGTCGCAAACGCATATTGAATCAGCGCAACGAACATGCAAGCCTGCTTCAGAGAAATTTTCGTGCCAACTTATTCACAACGAGCGGACGCTTTTCATCCGCCAGGGTGGATCGAGCAGTCTCTTGCTCGATGCCAAAAAATAATGCGCCTTCGGGGACACATTTAACATCGCGCGACGGAGCGTGCGATCCACCAGCCCCCACCGCTTGTTTTTCGCGATTGGCCGGGTACCGTTTGCCCGATGAATAAAACGGTGATCGAAGTGCAAGTGCGCGCGGTTTTGCCAACCAGTGGCGGTTGCGCAGTGTTTCTGGGAAACAACGACAAGGTATTCATTATTTATGTCGATCAAACCGTTGGCAGCGCGATCACAATGTTCATGCGCGAGATTTCCAAGGAGCGTCCGCTTACCCACGATCTCATCGGGCATCTGATGACGGCTCTGGGCGCGAAAGTCGAGCGGGTCATTATTAACGATCTGAAGAACGCAACTTATTATGCGCGCGCCATCATCCGGGCGGAAAACGAATTGCAGCAGAAAAAAATCATCGAGCTGGATGCGCGGCCAAGCGATTGCATCGCGATGGCCACCCAACAGAAAGCGCCCATCTACGTGAGCCAGGAAGTATGGGACGAAGTGGACGACATGAAGGATGTCCTGCGCAAAATGGAGGAAGAGGGACTCAAGCCCGATCCGGAAACGGGATTGAGCGAAGAGGAGTAGCTCCAGAGGTCAGAGGTCAGAACGCGAAATTCGTGATTTCGCGATTCGATCAACGGTTCACGATTCAACGATTTAACGAATTACGTCGCTCAGCCGAGCAAATCGCCGTAGCGTTTTCCCGCCAACTCCAAACAACGCGCTAAAATTTCCGAAGGCGTCTGGAGCTCGAGCGCTTCATCGACAAGCTGCTGGCATTCCGGGATCGTCAGACTTTGCACCGCGCGCTTGACGCGGGGAACGAGGGTCGCGCCCGCGCTCAATTCATCCATCCCGAGGCCGAGCAGAAGCGGAGTGAGCGCAATATCACCCGCCATTTCGCCACAAACACCGACCCAAATGTCGTTCGCACCGGCGGCGTCGGCGATCATCTTGAGTAAACGGAGCACCGCTGGATGGGTCGGCTCGTAGAGATGCGCGATTCGCTCGTTTACGCGATCGACCGCGATGGCATATTGAATCAAATCGTTCGTGCCGATGCTGAAGAAATCGACTTCGCGCGCGAGGATGTCGGCCGAGAGAGCGGCGCTGGGAATTTCGATCATCGCGCCAACTTCAGTGGTATCACTGAATGTCGATCCAGTGCGACGCAGCTCTTCTTTGCATTCGGCCAGGACGGAGAGCGCGCGCCGCAATTCACCCACACCGGAAATCATTGGGAACATGATTTTCACGTTGCCGACGGCAGTGGCCCGAAGGATAGCGCGCAATTGGGTTTTGAAGATGTCGATGTTTTCAAGACAAAAACGGATCGCGCGCCAGCCCAGGAAAGGGTTTAACTCATCGCCAACATCGGCCGCACCGGGCGCGAGCTTGTCGCCGCCGAGATCGAACGTTCGGATAATGAGCGGATCGGGCGAAACGCGCTCCGCCACTTTCCGATACGTCTCGTATTGCTCGTCTTCGGTGGGAAGAGTGGTGCGATTCAAATAAAGGAATTCCGTTCGGTAAAGCCCGATCCCCTCCGCGCCATTGGCTGCGACTGCATCGACATCGCCGGGTAGCTCAATGTTCGCGGAGAGAACAATATGACGTCCGTCACGCGTGGTCGATTTTGTTTCGCGTAATTCGGCGAGTTTTTGCGTGATCTGGACGCGTTTCGATTCGAGCTCGCCGTAACGAGCAAACGTCTCCGGTGTTGGATCGACAATCAGCAAACCGTCCGTTCCGTCGAGCAACACGTGCTGCCCGGTTTCAAGTTTTTCGGTCGCGTTGTGCAACCCGACGATGGCGGGAATGTTGAGCGAGCGCGCCATGATGGCCGTGTGCGAGGTGCGGCTCCCGAGATCGGTGGCAATGCCAAGGACACGCTCCTTGTTCATAGTCGCCGTGTCCGATGGAGTGAGATTGTGCGCGACCAGAATGTGCGGTTTCGTCAGGGCAAGAAATGCTTTTGGCGCTTTGCCTTGAAGATTGCGGATGACGCGCCGCGTTACGTCCTCAATATCGAGGGCGCGCTCGCGTAAATAGGGATCGTCGATCTTGCTTAGCGTCTCGGCGTAATTGGTGGCGACTTCCTGAAATACCCACTCCACATTGCATAGATCAGCCTCGAGCTTGCGCAGCACTTCGTCGATCAAAGTGCGATCCTCGACGACGAGGAGGTGGGCATCGAAGATGCCTGCATCTTTCGCGCCGATGGATTCAGCGATCTTTTGCTGCATCTCAAGAATCTGCGTACGCGTCTGAATGAGCGCGGCTTCGAAGCGCCCAATCTCGTTCGCGATTTGCGTGGGCTCGATGCGATAGCGCGCCACGTCGTCGAGATCATCCCGCACGACGTGAATTGCGCCTTGGGCAATTCCCGGAGAAACGCCCGCTCCGTGGAACCGAATTTCCTCCCGCGCCTTATCGTCGCTCATGCACCTGCGAGAATAACGGGGATGTCAATCTTCGTTGAAGCGCGCGTTGATTAATTCTTCGAGTTCCTCGATGGCCTTATCGGCATCCGGTCCTTCGCAGCGGACGCGCAGCTTCGATCCCTGCCCGGCCGCCAGCATCATCAAGCCCATGATGCTTTTCCCATTCACTTCTTCGCCTTCCTTCGCCACCCAAATTTCCGAGCGGTACCGGCTCGCGATGCGCACGAACATCGCCGCCGGGCGCGCATGGAGGCCGAGTCGATTCACAATCGAGATTTCCTTCACGATCTTCTGGCTGCGCGCTGTGGCGCTGGCCCTGCGGCTCAACAATCCCATTAGGTCGATCCTGGCTTCATCAAATTGAGCAGCTTGGTGTTGAACTCAACGGCGCTGTTCTGGCCGAGGCCCTTCAGCTTTTGATCCATCGCGGCGACTTCGATCAAACGCGCGATGTCGCGACCCGGCTTCACCGGAATGGTGACATGCGGCACTTGTAGGCCGAGGATTTCGTAAGATTCCTGGTCGAGTCCGATACGATCCACTTCCTCCAGTTCATGCCAATCCTTTAACGTCACGACCAGGTCGAGGCGTTTCTCTATTCGGATGCTGCCGATCCCAAAAATATTTGCGACGTTGATGATACCGATGCCGCGCACTTCCATGTGATTACGCGTCAACTCCGGCGCGGTCGCCATCAGTTCGCGGCCCTCCAGCGAGGTGATGCGTGTCACGTCGTCCGCCACCAAACTGTGACCGCGTTCGATCAAGCCGAGCACGCATTCGCTTTTGCCGATGCCGCTTTGGCCGCGAATCAAAACACCGATCCCCAGAATATCGACCATGCTGCCGAACTCGGTCACCGTCGGCGAAAAATCGACTTCGAGCGCGATCGTGGCCGCGTTGATAAACTTCATCGTGATCATCGGTGTGCGGAACACCCCGATCTCTGCCTCCTCGGTCACTGCCAGCAACTCGGGTGCGAGATGAAACCCGCGCGACATCACCAGACACGGGATCTTGCGCGCACACAACGCGCGAAACCGCTGGGCACGCACTTTCGGCGTCAAGCTTTTCAAATACGAATGCTCGGCGGCGCCCAGCACCTGCACCCGTTTCTCCGCAAAATAAGTGTAGAACCCCGAGAGTGCCAGACCGGGACGATTAATCGTAGGCTCGCGGATTTTCCGATGAAAGCCGACTCGCGGACCTTCCAGCTTCATCTGCAACTTTTCTGCATGCAGATTGTAAAAGCTCTCCACCGTGATAACCGGCACGCTTTTCTGCTGATCGCTTGTCGATGTTATCGTCTGGGTCCCACTTGGCGGCGCCATAAGCGCCTAACTTCTAACGCGGAACGACGCGATTTCCAATATGCATCGCGTCTCTTCCCGCTTTCGCGATAGCATCGTGACCCGCCTCAGGACTATCCTAATCGCGATCTTGCCACCATGATTCTTGCTGAAGTCTATCCACGGCGCGGTCATTCTCTTCACTGTCTTCCACCGATAATATCCCGAGCCGCCGCCGATAAAGGCGTCCCCATGCATGCATCGCGTCCTTGGTCGGTTGAAAAAGTTTCTGCGCAAAGAGTGTCGGCACCAGCGCGCTCAGGATCACTACCGTCACCAGAATGGTGTACTGCCGCTGATCGATGATTTTATTTTGGAATCCGAACAGCGCCGAAATCGTGCCGAAAGTCAGACCCGTCGCCATAAGCAACGTGGTGTAAGCAGCTTCGCCTGGGCGCATGTAATGCAGCTGCGCCAGCGGCCAGACGCCGACAATTTTTGCCGCCATTTTTAGCAGAAGAAGACCGCCAACAACCGCCAACGCCGGCCAGAGCGCCGGCGGCGAAACGTAAAGCCCGGCTTTGATGAAATAGAACGGCGTGAACATCGCGAAGGCGATGCTCCGCATGCGGCGAACGAGTGTTTTGTCGCGAAGAAAAACTCCTGCCACCATGAGGCCGACGAGATAAGCTGGCAACACCGCTTCGCTCTTTGCGGTGGTGGCAAGACCGCCCAGAAAAAACAGAACGAAAAAGATAAACTTCACTTCCGGTTCGCTCACCCGCGTCGCGCCTAATTTGTCGATGATCGACCTCGTCCACTTCGGCATGAACCAAAGCACGATGCACATAGCGACTACGAAGATGAGCAGCCAGAGGTTGTAGTTTGCGAAAAGCCCGCCGAGGGCGAGCACAGTCCCGAAATCGGTGATGAAGCAGGCCGCGAGAATCATCTTGCCCATCGCGGTGTCGCTGAATCCGCCTTCGATCATTACGGCGTAAACCACCGCCACCGACGTGGTGGAAAGCGCGATGCCGGCGATCTGCGCCTGATGAAGTTCCCAGCCCAGAACAAATTGCGCAAACAACCAGACGATCGCGAACGGCGCCGCAAATGAAATGATGCCGATCAAGAGACTGGCCCGCAGATTCGCCTTGAGCGAGAGCGGATCGATCTCCGCGCCGGCGAGAAACGTCAATACGCCGCTCCCGAGTAGGGCCAAAAAGTTGATCCACTCGTTGCTGGCATGGAGATGCAAAAAGTTTCCCGCTAGTACACCAACGAGGATCTCGATCAGCGCGACGGAAATGCCCGCCCAGATCGAGACGAGACTCGCGACCAGCGCCAGGCCCATCCAGAGCGCCGCGACAAACCAAACATTTTGAAAGACCCAGTTCGCCTCACCGAGGCTGACCCAAATGTGATTGAGCATAATAAAACTCCTGTCCGCGCATCGCTGCGCCAACAGGAGTCATTAGCTCTGAAACCGGTCAGGCGGTTTTCCCTTTGTGGGAAAGGCAAACTCCATTGCCTTCCTCAGAACCTATCGACACTTTACTTCGGATCAACAAGAAGATTAGGTCGCATCCAAGGCCGCGCGATTTCCAATTCGATCCGGAAACCAATTTGGTCTGGCGATGGGAACGATCGACAATTACATCTTGAAGCGTTCGCCGAGATAAAGCTGGCGGCTGATAGGATCGCTAATGAGAAAGTCTTTTGTGCCCTCGCTCTCTACTCGCCCCTCGAAAATCAAATACGCCCGGTCCACGATCGACAAGGTCTCGCGCACGTTGTGATCGGTAATTAAGATGGCCAGGCCCAATTTGCGCAGGTTCACGATGATTTGCTGCACATCATAAACCGCGATTGGATCCACGCCGCTGAACGGCTCGTCGAGCATGAGCAATTTCGGCTTGGTGACTAACGAGCGCGCAATGGTGAGCCGCCGTTTCTCGCCGCCACTCAAGGTGAGCGCCTGGTTTTTTGCGATGCGCTCGATCCCGAATTGATGGAGCAACTGATCGCAGCGCTGCCGGCGCTCGTGTTTCGACAATGGCAACGTCTCCAAAATCGCCATGATATTTTGTTCCACCGTCATTTTGCGGAAAATCGATTCCTCCTGCGGCAAATATCCCATGCCGAGCCGCGCCCGCTTGTACATCGGATAGTTCGTGACATCGTTTCCGCAAAAAATAACGCGCCCGCTGTTTGGCCTAACCAGTCCGACGATCATGTAAAAGCTGGTCGTCTTGCCGGCGCCGTTCGGGCCGAGCAAACCGACAATCTCGCCTTCACGCGCGCTGATGTTAACCCCATCGACGACCGCCCGGCCGCCATAAATTTTCACGAGTTGCTCAGTGGAAAGGACATTGTCGATCTTGGCCGCGGGCGGGGCAGCGACTCGCGGATTCGTCGCAGGGGCAGTTTGGCTGATCATGGCTTGGGCGAAGGTTGGGGCTTGGTCTCGCCCTTGGTTTCATCCTTCGGCTGCTGGCGAATCTCGGTGCGACTCGGACCATGCGTAGTCAGTTCGCCTTTCTGGTTAATGATCATGACCGTGTCGGGGCTGGTGGCCAAATGCGTGTTCAATCCTTGCTGCACCCGCGGTGTTCCAGTCAACTCCACGTCGCCGGTTGCCGCCGTGTAGATCGCGGTGTCGGAACGGCCGACCGCGCGCGTCGGTGGCCCGCCATTCGGATCGGGCCGGTCGCGAACGACTGCCACGCTGCCTTCCGCGATCGCTCTCTCTAGTCCCTGGTTTTCTCCTTTGGTGATGTAAATGGTCAATTTGTCGGATTGAAGATTGAAGCGCGGATCGGTCACCTTCACACGGCCGCTAAAGATGCCCATGCTTTTGTTCGAATCAAAAAACGCCTCATCTGAATAAATTTCCGTCGTCGTCGGTTCATTGGGATTGACCGCATTGGCTGGGCCCAAAAAATTGTCCGCGCCTGATTTCTCTTCTTTCTTTGTCGCGGTTTTCTCTGGCTTGTTTGCCGGCTTGCCGGATTCCGCGGGCGAGTGCGCAGCCTGCGCGCACAATTGAGTCGCCATAAAGCTGGAGATGAGCAGGGCCAGCGCCGCCAGCTTTTTCATTCGTTTCCTCTTCCCATGAGATGTGATTTGTCGGTGATCACCATTTTCACGTTGCCGATTAATCGTCCCGTTTTCGTGTTCGGATCGAACGCCACGGAATCGCCCACGATGTTGAAATCGGCACGCCGGATCGTCGAGCGCTCGTGCGAACTCAAAATCCGCGTTTTCAAATCGAGCACGGAAGTGCGCATGTCGATCTGGAGATCAGGGCGATTCTCGGGCGTGTAGGTCGTGATCTTAAGATGTTGGAAACGGACATGTCCATCGTCGATCCGTCGCGCTACTCCTGCTTCAAACTTTCCCCGCAGATGACCCTCGGCGTCGAAATCGGGCAGGACGAGGCCCTTCGCCTCGTGACCGACCGGAAGCGGAATATTGGTCAAACCTTGCTCGCCCGGAGAAGCACTCGGTGAGGCGGTGGCGCCTTTGCTTTTTTTGCCGCCTTTTGGGTTGGCCAACGCAGGCCCCGTCGAGATCAACAGCGACAAGGACAAGATTGACAATAGCCAAACGAACCAGCTCCAGTTTGCGGAGCGGCCGCTACGAGACGGCAGCATGAATAGCCTTTAACATGCGCAAGTCCTTCGGCAAATTTTTTAGCGGAATCTGGTTCGGCCCATCCGACAAAGCGCGCGCCGGATTTTCATGCACTTCCATAAAGATGCCGTCGCATCCGGCCGCGATGGCAGCACGCGCCAGCACCGGCGCTAGTTCGGCATCGCCGGATGTGGCGTCCCCTCCTCCGCCCGGCCGCTGCACCGAATGCGTGGCATCGAAAATTACGCGATAACCCGCCTCGCGCATCCAATAGAGCGAGCGCATATCGGCGACGAGATTGTTGTAACCGAAGGTCGTGCCGCGCTCCGTGAAACAGAATTTTTCGTTGCCGAAAGCGATGAGCTTTTCCGCAATGTTCTTCACATCCCAAGGCGCGAGGAATTGACCTTTCTTTACGTTGATCGCGCGACCGGTTTCGGCCGCGGCGCGGAGCAAATCCGTTTGCCGGCAGAGAAATGCGGGAATTTGCAACAGGTCGATCTTTTCCCCGGCAACTGCGGCTTCCGCCGGCGAATGCACGTCGGTTGTGACTGGAATTTTTAAGTCGCGGCCAATGGCCGACAAAATCTCGCAGCCTTCGCGCGCACCGATTCCGCGAAACGAACGCACTGACGTTCGGTTCGCCTTGTCGTAGGAAGCTTTGAAAATAAAATCGACATCTTCCGCCGCGCAGATTTCGGAAATCTTTCGCGCCATTCGCCAAGCAAACTTTTCCGATTCGATCACGCATGGCCCGAGAATAAACGCGGGACGTTTTCCGCCGATGGTGACCGATCCAATTTTAACTGGCTTGGATTTCACTAAAGAGAGAATGAATCAGGAAAGCAGGAAAAAAAGAAAAAGAATCACCCTGCTCCTTTCTGCTTTCCTGCATTCCTGATTAATTTTCCCTTTGCAAGATCGACAATCGCAAACGGCGCATAGAGTCCGAGGAAAAAGAGCAACGCGACTCCGTGCATCTCCAGGAGATAAAGCGGCCGCCAGTCAGAGAGAAAACTCAAAATGGAAAACGCTTCCGGTTTATGCAGCAGGAATCCGTAATTATAACCGGTCAGCTCGTCGGCCACGAGCGTGACGACAAAATAAAATTCCGACCACGCGAATGTGCGCACGATCGACATAAAACGCGGCCGGTATCCGCGTGTTCGCATCAGGAAAATCACGCCGATGATGATGCCGGAGTGCGAAATGAAAAAGCAGAAGAAGCGAAAGTCCGGAAAGCCGAAGGCCAGATTTGGCGTGAGCACTGCTTGCAGCGTGCCGCCGATTCCCCAAAAATATGCGACCTCAAACCAGCGCTGATTTCCGCTCCACATCGCCACAATCACGACGACCATTCCCCAATCGCAGAGTTGCAACGGCAACATTTGCTGCCAGCTCATCACGCTGACGTTCCGGACAAGAATCAAATAGACAGCGTAGTTGAGCACGAGCAGCGCGGAGAGCGTGGCGATGATCGCGCGCTCGACGCGGCTCGATCTTGCCCGGCGCGCAATCGCGGCCAGCGCAAAGGGCAGGGCGATTGTCAGGAAAATGACCGTGAGATGCGCCGGGCCATAGGGCTGAAAGGGGCGCTCCGGACTCATCGCAAGATCGAAAATCAAAAAGATCGCCAAACGCTCAGCGAATCACCCAGAGATTGCAGGGGATGACGTCGGTGATCCATGCGATGTTGTTCGGCAATCGCTCGCTCGCATCGCCGTTTGCCCGCACGGGCACCACGAGCAAATTTGCCGCCACCGATTGCACGAAGTCGGACGCGGCGAAACCGGTATTTCCGCGGATGCAGCGCGCTTCGATCGGCACCTCTGTGTGACCGGCCGCGAGAATGAATTCTTCCAAAGCGGTTTCCTCCTCTTCAAAGGTGCGGGGCCGCGGAGCGACGTCTCCTGCGTCGTCTCGCAAACTGGCACGGGCTTCGTCGAAGGTAGTATAAACGCGAACGACGTAGAGCCGTTCGCACGCTTCGGCGGCGGCCAGGTAAATCGTCTTCTTTAGCGCGTGCTGCTCATGTTCCGAATAATTCGACGCCACGAAAACGATTTTGCGCAAGGGGCGCGGCGGCCGTTCCGGCGTGGTGAAGAGCATGACGGAACACGCCGCCTCCCGCACCAGACGTCGCGCAACATTCCCGAGAAAAGATCGCAGGACGACTTCTTTCTCCAGTGCGCCCGCGATGACAAGATCGACGTCGTTTTCCGCAGCCGCTTTCAATATAGCTTCCGCGGGATCGCCCTTTTGATAATGAATCGCAGAATCCGACGGCAATTGTAATTGGCTCATCACATCGCGAAACTTCTGCGCCGTCTCTGCATTGCGCTCACCCACGTAGATCAAGTTCAGGCGCGAGCCGAAACGGTCGCGAATCCGTTTCGCTTCGGAGAGCACTTGCTCGAACCGCGGGGAGAAAGTGGTAGCCACGGCGATGGTGCGATAAGAAGGGTCGAGCATAAGCAAAGTAATCTGAAGCGCTGTGCTTATTCAGCAAATGTTTCCAAGCGCAAGCGAACCGCGCGACTGTAGCCGCTCTCGCTCTGCCAAGCGTGGCGCGGGGATTGCAAACACGCGCGCGCACTTGAACGTTGAACGTTGCGCGTTGAATAGCTTGCCCTGGACGCTTTCGGAGTTGAACGTTTTCTTCATTATGCGACGCGCAATTTATCCAGGCAGCTTTGATCCCGTGACTAACGGCCATCTCGACGTGATCGAGCGGGCACGAAAACTCTTTGATGAAGTGATCGTCGCGGTCGCGCACAACGATGAGAAACAGGCGCTCTTTTCGCTCCAAGAGCGTCTCGACCTGCTGCAGGAGACAGCCGCCAAGATCGACAACGTGCGGATTACGCAATTCGATGGGTTGCTCGTCGAATTCGCGGCCGCGCAAAAAGCGACCGCGGTCATCCGCGGCCTGCGCGCGGTTTCCGATTTCGAATTCGAATTTCAAATGGCGCTGATGAATCGCAAACTTGAGGCGAGCGTGGAAACGATTTTTCTGATGCCGAAAGAGGAATTCACCTACTTGAGCTCGCGTCTGGTGAAGGAAATTGCGCGCTTGGGCGGCGATGTCTCGAGCTTCGTGCCGCCGGCTGTGGCCAAAGCGCTTGGAAAGAAATTCGCCGCGAGCAAGAAAAAATGACGAATGACGAAGCACGAATGAATGACGAAATCCGAATGACGAAAAGAAGTATCCGAACGCTCTTTGGTCATTTGAGCATTCGGACTTCCTTCGTCATTCGTCATTCCTGCTTCGTCATTGTTTCGCCATCCCCTGTCGCCGACTCCACCCGGTGAAGATTCATCTGAAACAAATTCGAGCCGAAGGTTTGCATCTGGAGGGCGATGAGGATTGCCCGATTCCGGAATTGGAGCCGGAGGGAATCCGCTGCGTCGGGCCGTTGTCTTACAACATCGACATCGGCATTTCGCCCGGCGCGCTGTGGGCGAACGGATCGCTCAAACAACCGGTGGAGCTGCGCTGTGTCTCGTGTCTCGAAAAATTTGTGCACGAGATCAAGGTGCCGGCATTCGCCTTGCACACGGAGTTGCACGGGCCGGAAACGGTCGATCTGTCGCCGTTTCTGCGAGAGGATCTGTTGCTCAATCTGCCGGCGCACCCGCGTTGCGACCGCGATGGCGGCCGTGTTTGCAGAGCGTCGCCAACCGTCGCACAAGCACGCGCAAGAACCGACGAGCGCAAACCGGATTGGAGCGCACTGGATAAGTTGAAGGTTACGAAACGTTGAATCGCCACATCGTGAATCGTTAAATCGGGGCAATCTACGAATCACGATCCTGAAATCTCGAATCACGTCGCCGCATTTGTCTTTTCCTGATTTCCTGCTTTCCTAATTCGGCTTTATGGGAGTTCCGAAACGCAGGACGTCGAAAATGCGGTTGCGCACGCGCAAAGCCGCGAATCGCTGGCATGCACCGCAGCTAAGCAAATGCCCGCAATGCGGCAGCACCGTTGCATCACACACCGTTTGTCCCTCCTGCGGTTATTATAAAGGACGGCAAGTCCTGACGGTCGGCGCGAAGTAAATTTCTGCAGCCGCTCGCCGCGGCGAGCGCGACGCACGTGCTTTCCAAATCACACACGCATCACGCCGCTCAGAGAGCGGCGACTACAGCATCGCGTCGCCCAGAGGCCGACGGCCACAACTGGATTTTCGCTTTGCAATCGGCGACTAAAATCCGCAAAGTTTCTCTCCGATGAAGATCGCCCTGGATGCGATGGGCGGCGATTTTGGCCCGCCGAGTCTCGTGGGTGGCGCCGTGATGGCGCTGCGCGAGTATCAGCATATCAACAAGCTTTTTCTGGTCGGCGATTCTGCGAAAATTGAAACGGAGCTAAAGAAGCATCGGTGCAATGATTCGAGGATCGACATCGTCCATTCCTCGCAAGTGGTGGAGATGAGCGATCGCGCCGTGGAAGCAGTGCGACGGAAAAAAGATTCGTCGGTCAGTCGCGCGGTCGATCTTGTGAAGAACGGTGAAGCCGATGCGATTGTGAGCGCCGGCCACACCGGCGCAGCGGTCGCGGCGACAACGATCAAGCTGCGCACTTTGCCAGGGATCGACCGGCCGGGGATCGCAGCCGTTCTGCCAACGCAATTCAACGTCTTTGTCCTGATCGATGCGGGCGCAAACACGGACGCGCGGCCCGAGCATCTTTTGCAATATGCCATTATGGGCTCGGTTTATTCACGCCACGTCCTCGGTTACAAAAAACCGACGGTGGGCTTGATATCGCTGGGCGAGGAAGATGTAAAAGGCACCGAGTTGACGAAGGAAGTTTTTAAGCTGCTGAAGCAAACCTCGCTGAACTTCCGCGGAAACATCGAAGGCCGCCACCTGTTTGAAGATCCAGTCGAGGTGGTCGTCTGCGATGGTTTTGTCGGGAACGTGATTTTGAAAACATCCGAGTCCATCGCGGTCGCAATTTTCAAATGGCTCAAGCATGAGTTAACGCGTTCCAGGGCACGGCAGGCCGGCGCTTATCTCGCACGGGACGCGTTTCGCACGATCAAGAAGAGGACGAACTACGAGGAGTACGGCGGCATGCCATTGCTCGGCGTGAGCGGCATCTGCATTATCGCGCACGGCGCGAGCTCACCGCTCGCGATTAAGAACGCATTGCGGGTGGCGGCGGAGTCGATTGAACAGCAGGTGAATCCGCATATCGTCGAGGAGATTCGCCGTTACAATGAAGCGACAGCCCCGCTCGAGCCCGCGCTCCGCTAAAACGCAACGCACCGTCTCGATCATCGGCACCGGCAGTTATGTGCCGGAAAAAATTCTGACGAACGAGGACCTCTCGCGCATAGTTGACACTTCGGACGAGTGGATCACCACCCGAACCGGGATCAAGCAACGGCGCATCGCGGCCAAGGACGAGCACACCAGCGACATGGCGGCGAAAGCTGCGTTGAAAGCGATCGAGCAGGCGAAAATTTCGCCGGCCGAAATCGATCTCATTCTTGTCGCCACGGCCACGCCGGACATGCTGTTTCCGGCCACGGCCTGTTTTGTTCAAAAAAAGATCGGCGCAACGAATGCCGCCTGTCTCGATATTTCCGCTGCCTGCGCTGGTTTTCTCTTTGGCGTCGAAATCGCGCAGCAATTCATCACCTCGCATACCTACGACACCGTGCTCGTCATCGGCGCGGACAAATTGACCGCGATCACAAACTGGAGCGATCGCAACACCTGCATACTATTTGGTGACGGAGCGGGTGCCGCTATCTTACGCCACCGCGGCGGAAGTCACGGCGTAATTAGCACCCACATCGGCAGCGACGGCCAATATACCGATATTTTGTTTATGCCTGGGGGCGGCTCGCGCTGCCCGATTACCCGCGAGAATGTTGATCTTAATCTGCAAACGATTCACATGACCGGGAAGGAAGTTTACAAGCATGCGGTCACGGCAATGCTGAGGGCAGCCCAAAAAGCGCTCGAGCAAGCGGGTCTGAGGATCGAGGACATCGCCTGCGTGATTCCGCACCAGGCAAACATGCGCATCATCGAGGCGATCGCAGACCGTCTTGGTATTCCGCTGGAGAAATTTTATGTGAACCTCGATCGCTATGGCAACACATCGGCCGCCGCAGTGGCGATCGCGCTCGATGAGGCCAACCGGAGCGGACGGATCAAGCCGGGCGATTACGTCTTGATGGTTGTATTCGGCGGCGGGCTCACTTGGGCGAGCACGGTGATCGAATGGTGATACTCACGCTTGCTAGCGCTTCGGTGTCAGAAGCCAGAGGCGTTTCACAGAAACGCCCTACAGCAAAATCATGTTAGTCGAAACGCACGCGCATCTCGATTATCCCGATTTCGCGGACGACTTCGATGATGTGTTGCGGCGCGCAACCGAAGCCGGCGTTACCCGCATCATCACGATTGGTACCTCAGTCGAAAGCAGCCGGCGCGCTGTCGATCTTGCCGAGAAATATCCAAATATCTTCGCGGTCATTGGCGTTCATCCAACTTACGTCGAAGAATCCGGTGAAGACGTGATCACGCCGTTACGCGAGCTCGCCAAAAATCCACGCGTCGTTGCAATCGGGGAAACTGGCCTCGATTATCATCATCTACCCAGCGTGTCCGCTGCAAAGGAGAAGAAGGTACAAGTTTTCGCGCGCGCTCTGCAAGGCGAAACCGAAGAGGAAATCGAAGCGAGCATCCAGGATGGCGCCTATAAGTCGAGACAGGCAAGTCTCTTTCAGCAACAGCTCGATCTCGCGCTTGAACTCGGCCTCAATCTCGTGATCCACCAGCGCGATGCGTGGGACGACACACTCGAAATCATGCGTCCGTATTCAGGAAAATTGCGCGGCGTGTTTCACTGCTTCGGCGGCACGCTCGAACAAGCCGATGAAGTTGTCGATCTTGGCCACCTTCTTTCATTCACCGGAATCGTGACCTTCAAAAACGGGGCGAGCGTGCGCGAAGTAGCGGCACGAATTCCGCTGCATAAGTTCATGGTGGAAACCGATTGCCCATATCTCGCGCCGGTCCCCTTCCGGGGGAAAAGATGCGAACCGGCGCACACGCGATTGGTCGCGGAATCGATCGCGGCCGCGCGCGGCGTTTCGCTCGAAGAAATCGCTCGCGCCACGACTGCAACCGCGGAAAACTTTTTCCGGTTTAATCGATGAAGGCTGATTTCGCGAAAGGTGGATCGAGCAGTCCCTTGCTCGATGCCAAAAAGAGTGCGCCTTCGGCGTCTAACTTAACATCGAGCGCGGAGAGCTCGATCCACCTCACGTGTTTGCTAATCACATTTTTTCTCGGTTCGTGCGTGGCGCCCGACGCGCAGCATCGCGTCGTCATCAGCACGCGCGAACAAAGATTAGCGGTGCTCGATCGGGGCAACTTGCTGGCGATCTATCCGGTTTCCACGTCGAAGTTTGGTCTCGGCGATTGGCCGAGGAGTTGTTGCACACCTCTTGGCAAACTGGAGATCGCACAGAAAATCGGAGACGGCGCGCCGCCCGGCGCTGTTTTTAGAGATCGACGGCGCACCGGCGAGATCGTTGCGTCGGATTCACCCGGTCGCGATCCGATCGTAACGCGGATTCTCTGGTTGCGCGGCCGTCAGGCGCAAAACGCGAATGCATTCCGTCGCGACATTTACATTCACGGCACGCCGGAGGAGCGCAATATCGGTCTGCCCGTAAGTTACGGATGCATCCGGATGCGTTCCCGCGATATCATCAATCTCTACGATATCGTCGGGCTCGGCGCGGAGGTGACGATTGTCGATGCGCCGCTCGCGGCCGTCGTTCCTGGTCTCAGCTCCGGCACACAAATGGCGGAAACGAATAGTGCCACCATGGTGATTCGTTAGGCGTCAAGGCAGCTTGCCGAGATGCTCGCGCGGGGCTCTGTGTGCAAGCAATTCCATGTCCGCGTCCACCATGATGCGGACAAGTTCGTGGAAGCGCACTTTCGGTTCCCAATCGAGAATTTTCTTGGCTTTCGAGGCGTCCCCGATGAGTAAATCCACTTCGGCTGGCCGCTCATAACGCGGGTCGTGTTTCACATACTTTTTCCAATCAAGATCGACATGGGCGAAGGCGGTTTCTGCGAACTCGCGCACGGTGTGAGTTTCGCCGGTCGCGAGCACAAAGTCGTCGCCTTGGTCGTGTTGGAGAATGCGCCACATGCCTTCGACATACTCTGGCGCGTAGCCCCAGTCGCGTTTGGCGTCGAGATTGCCGAGAAACAATTCATTTTGTAAGTCATGCTTGATGGCGGCGACCGCGCGCGAAATTTTGCGCGTCACGAAAGTTTCGCCGCGACGCGGACTCTCATGATTGAACAAGATGCCGTTGCTCGCGCGCAGGCCGTAGCTCTCTCGATAATTTACCGTCGCCCAAAAGGAAAAAACCTTTGCCACGCCATACGGGCTGCGCGGCCAGAACGGCGTCTTCTCGGTTTGCGGAACGGATTGTGCCTTGCCGAACATTTCGCTGCTTGATGCCTGGTAAAACCGCGAGCGGATTTCCGCTTCCCGAATTGCCTCGAGTATCCGGATGGTACCGACCCCGGTGATATCGGATGTGTACTCCGGAATGTCGAAACTCACGCGCACGTGGCTTTGCGCCGCGAGATGATAAATTTCGTCCGGCTTCAATTCGTAAAGCAGCTTCACGAGATTGACCGAGTCGCTCAGATCGCCGTAGTGCAAAAACATCCGAACGCCGTTGATGTGCGGATCGGCGTAAAGATGATCGATGCGCGAAGTGTTGAAGGTGCTCGCGCGCCGGATGATCCCGTGCACTTCGTAGCCTTTCCCGAGCAGGAGATCGGCAAGATAACTTCCGTCCTGGCCGGTGATGCCGGTGATGAGCGCGCGTTTCATGTTGATCTTGCGCTTTAGCGCATCGACATCGCGGCAGCAACTGATTTAGCTGGGCGGAGGTGTCACCATCAAGCGCGCGAGCACTGCGCGCTGGGCCGCGATCAGTTCGGCAATTCCTTTGCGGCCGAGCGCCAACATCGCGTCGAGCTGTATTTGGGCAAACGTCGCTTCTTCGCCGGAACCTTGCACTTCGACAAACTCACCATCTTCGGTCGCGACCAAATTGAAATCGACCGTGACGAGCTTGTCCTCTCCGTAATTAAGATCGACAATCGCATTCCGGTCGAGAATGCCGGCGCTGACCGCGGCAACTAATTTTCGAATCGGAGGCGCATCTACTTTTTTTTCCTTGGCGAGTTTTCGACAAGCGACGGCGACCGCGAGACTGGCGCCCGTGATCGCGGCGGTGCGCGTCCCGCCATCGGCTTGGAGCACGTCGCAATCGACCCAGATCGTGCGCGGTCCGAGCTTCTCCAAATCGACCGCGGCCCGCAGTGATCGACCGATCAATCTTTGAATTTCTGTGCTCCGGCCATCGAGTCGTCCTTTTGCGATGTCGCGCGGTTTTCGTGTCTGCGTCGAGTAGGGCAGCATGGAATACTCGGCGGTCAGCCAGCCGCCGGTCACGCTTTGCTCTTTCATCCAGCGCGGCACTGCTTCCTCGATCATCACCCCGCAAATAACGCGGGTATTGCCCATTGAGACGAGCACCGAGCCGCTCGCATGCGGCGCGATGCCCAAATCGAACGCAACGGGGCGCAGCTGATCGTTGCCTCGTCCATCAATTCGATCCATGACGGCAAAGGTAGATCGTGCACAGCCACTCGTCATCGAGGAGTTTTTCGTCTCCAGAACCGGAATACGCTGATCGCTGGTGAGTCCTGTTGCAGGGGCCAGGATAATCCCACGTTTGGCGCTAGTGTTCGCTGATTGTCAGTTGGGGGAGAGAGATCAGGGCAAACGCGAACGACTGGACCAAATCGCAAAAAATGGATGAGTTCTTCAGCAAGGATGGCTCTGTTCCTCCCGCGGCGCGCGTCCTTCTTTCAACCGCAGTTCCGGCCGGCACAGTTTCATTGGCGCATGATAAATTACTGTTGCCCACTGTCTAACAGGATTACTGTGTCGTCTGATGCCGTTCTCTGAATCTGATTTCTTCTCCAGGGCGATTGCTCCAAAATTGGCAGAGTGCATTCGGACGCCACGGTCTTAATCTTTGTTCTCGGGTTCGGGTAGACTAAGCGATTGAATCAAGCTACAAAAAAATCACGACAATTGGCTGACAAAATCGAATCTAAACCGGCTGTGTCGGTGGTGGTAGTTGTTTACAACATGGCCCGCGAGGCGCCACGAACGCTGCATTCGCTCTCAGCCAGTTACCAACGCCACATTGATCCCGACGACTACGAGGTGATCGTCGTCGATAACGGGTCGAATCCTCCGTTCGATCCCAAGGCGATTGAGGGTCTCTCCGGCAACTTCCGTTTGATCCGTGTCGACCCCGCATCACCATCCCCCGCACAGGCCGTCAATCGAGGACTTGCCGAGGCACGTGGTGACGTCATCGGTGTGATGTGCGATGGCGCACGCATCGTCACTCCAGGTCTTCTTCATTTCGCTCGTCATGGCG